>WUUC01098818.1_pt1 | contig 33217 bp, 23 predicted proteins | sample 6278441 | NCBI WGS metagenome assembly WUUC01 (sample SAMN13675441, study PRJNA597444) | soil metagenome | isolation source: soil | place: USA: Washington | collected 2017-10
CCCCCGGTTCGACGTCGCCTATCGCCTCTACCAGCAACTACAGTTTCAAGAACAGCCTCTACAGTAGCCCTCAACCACCCTAGTTTCAGCCGAGTTCATGTCACGCGACATGTCACGGCGGTTTGGCCGCCCAGTCTTAATCCCGAGCTGCGGCGACCCGGCCTGCGGCGGAGCTGTGGGAGGTTATCGCGCAGAACGGCCACTGCCGTTGCGAGTGGGCGTCGTTGCGCTACGCGTGCTCTGGCCGCCGATCCACGAGCTGCACGGCCCAGATCTCATGTAGTTCGTTTCGTGACGGTCGGTTAAGGGTCACTGCCGGTCCTCGCTTGTCGGAATGTGGGCGAGGTCGTATACGAGGCTGTGCTCGGCGCTGCGCACACCGGAAAAGTAGACCGAGCTGGACGGGCTGATGCTGAGCTGGTTGACGGGGTCGGCGATGACGCGGACTCGGGGGCGGGCGTTCGGTCCTTCGATGTTGGAGACGACAACGAGGAAGAAGTCGGGTGTGCTGAGGGCGCGGCGGATCTGTGACTTCTCGAGTTGGATCGAGTCCGGTTCGTCGCCCACGTACACCTTGAGTTCGAAGTATCGTTGCAGGCTGTCGATCGCGTCGGCGCCGGCTCCGTGTTGGGCGCGAAGGTCGGCGATCTCGTCGGCGTCACCGCCCAGAACGAGTCGCGCTATCTGCAGGCCCACTGACTCTTTGTCGAGAGAGGTGAAGCTCGCCGCAGGGGTATGACCGCGGGGGGGACCGATGTTGCGGTTTGGTTGCGGCAGCGGTGTGTTGCTCTGTCTGCTTGTGGTAGGCGGTGATGGTCGGGGCGGGTCGGATGGGCGACCGTTGACGTCGGTGATGGTGAGCCTTGACGGGTCGACGAGCGTCCGAGGCTTGGTTTGTGGCGAGGAGGCCGGCTGTCCCCCGGTGTTCATGGACCGTCCGGGTGCGACGTTCGTTGGTTTCGAGGGGCGGCGCGGTTGGTGTTGGCTGTGGCGGTCGGCGATCTGTTGAGCGAGGGCCGCGGTGCGGTCGATGATCTGTTGGTTGCGCTCGCGTTCCTCTGCGGCTTGCTGCTCGGCGAGTTGAAGTCGTTGCGCTGTTTGGCCTTCTGCGGCGGCGACGCAGGCAGCCAGCCACGCCTGTGCGAGTTGCCGGAAATCGGCGGTTGCGAACAGGCCGGCGACAGCTCGACCGGCGCCGTCGACCCGGCTCAGGAGGTCTGCGTGGCGGAGGAACAACGTCTCGCGGCCTGCGTCGGCCTTGGTTGTCACCTCGATCTGGATCGATCCATGCCCGGCGAGGCCGTCGACCTGCACACGCAGGTCGGGATCGATGTGCACCCGCAGGGCGCGCAGCTGGTCCCAGCTGAGGGAGAGTAGGCCCGCGGTCGCCGGGTCATTGCGCGCGAGATCCACCTGGAGCAGTGACACGGCGGCGGCGTACAGCGTGGTGGCGTCGTCGTCGCACCGAGCCGACTCGGGCGCGACGACCGTGACGGCGTCCGCGCCGAGGCGAGTGACCCGAAGCGGGGACAGCAGACCGGCGAACTGGGAGAGTTCGCCGCCGGGTTGCCACACGGGAACCAGACCACGCAGGCCGTCGGCCAAGACGGGGTCGTCAACGGCGTACACGGGACGCTTCGTGGTCCACCCTTGGCTAGTGAACAGCGGCAGCCTGATCAGACGGCGGCTGATTCCGCTCGACAGGTGGGGCGTGGCCGACAGGCGTTCGGCGAGCAACCGCAGGGTCTCCAATGCCACCACCTCGTCGTCGTCCTGCGGCGGCTGGCGGCTCCTGGCCAGCTGACCGATGATGCGCAGGCAGTCCTCGAGGGATGGCTGCCTGACGCCCAGCACGGTCCACAGCCGTTCGGTGTGTGTCACGTGCGGCGTGAACGCACGGTGATGGCGAAATATCGGCGGTCCTGCGAGCACGTCAGCGGGTAGCTGCCAACCGAGGTTGGTGTGCACCAGCCCGGAACCGTCGGAGAAGGCGTTGCGTAGTTCGCGCTCGGTGAGATCGCCCGGGACACGGTCGCGGGTGGAAAGGCGATCAGCCAAGGCCCGGTAGATGATTGCGGCATCGGTGGCCAGCGTGTCCGGGACCGGTTCCGCAGCGCGCAGGTGGCGCAGCCTCGCGACGAGGTCGCGTGTGCTGGGCTCGCCGGCGACGCCGAGAGCCACGAGAACCTCGCGGCGGATGGGTGTGTCGAACTCGGGCCGGACGTATCCGGGCGCCTTTGGGCCGTGGACCGCGACCGTTCCCGCTGTCTTCAGCTTGAGGTGAAAGGGTGCTCGTGGCACCCCGCCGGTGTCGTCCAGCCAGGCGATGGCGCCGATCGACCATAGCCAGAAGGCGCGTGTCGATCCCTTGACCTGCCATCCGTAGTTCGTGTCGGCGGCGTCGACCTGCGCTCCTTCGCGAAGCCGGTCCCACGCTCGAGCCAGCACGCTGAGCATTGCTGCGGCACGCTCGCGACGTCGAAGTGCCTTGCGGTCCTTGGCGATATCGAGTGCGGCGGCGCGAAGATCAGGGCTGTCGAGGTCGTCGAGTGTGTAGCTTGCCGACAGACGGCGAAGGTCGGTCGTGCGTTCGGTCGGACCGCTGGCTGCGGCTACACCGAGCCGTGCGTCGCTGGCATAACGGCGGTCGCGCCCGCGATGGGGGACGAGGCGTGGGGCTCGCTCAGCGCCGAGGAGGCCCAGGAATTTCTGGGCTCCGAGACCAGCTCCTCGGCCCAGCGAGGACCGTAGCTGCTCAGCGTAGCGGTTGTCCGTCCACACCAGCCGAGGGGCGCGGCCGGCGGCGACGGCGAAACTCGCCGGCTCACGGTCGATCGTGCGTGAAAGGTAGGCGTCGACCGGGCGAGCGGTCGTGCGGACAACCCGGCCGCGCGTGTCATAGGTGTACGCGGCGATGCGGATCGCTCGCCCGACCCCAGGGCCTAGGCCTGAACGCTCGGACGTCGGCAGTTGTTCAAAGGCATCCCGCAGCGCACGCAGCTGATCGTCGGTGAGCGCGGCGTCGAGGCAGTTTCCGGCTTTCCCGGCTGCGGCGAGCCGCCGCACCACCTCTTCTGTGCCGGCGCCGTCGATCACCGCGCCGATCCGGCGAAGCCATGTCAACACCATCCGGGCGGGTGCGACATCGGCGAGATGGTCGGCCGCCAGACGGATCCCAATGCCGAGCTGTTCGGCCAGCGGCGACTCTGTCGTCAGGAGCGAGTGGAGCAAGCCGGTGCCGGGAGGAAGGAGGTGCTGGCCGGTCGTGGAGACAACGCACGGAAGGGTGGCCAGCTGGTTGGCGAGGTCGGCTTCGAGCCCAGCCGCGGTCAGCCGGATGGTCGCGGCGGGTGCTCGATCCAGGTTCCGCAGCAGAATGAGGGCGTCGTCCACCGCGACGGGTGGTGGGAGCGCGGCGCCGGCGTTACGCCAGTCGTCGAGGACACTGCGCCAGCGACTGTCGTCGTCTCGCGCCGAACTGGGCAGCGCTTGTGTCAGCCCGGCCAGCGTTGCGACCTCGGCTGGTTCGATCACGCCCTCGAGCGCGGGTTCTTCGACGGCGAGCTCGGTCAACGGGAAGGTTGCGCCATCGATCGTGATGGCAGCGGTCGTGGCGAGCTGGGTGCGTGAGCGGTCCAGAAGCAGGTCCTCCAGTGCACGGATTGGCTCGTCACCGGCCTGGTCCGGAAGCGGCACGACTGCCCAGGCCGAGGCTGGTCGCTGCGTGAACAGGTCGGCGACGACCTCTACCCACAGGTCAGCGAGCAGGGGAAACAGCGCATCGTTCCACGCTGTCGACGCCAGGCCTGACCGGCTCGTCACTGGGTCGAACTGGGCGTTGACACGAACTGGCGCGTTGGTCCGCATGATGGGCAGCCCGGCGTAGACGACGCCACCACGCTCCGGGTGTTGAGGAAGTGCTAGTCCAAGTGGAACGTTCGCGTCGGTCGCTTTGCTGAGGCGTCGGACCTTCGCCGGCGTCACTGCGTTGACCGAATGCACGAGCCAGGTTCGTCCGTCCGCTGCTCGCGCCCACCTGCGCCGGACCGTGAGCTGGTGGTCCCCGACGCGGCATGTCGACGGCTCGCTGTCCGACCAGCTCAACCTGAGGGCGCGCGCGGTCGTGCCGTCGGCGCCGACAACGCTGACCTGCTTCACGTGTCGGAGGAAGAGGAGGGCGCTGTCGTCCCACCGAGCCACCCAAGCGAGGAGGTGATCCGTGTCGACGGCTGCGTCGCGCAAGGGCAGACAGAAGGCCGTGGCAGCCGCGTCGGGCCACGGCATCGGCATCGCCGTGTCCTCAATCGCGGAGATCGTCGGGTCGCCAAGGCGCACATGGTACGGGCCGCTGTGGATGTCGATCACGTCAGAGATCGCGCGAAGCGTCATCAGGCCGATCCCGAAGCGGCCGGTCGCGACGGCGTTGTCGCGCTTGTTGGACAGCCACGGCGTCGCGAGGGAGAGGACGTCAGACAGGGTCACCGGGTGGCCGTTGTGCGTCGCCACCAACTGTCGATCGACGACCTGGAAGGTCACCTGCGAGGCGCCCACGTCGTCGGCGTTCTGGATGATCTCGACAAGGCCCTGAAGCCGATCGCCAGACAGCGCTTCCGCGCCAGCCTTCGCACCGTTCAGCGCCTCGCGAAACACGCCGGGCGCCTCCGTGAACAGCCGGGCGAACCGCCCGGTTGCGCGCCGAGCCTCGTCTTCGTCGGCGGCCACGAACTGGACCGGCGCTTTCGGATCGCGGAAGAGCACGTCGGCGGCGGCCTCGGGCGTGAGGTTGCCCGGATCCGGACCATGAGCGCCCGCCGGTTCGAGTTCCGTGTCAATGCCGCTAGCCACGACGCGAATCGTATGCGCGAACCTTCGAACATACGTCGGGCACACCGATAGGGTCCGGTTTGCGCGGCGTCGACCGATCTGTGATACTGCTGAGCTTTGCTCTTGAGAGCAGTACGAATCGAAGGAGAACCCAAGTTGGAGTCGGTCCGCGTGGTCATGCGCAGCGACGTTCGCCGTCTGCTGGCCAAGTACGACTACCCGCCGGACCCCGAGGGAATCTCTGTCAAGCTTGTCGTGGAGAAAGCCGACGTTCACGCGACGGTGGTCACACCTGCGGACGCGAGCTCATGAGCGCAGACGAGATTCGCGACGCCCTTGTTGCGGCTGGGTACGAGTTTGTGCAATCCGAACCCCGTATCCCTGGTGCGCGGGATTGGCGGCCCGACATCGTCGCCTGGGCCGCCGACTCACAGGGAAACCTCGTGCCGTGGGCCGTGGTCGAGATGAAGTCTTCGTTCTCTGAGACCCGCTCGGAAGTTGGCCTCTCGGCGCTGGCGCGTGCACGAGACATGCTCGGGACCGTCGACCACTACGTAGTCAACGGAAGCAAGTGGTATCGGGCTGATCCTGGGATCCAGCGGCTGACGCCCGTTGAGGGACCTGCCTCTCCGCCGAACGGCGGAGAGGGCGAGATCTCTGACGTTGATCTCATTACCGCGCTGTTGAGCGACGAGCTCTGGAAGGCGGCTGCACGGTCTCGGGACAACGGCATGTCGGTGGTGAATTACCAGTTCAGCCCGGGAACGATCCTCGACTTCACTGGATTTCGAACCACAAGCGGCTCGTGGGTGTCAGTCAACAAGGAGACACTCTGGCAGGCACGTCGTCGGGCCATCGTTGACTTCGAACGTCGCGGCAAGGGGGCAGGGGAATTCACCTCTCACAAGAGCGTGGCGAAGGCGGTTGCGCAGTTGGCCGCTTCTCGGCTCACCGGGGATCTTCTCGACCCGTTCTGCGGCGCCGGTTCCTTCCTTTGGGAATCCATCGACTACGCCCAAGAACATGCAACCGGGCTCAACATGGTGCTTGGATACGACGTCAACCAGCGGACAGCCGATGTTGCGCGCTCGATTGCAGATGTATCCCCTGTGCCGACGGAGATCATCACAGCCGATGCGCTTCGAGCTGACCCGCGGCTGTTTGCCTGTGTCGTGTCAGCGCCGCCACTCGGTATGAAGATGGAGGAGCACGAGGACCTCCTCGACGGCTCACGTACCCGCGACGGAGACTTGATTGTGCTGGACCGCATTGTGCGAATGCTCGGAGCGGCTGGCCGTGCTGTCGTACATCTTCCACTGGGTGTCACGTTCCGAAGCAACGCCGAGCGGTATCGTCGTTTCCTGGCCACTCAGTACCGAGTGGCTGCGCTTCTTGGCCTGCCGTCAGGAGCCTTGCTTGGCACGGGCATCCGGTCGGTCCTGGTGGTCATCGAGAGGGCCGAGCCGACGGATACCTTCGTTGCGCAGCTCGGTGACGACTGGGAGACCCAGCTCGAGCCCCGCGGCGCAGCCATGGAGGCTGCCTTGGCACACGTCGATGGAGCGCGATCGTGATCACTTCGACGATCGTCGCGCTGCGCGACGCCCGAAGTTGGGATCCAGTGGTGTTGACGGCTGCCGCACTTGAGTGGCCTGGCCACGAGTCACGGACGTCGCCACTGCGTGAGATAGCAACGGCGCTGCTCGCCGATGGATGGGTGGAAGGGGACCTGCCTGTCATCACGCCCGGGAGTCTCGATCCGGTTGGCTGGGGTGTCAGAAGGCGCAGTCGCAAATATCGGGGCGCAGCCTTTCAGGTGCGCGAGTCCGAACGCGGGCTTCGTCCAGGCGATGTCCTGGTGCCGACGACGCCGGAGCTGCCCCTGCTGCTGGTGCGGCCTGACCACCTGGGGTCGCTCGTCTCATCGGCCTTCTTGGCGCTGCGGCCGGGCACTGACCTGGCACTCTGGATCTGGGGTGTGCTGAGCAGCGCGTCGGGCCGTGCTTTCCGCGCGCACCTCGCGACCGGCACCGTGTCTCGCGCTACCACCAAGTCGGCCATGCTCGATTTGGAAATCCCGATCCCTCCACTCATTAAACTGAATGCAATTGATGAGCGGCTACGAGTCATAGAGCGATCCACTCACCGCGAGGAGGAGGAAGCCAGCGGGACCTGGTGGCGCACGGCGGACCTTTCGCGCGGCGATTGGTCCGTCGCGTTCGCAACTCCCGACCCCAAGGCGCTGGACATCGGTATTCCGCTCGGTGATCTCTGCCGCGAGATTGTCCGCGGACGCCACGTCCCTCTTGAGGAGTACCGCGACTCGCCCGGTGATGAGCTGCTGCCAGTCACTGATATTGCGGTGCTCGGGGGAAAGCCAGTTCGCAGATGGGTGGCAGCCGAGCAGCGGCCGACCATCGCGGAGCCCGGAGACGTGTTTGTGGCCGCCGTCGGAGCTCGACCGCACGCGGTGCTCGCGACCGCCACGACAGCTGTCGATCGCAACCTGTTTGTCCTTCGACTGCGAGACAGGGCCACTGGGCCGGCGATTGCCCGCTATCTCAACGGCCAAACCGGTTACGGCCTGCGTCAGATGCTCCTGACCGGTGCCGTCATCCCCGGTATACGCAAGGACAACCTCGCGCGCCTTCCAGTTCTGCCCGAGGTATTCGACTCAACTGGCACCACTGAGCCGCTTGTCCCGCTGGACCTGCAGCTGGAGCACGCGCTGTGGAGCTGACCTGCGAACTGTCGCCACTCGTCTTCTCCGAGCTCTACCGGAAGCTCGCGAGGGATGACAGTTACGCAGATCTATTGGAGGACCGGCTCGCTGAGATTGGCCGGGAGCTTTCCTGGCTCACCGAGACTGCGGAGCGGTACGAGGCCACTTGGCAAAGCAACAAGAAAGCCGCCACCGGAGCCGACGACTTGATCGCTCTCGGGACTGATCATGCACTCCTAGCGAGCTGGGTACTCGCAGCACTCCGGGGCAGCGGATCCAGCTACGAATTCGGCGATGAGCTGCGCACCGCGGTCACAACACGGGCGCTTGCGGAAATCCCCGGCGCGCCAGCCGCGCTTCCAAGCCGGTGGAAGCCGGTCGTCGTCGGCTGGACACTCGGCATGGTGATCGGCGCGCTTGACCAAAACTTGCCCGTCGCGCCAGCGATGTTGCCGACAGACGACAATGTACGCGCGGCGTACGTGGGACTGGTGGAGCATGTGCTTCACCTCGGCGGCATGCAGTCACCCTGGCCGGAGATGCTCGGAACCTCCACGTTCTGGCGCGGGACCGGGCTTGCCGAAGCGATGCAGCCAGAAGCGGCCAACGGCCAACAGGCCATCACGCAACTGGTCATGGAGGTGCGCCGCATCCTGCCCGAGCACATGGGCACACTTATCGGTCGGCACTTCTCTCAGTTCGCCGAGCGACGCAACACGCTCTCCCACGTCGCGGATATGCCTGGACGTCCGCGCTTCGTCGACGTCAAGGAACAGGCTCGTGATTGGAGCCAGGTGCGCCTGACAATCATGGGCATCACACAGTTCCTCTGCTCCCAGATTGCTCTGGAACTGACCGAGTCTGCGTCGCGCGCAATCCGCTCTGGTACCTGGGACGAGCTGATCTGGGAACTGGTCATCTTCGACGACTAACTAGGCGCTCCTCCCGCGCCGCCGCCGCCTATCCTGCAACGCCCCAGCCACCCCCCTATCAACACTGAGGGACAGGTGACCGAGACCTGTTCCTGTCCAACGGGGGAGCGTTGCCGGCCGGGTGATCGGCCTGGCCGACATCGCTCCGATATTCCCGCACGGCCCAGCACTACCCGACCACCGGCTCGCGCTGCTCAATCGGAGGTCCGGGTGAGCACGGCCGCCGGTACCGAGCTGGTCGACGACATCCATCCGCTCGCCTCCTGGTCTGCCCCAAAGATCAGCTCGACGGGGTTCCGGTTGTGGCTGTGGACCGCCGGGCCAAGGAGGAGGTCTACGGCGAGGCGTATTGGCTGATCCTGCGCGGCCACTCCGGCGCCCGGCCGAGCTGCAACCGATGCACCCTGCGAACCTGATCGTCGAACGGGCGAGACCAGCGAACTTGCTTACAGCACGGCCAGGTCGATGTCGGGGCGTCGGCAAGCTGTGATTACCGGCCCGATCCGCGCTGCCAGGACCGCCGCGCAGCGTATTCATGCAAGGATCGTTCAAGACCGCTACTATCACTTAAAGACCTATCCGGTTGAGTCCACACATGTCGAGCCCAGGGCCGTTCGTTCGTGGTAACGGACAGTCACGCATCGTGCGCTGTTCGAGCTGCGTCTCCCGGGTCATTCACTCCCGATAACTGTGAGGTCGTCCCAAAGCCCGATTACTGTCTTGTGGGTGCCGTGCAGGAGATTGTCGAGCAGCATCAGGCTATGGGAGTCGCGGTTCGGTTGTCCGTTCCGGGCCGCCGCACGGGCACGGTCATGCACGGCTCGCTGTAGGTGTGGCTGCACGATGATCACGCCGGTCCGGTCGATTGGCCTGCGCGCCTCCAACATGTGGATGAACTCAGAGCGGTCCTCCACTCTTTGACCGGCTCGCCAGCATGCCGGCCGGCTGATCCTGGTCTTGCTCAGCCGGGCGGCTAGACCGTCGGAGCCCAACAGTCGGACATTCTTCAGCGCCTGGCTGACCACCTGTTCGAACACGGTGACAGCGATCCTGCGATCCGCAGAGCCGTTGTGGGCCGCCTTGACATGGATGGCGGACAGTGTCCCCGCGTTCGACAGATGAAGGAAGTCGGCGATCTCCCCGGCCCCGTCGTCGCAGATCAGCCAGCCGTCATCGAAGTGTCGCACCACCCATGCGAACAGCGAGTTATCACCGTCAACGCCGATCCGGTCATGAATGGCCTGGTCACCGGATGCGATGGGCTTCTCCCTGGTCACCGCGAACCCGGTGAAGTCGGCGAACTCCAGCGGAAAAGGCTTCGTCGTCAGGTTCTGGCGGGACACTTGGCCGCCGTTGAAGGTGTGTCCGGACGCGTAGAAGACGCTCAGCAGGTCCCCCGTTCCGACGGCATCGCGGATGGCTCGGGCGAAGTTCTCAGCGGAAGGTGATCCCACGTAACGCACGTCGAGCGTGATTCCGTGCTGAGCTGCGATGGGCTGGATCTTGAGCCGCCCAACTTCGGCGCCGTTCCGGCCGACGACCAGCACGAAGCTCGACGAGTTGGGGTTCCCGCGTACCTCCAGCAGTGAGTCACGCAGCAGTATGACGCGCCGCACTCGAGCGTCGTCGGTATCAGGTTCACCGCGTACCTCATCGGGATCGGCGACCTGGACATCGAACGCGCCCCGAACGTTGCTCAGGTCCGTTTCGGGCACGGCCAGCTCGGGGTACGGCAGGACGAGCGGCTGCTCGCTGGCGAACCTCTTGTCCAGCAGCGTGAGTGCCTCGGCGGTCGCCGCGAGGAACAGGTTGAGGCTGGGCATGGCGCGCGAGGAGATGTGCGACCGTACAGGTGAGACAGTGAGATTACCGCGCAGTGCCACCGCTTCGTCTGGCACGAAGTCGACCCTGGTGGCACTCATCGCATACGTGGAGTCCTCCAGTGTGTCGAGTGCTTGCTGCAGACGTCCGCCGGTCAGCATCTTGCTGTCTGGCTTGGTGACCCGGCGACGGTGCATTCCTCGCAACCAGAGAGCCTTGCCATCACCGTCGAACGTGGCGGCCACGATGCCTGCTGGCAGGCGCCGGTAAGGTGTGGTGTCCTGATCGGCCCACGCCAGCACCTGATCCGAGTTCTCGGTACGGATCGCGACAAGCCGGTCGCGTCGTACGGCGAGCGTAAGCTCGTTGGTCACGTCGACGAACTGCGCGTCCTTGACCGTCCAACTGGGTAGGTGCCTCCGCTCCCGCGTGACGGCGTACAGTTGGTCAAGTCCGAATTCTCGTATCGGGCCGGCTCCCTCATCTCGGTCGATATCGGTGTCGGGATCCATCGTGGTCTCGCCCGTGAGGCGCACGGCAAGGGATCGTCGTCCGTCGCCCGCGAGTCCGCGCAGGAATCTTTTCAGTACCGTGAACGCGCGGTCGATGTCCTCGTCAAGGCATTCCAGTACGATGATGGAAAAGTATGGTCGCAGCGCGGCCGGGTTGAGCGATTCGGGAATTCCTCCCGTGTTTTCGGCAGGCGTGATCATTCGTTACCTCCGGTCATCTGGGCTCGGCCCTCCCCTTACATCTGGGGATTCCGAGCGACGCCGGAAAGTTCGAAACGATCAGTCGACCATGCGAAGGCGGCAAGGCGCGGGATCGATCGCAGTGAGCAATGGTCGGGCCATGTGCGTCAGCGACACCACAGCTTGGCCGGGAGCGAGCGCCGGAAGTCGTCGCCATTGGCCTTCGTCGATGCCGGGAATGACGTATCGCAGATTGCGTACCACGCTCTCGTCGCTGATCTTGTGGAGTATGTGGTTGTTTACCAGGCCAAGAACCTCGCGGGGAAGATGCTGTGGAAGTTGGGTCACGAAGGCCAAGCTCAACCAACGTTTGCGGCCTCGCTTGGCGATGCGTGCCACCTGTTCGAAGAGGATTGGCATCTTGCCGATCCTGTCCACGGACAGGAACTCGTGCGCTTCTTCGATGATGATCAGTACGCGACGTGGCTGCTCGCGACTTCCGGCTCGCTCCCAGCTCAGATACGCTTCGTTCTGCACGCGGTGGATATTTCGGAGCATGTCCGCGATGACGATGTTGTTGATCGCCGGTGAGTCCGTCCCGGACAGGTCGATGATCGATACTTGGCCGGGCGAGAGTAGGCGTGTGTAGTCCAGCGTCGGGTGGCGCGGCTGGTCGAAGATACGCATTCTGTGCAATCGCCAAAGTCGGCCTATCATCGTTCGCCAACTTATTTCGTGACTTGGTTTGGTGAATCGTGCGCGGCGGAGAATTACCTCTAGGGCCTTGGGTGATCTGAACTCTGGGCTGAAGAGATTGACGTCGTCACTCTCGGTGCGACCTTCGACGATGGCGAGGAAACCTCTGGCCAGGTCAATGACCTTGGACAGTGTCAAGCCGGGGTATCCCTCCTCGAACTCGTTCAGTTCGAGAGCTGCGCGTTCTTCCCGATCGTTCGTCGGGAATATCCTCAGCTCTCGAAGGACCTGCTTACCGACGTCGATCGCGCGAAGGAACCGCTCCTGCTGGGCGTCCGTCATGTTGACGATCTCGGCTACCGTGTACGGCGACAAAGCCGAGAAAGAAAGGCCGAACTCCGTGCGGTTCGGGTGTCGTGGGTTGGCTGTCTCCGTTCCGACGAGATGGTAGAGTTGGGTCTGTGGCACGCCAGCGGGTGCCATACCGCGTCGAGCCAGTGCCGTGATCATCGTCTGATCGATGGTCGGCTGATCGATCTGGACATACTCACCCTCGGTGTCGAGCAACACGACCGCGAGGCCGGCAGCCTGCGCCTCCGCAATCAGACGACTGATGGTTGTGGACTTGCCACCGCCGGTGGTGCCGAGCACGGCGAGATGGCGGGGGAGCACGGACTTCTTCTCTGACGGAATGCCCACTGTGATGTCCGGATCGCCGAGCAGGCTGCCCAACCGCAGGTCACCCTCGGAATGCAGGGCGGCTGCTTTCTCCTCGGCTCCGAGGATGTGCACGGGACTGTTGGGCAGTGGCCGAAACCGCGGTGGGACCAGCTGACCATCCAGCTCTTCACCAAGCAGCTCGACCTGCACTCGCCCGTGGTAGCGAGGCATGAGGATGCCGCCCCGGACGCTGGTGGTGACGATGACGTTTGCGTCCGCGCGAAGACCGTCCGGTTCCGCGAATGGCCCAGAAGTCACGATGCCGACGTACTGCCGGCTGTCGCCCGTCGAGGTGATCCGCACCATCGACTGGATTGGCACGACGGAGATCTTGTCCTTGGGCAGGAGAACCGTGATCGACCCGTCCTGCGCTCCAGGAGCATCGAACATGGTCCGGCCGATAGAGCCTCTGAGCTCGACAGGTTCCTCAATATTGGACTGGTCGGTGATCGGTTCGAGGTACTGCTGCGGTGGGCCAACCACCTGCTCGGCGCTGGTCGTTTCAGGCGGCGGTTGCTCTGCCGACCACAGGCCGGGTTCCAGCTCCCGATCGGTCACGATCAGACCTCGTTCGATTGATCCGGTAGGGGCTCGTCAAGCGCGCTGTACGCCGCTTGAATGGGGCCGAGGAACTCCTCCCGGCCAAACGCGGACGAACAGAACTGGCTCGCCATGTCCAGTAACATGGGGTAGCCGCGATACTCCTGCATGACGGCGTCTGCCAGTGCGATGCTTGCCGCCTGCGCGCAGAGTTCCGGCTCGGCGGGCGCATAGAACACGTAGGGCATCGCATGGCTGGAAGCCCGCAGCACTCCGACGCAGACCTCCTCACCTGCCGTGGCGACGAATTTCTTGGCCCGCTCCAGCCGGGCCCCTCGAAGGTTCCCTTCCCACACCACGTCCTCGATATAACGGCGCAGCTTGTGCACCACGGCGAACTCCAGCGGCGCCAGAGCCCGACCGATGGTCAGTAACCCCCGGTCGCCGCGGGGGTGCACGAACACGAAGCGGCGGTGGCCCAGCAGCAGTTCTTCGAGCATGTCGACGCTGGGTATCACCAGGTCCATCGCGCCGGCACCGGTGAGCAGCTCGTAGGGGGCGGGATTTCCTGAGCCCATTCGCCATTCGGCGTGGGAGTGCCTCGTCAGTACGGCGCGCTCGGCGTAGGCGCGAATGCCGCGCCGACCGAGTTCGGTTACCCGGTTCCGGGCGTCGTCCGAGTCCTGGGCTGGCCGGCTCTGGCGGATATCGAGAAGTTGGCGTGCCTGCTCCACGGCATTGTCCGGCAGGGTCTGCAGGTCGCGCCGATACAGCCGATGCGACCATGTTCCCTCGTCGCCCTGGTAGCCCACCATCGCGATGCCGATCTGAATTATTGCCAGGACCAACGACTCGTGGACCTGGACCGTGCTGCTACACGCGTCGACGTGGCCCGCGAACAGGGTCGCGCGGTGAACCTTTTCCAGTTCGGTCAGCGACACCTCCCACCAGCCGGCGTACGGTGGTGCGCCTTGTCGCTGGCGGTTGGAGATCTCCTCACGGAAGGTGGTTCGGATGGCGGCCGCGGCCCGGTTCTCGTGAGCGATGGCATCGCCGATCTTCTTGTCGAGGTCGATCCGTTCATAAAGGTTCTGCAGATCGGTTCCGCCGCGCCAGGTGCTGATGTCCAGAACCCTGTCCAGCGGTTCGTCGAAGGCCCACGACTTCTCAGAATCCCGCTGTGTCGAGCTCACAAGTCGGTCCGGTTCCCTCACATCCGACACTCATGCCTCCGCTGAACTGGTGTTCATATGCTCATGGGTTCCGGCACTCCGATGGGAGTTCGAATCAAGGTTCGAAGAAGCCTCGTCGAATGCCTAACGAGTCCAGTCCAGCGGTTGCCCTGGGTAGCGCGACGCCCGTCGGAATCTCGAACCGGTCGGAGACCGTCGCGGTGGCGACACTCAGCGTCGTCGCGAACGGCATTCCAGCCAGGACACTCTCACGGAGGACAGCCAGCACCTCCTCCCAAGGCGCCAGTAGCTCCAATGCGTACAGTGACGCCTCGTCCTCAGAGATCGCCGTTCCGGCCTCGGCACCACCGTCCGAATCCCGGTGCAACAGGTGTGTGTGCACGCCTAACGGCACTCCGGCGAGCGCGGCCTGCGCGCGGTCGGCGTTGGTCGGCTTCCGTTCCCCGTCGACGACGGCCAACAGTTGGGGCGCTTCGCGGAGAATTCTGCGTCTCGGCTCGGCGTAGTCAAGCAGGAAATGCCCATGCTCATGACCCAGGGTGAACCGCCATTCCGCTCGACCCAGCGTGCCGTCGATGAAGATCACGCCATGGCCGCGCCATGCGACCAGGAGCCCGCGTAGCTCGCCGGGGTCGCCTGCCGGAAGAAAGGTGACACCATGACGCTCGAACCACTCGCCGACGGTGCCGATGGTGAGTCGCGGCAACGAGACGACCGCCACGGGCGAAGCCCACGCGATCGCCCCCTGAACGTCCGACTGATGACGCAGCTCCGTGGGCATCGCCTCCCACGTGGCCGCGGCCAGCTGGCGTAGACGATTCGTGGGCGGCGCGGTGGAAATCGACTCTGTGGCGGTATCCCGAGCGGCGGCGAGAATCTCGGAGTGACTCCAGCCGGCATCGATTTGCCGCGCTGTCAGTGCGGCCAGCACCGTAGCCTCTCGCAACGTGGCGATCAGGTTCACGACGTCGACGCCGACCTCGCGCGCGATCGCCATCACGTCGTCGGCAAAGTGCTGGGGCCGAGGTGCGCGGCACACCAACAGGGCCTGTACGACGTTGTCGCTCACACCGAGTCGATCGGCGAACAGCTGTTCGATGTCGGGAGTGGCTGATAGCCAGCCAGCGAGAAAACCAGAGTGTTGGCGCAGCGCGGCGCTGACCACACTCAGGTCAGTCCGATCGAAGTCGACCACGGATCACCTCCAAGCTCTTCTTCAGCCTGTCCTTGTGCCGCTTGACCTCCTTGCGTTGCCGTTCGACTGGGAGATGACGTATTCCGAGTATCTCCGCATACACTGCCGTCTCCCGGACTCCCTCGTTGATCAACTTGATCAACTCCTGATCCTGCTCGCTCAGTTGCGCGGCCTCCTCCCGCGCGGCCTGCACGAGCTCGGCAGGTGCGTCGAACGGGTCAACGGCATCGAGTGCGTCCTCTTCCACTCCAGGGTTCCGCTCGCGATCGAAAAGTTCGACCGAACGGCTGTCCGGCACCTCCCGCTCGCGCCGTCTGGTCTGCGCCGACACCTCGTTCCTCAGATCGCCGTTGATGTCCTGCCACAGATAGGCCAGCAATGGACTCTTGTCCGGGTCGTAGCGTTCGGGATCGAACAGGTATTCGGCGATGCGCTCACCAATCAATGACTCCACGACGTGCGGATCGAGATTGCTCCACCGGCGGAACCGCCGTTTGAGAGCCGGCAACAACAGGGCGGCCAAGGTCGCGGACACGGCGATATCTCCGCCTCGCAACCTCTCGTCGAGTTCGCGAAGTAGCTCCGGTGTCGGGTCATCGCGCTCGTCCATCACCTGACCTCATGGATACGCGGAAGACAACAACGTACTCGGTACGCATCCGCTGTCCAAATGCCGCCTCAATGTAAGGCATGACTCGTCGATGATCGTGAATGGTGCGCTCCCGACAGGCCATCAGTTCCAGGCGCCGCTCGCCTTGAGCCGCGTTTGCCAGGTCGACCAGCAACCGGTGGGTAGGAATGGGAGTTCGTCGGATGTTTGACGGGCATACCACGAATACGACGTGTCCACCGATTCTGGTCACTCTGGCGCACTCAGCGAGGACTGCGGCCATCTCCCGGAAATAGCGGTAGACGATCCAGGCGCGTTTGGGCGCTGCTGCAAGCTCCGCGACGATCCGGTCGACCGGGATCACGTCCAGCATGGGCGGTATGACCTGGCCGCTCCGCGCCTCTGCCATAGGCGCTCGCTCCGAGCCTACGTATTCGCGGCCCAATTGCCGATACTGAGGAACGCTGATGTCCAGCACGTCAGGCATCCAGGCTACTGCGAAGAGGTGCGCACGTGTGTAGTCGAGTGCAGAACAATAGGGTGGGGAAGTGAAAACCAGGTCGACAGACCCGCTTTCAAGGGAAAGTGCTCGCGCGTCATCTCCCACGATACCGACATCCGGTTCGGGTGCGTTTCGTTGGGTCAGATGGTCCGCATAATCGGCGATCATTCGTTCTACTCGACGCAGGCGACGAACATATCGAGTGAGAACTTCGGGATCCTGTTCCCACTCGCGGAAATGGTGGCGCGAGTGGACGAGGTCGCGGGCGTTCGCTACCGACGTCCGGGCGACGATCATCGACGAGAACACTACCCACAGCAGATCCTGCACGTCCGGGTCGTGGTCAACGGTCGCAATGACAGTTCTCAACCTCGACAGATCTCGCGCAGCGTCATGTCTGAACCAGCGGTCCCAGTTGGGCAGCGCCGGCCGCCAGCTGTCGTCGAGTTCGTCTGGATTCCTGAGGGCTCGGTCAATTTCCTCGACAGCCTTGTGGAGAGCAGCCAGATCTACCAGCGTCGCCTTGACTTTGCAGATCAGCCTGGCCAGGGGATCAATATCCGCTCCTCGCGCGCGGCGCCCCAGCAGGGCAGCCTCAACGAGTGTGGTGCCGCTGCCCGCCATCGGATCCAGCACCAAGTCGCCAGGCTGTGAGAGACGACTGACGGCCCAATCTACTAGTGGAGGCGGGCATCGAGCAGCAAAGGCATGTAGGCCGTGCGTCGCATACAGGTTTCCGCCGCCGCTGAATGTGAGATCGACCCCGCGTAGTAGATCCGCGCCCGATACGCCTCGGTCTGAATCCACCCTCGCTACTCCCATACCATCCCAGATTCAACGGTTCGGCATATTATATGGAGTACACCAATGTGTGGTAATTGTCAATTTTGTGTTGGTCGGCCCAAGGAAGTCCTTCGTGAACTTCTCGTCGGCAAGGCCATGCTCACGACTCGATCGATGATCGACTTGGCGTTGTTTGGTTACGTGTTGTAACCCAGGTCGCGAGCAACCCGGTGTACGTCGTCCACGTCGTGCATGTGGCCTTGCCGTCGTGCGTCGAGAATCGCGTCGTTAGCTCCTCGGACGCAATGTCATCGAACTTGAGTTCGATATTGCCTGACGGTGTGCAAATATGCGCCTCGTGTTCGAGACAGGCAGGCTAGGAGAACCGGGGCTCACCGTGGTAAGCCGTCCGTGGTCGGTCGGCGCATGCTCGAGTCCCGGCGCGAGCCATACGTACTGCTGGTCCTCAGCGGAGGCGTGTCTTAGCTCGATTCGTGCGTCAGCTGCCGATGTCGCCGACCGGCTGCCCGGGATCTTCGAGGACGATGACCTCGTCGGTCCGGAAGGCGACGCGCTTCAGGAATGGCCCGCTCGACGCGGCAGAACGGCACTCGTAGCCGCCGGGCTCGTGGAGTCTCACAGCCGGGACCTCAGCACGTTGACCTCGCAGCCCGGCAAGGACGGGTCGAAGCCCAGTTCGACCAGCAAGCGGACCGCCAGCAGGCTTCGCAACGACCACTACGCACGGATCACTTCGAGGTCGACCACGTCGGTGGGAAGGACGCCGTTCGTGACGAGCCAGTCGCATTCGCCGTCGAGGTGCGATGCGGTCTCGTCGGGGGCTCTGGCCGGGCCATGGTGGCAGCTGCGCGTCGTGCAGCATCCGTGCCGGTGGCACCCCGTCGCGGCCCATGCCACGGACGACGTGATCGATGGCTCGCCGAGGCGGCCAAGTGCCGTCCCTGGGAGGTCCGACTTTGACCTGGTCAACCGCCTCTGCCAGCAACTACAATTTCAAGATCAGCCTCTACGTAACCCAAACCACCCTGGTTTCGGGCGGGTTCATATCGCGCGGCATGCCATGGAGGTCCTGTGGGCTTCGTGGTCGTAAGGATGGCGACTGGAGGGAGTCCGCGTCGGTGACGACCTCCATGGCCAGGCTGCGTCAACGCGGTGTCCCCGGAGACTGGTCGTGCTTACGCGATCGAGCGGTGAACGGCTCGAAGGCGAGCAGCTGGTGGGTGAGATCCGGCTGCGCCAAGCACCAAGCTCCTGGTGCTGCCGTCAGCAGTGCCTGTGTTCGGGTCAGCGGCGCAAACTGATGGTCGACGCGGGACGAAAGGATAGTTCGCGAACGCAAATCTGGAGGTCAGGGGGTCGCAGGTTCAAGTCCTGTCAGCCGACGGTCGGAACGAGCCCATCGGGCGGTTGTCACGTTCACCAGCCACGACACCGCCCGGTTCGGCAGTGGCGCGGTACCGGACAGATCGAGTGCTGTCCCGATACTGTTGGTCTGTTGATGGGTGGACATGAGGGAGCGGCCGGCGGTGACCAAACGGGCTAAGCGACACTGCCGTGTGCCGGTCGGCTGGTTGTCGCCTGAGTCGCTGGACGCTCACTCGCGGAGCGGACATGACGGTCGCTGAAGGCAATACGGTGCGGGACTTCGTGCTGGGCCTGCTGTCTGGCGACGGCGACTGGCCGGCTACCCGTGGCGCGGATTTGGGGCGAGTCGACCTCGATGTGTTGCTGGAGGACGATGTTCGGAATGCGTTGGTGCGGCTGAATCCGGAGATCGCCGAGGAGCCGAGTCGCGCCGATGAGGTGTTGTACCGGCTGCGCGGTATCACGCTTTCGGCGCGTAGCACGGGTCTGGTTCCGGCCAACGAGGAGTTCCGCGCCTGGCTGTTGGGCGAGAAGTTCATGCCCTATGGTCAGGAACACCAGCACGTGCCGGTGACGCTGATCGACTTTGACAACCTGTCACGGAACACGTACCGGGTGGCTACCGACGTCGCGTTTCGACACGGGCGGGTTACCCGGCGGTTCGAACTCGTGCTGTACGTCAACGGCGTTCCATTGGTGGTCGGCGTGGCCACGACCCCGCCGCGACCGGCCGTGACCTGGGCAGACGGTGCCTTCCAGGTTCAGGAAGACGAACAGGACGTAGCCGCGTTCTTCGTGCCCAACGTGTTCTCGTTCGCCACGGACGGCCGGGAGTTGCGTTTCGGTTCGGTGCTGATGCCGCTGAACCTGTGGAGTACCTGGCGGGACGGCGAGCGCACGGAGCCACCCGGGCCGCCCCTGGTTGAGCAGGGCGTGCGTGGCCTGCTCGCGCCCCGGACGGTGCTCGACGTCCTGCATGACTTCACCGTCTTCGCCACCGACGACCAGCATCGCAAGATCAAAATCATCTGCCGGTATCAGCAGTACGAGGCCGTCAACAGCATCGTCGAGCGGGTCCGGGACGGCGTTGTCCGTAAGGGACTGGTCTGGCATTTCCAGGGTTCTGGTAAGTCGCTGCTCATGGTGTTCGCCGCGCAGAAACTGCGTAGGCACCCCCGGCTCGGCTCGCCGACCGTGCTGATCGTGGTCGACCGGATCGACCTCGACACCCAGATCACCTCAACGTTCAACGCCGCGGACATACCGAATCTGGTCTCCACCGAGTCAGGTGACGAGTTGATCGAATTGCTTCGTACCGAGCAGCGGAAGATCATTATCACCACGATCCAGAAGTTCCGTGACGCCCGCGCCGAGGTGTCCGTGCGGCAGAACATCATCTGCCTGGTCGATGAGGCGCACCGCACCCAGGAAGGCGACCTTGGCCAGCGGATGCGCGACGCGCTGCCGAACGCGTTCCTGTTTGGCCTGACCGGGACGCCGATCAACGACCGGGAACGCAACACGTTCCGGACGTTCGGCGCCGATGAGGACCCTGGCCGCTATCTGTCCCGCTACACCCAGGCGGACTCGCTGCGCGACGGCACCACGTTGCCGCTGCACTTCGAGCCGAGGTCCACCGAGTTCCGCATCGACCAAACCGTGCTTGACGCGGAGTTCAACCAATTGACTGACGACTTGTCCGAGGAGGAGCGGGAGGCCGTTACCGGTCGAGCAGGCCGGATGGCGACGTTGATCAAGGCGGAGCAGCGAATCAAGCGGGTGTGTGCCGACATCGCCAGGCACTACACGGAGAAGGTCGAGCCGAACGGGTTCAAGGCGCAGGTCGTCACGTTCGACAAGGAGTCCTGCGCCCGGTACAAGGACGAGCTGGACACGCTGCTAGGCCCGGACGCGTCGGCGGTGGTCATCTCGACCGGCTCGGGCACGCCCAAGTGGCTCAACGAGCGTTTCGCGCGCACGAAGGACGCGGAGGAAGGACTGCTCAACCGGTTCCGCGACCCGGACGATCCGCTGAAGATCCTCATCGTCACCGGCCGCCTGCTCACTGGGTTCGACGCGCCCATCCTGCAGACGATGTACCTGGACAAGGTGATCAAGGACCACAACCTGCTGCAGGCAGTCTGCCGCACCAACCGGCCCTTCGAGCACGGCGGGCGAACCAAGACTCACGGCCTCGTGGTCGACTACCTCGGGGTGTTCGACCACTTGGCCAGGGCGCTCCAGTTCGACGAGAAGGCCATGCAGCAGGTCGTCACGAACATCAGCCGCCTGGCTGACGAGTTGCCTGCTGCCATGGCCAAGTGTCTGGCCTTCTTCCCCGCCTATCTGGATCGTTCCCTCGACGGCCACGAAGGGCTGTTCGCCGCTCAGCAGCACCTGCCGGACGATGCCACGCGGGACAGGTTCGCGGCGGCTTACCGCAGGCTCGCCGAGTTGTGGGAGGCGTTGTCTCCCGACCCGGTGCTGACCGCGTACCGCGCCGACTACGTTTGGCTCACCCAGGTGTACCGCTCCGTCCAGCCAGGCGGCAGCACCGGCCGGCTGCTATGGCGGATGCTCGGCTCCAAGACGATGGAGATCATCAACGCCAACGTGGATGTCGACGTGCGCGCCGACGACCTCGACACGCTCGTCCTCGACGCGGAGATGGTGGAGGCACTAGAGCAGACGCCGGAGATCAGTTCCCGGCGGGTGGCGGGGCAGCTCGCCGAGCGATTGCGACCACATCGGAACGACCCACGGTTCGTGTCGCTGGCCGAGCGGCTCGAGCAGCTACGCCAGCAACACCAGCTCGGTCAGCTCAGCAGCCTGCTGTATCTCAAGGCACTGCTCGGCCTGGCTCGGGACCTCGTCGCGTTGGAGTTGGAGATCGCGGCGGCCGACGAGACCGGAGTGGCAGGTGGCAGGGCGGCGCTGACAAGGCTGTTCCAGCAGACCCGTAACGGCAACACAGCTGTCGCCGTCGAACGAATAGTGTCAGACATCGACGATATCGTGCAGAAGATCCGGTTTCCTGGTTGGCAGCACACCATCGGCGGCGCCCGAGAGGTCAAGCAGGCACTGCGCCGCACGTTGTTGAAGTACAAGCTGCACCGCGACGAGGATTTGTTCACTAAGGCTTACGACTACATCAGCCAGCACTACTGAGCGGTCGGCGACGAGCGAAAGGGCGACGATGGCGATACCGAGGGGACTGCGCGGCGTGGCACAGCCACGCGTGCAGACCGTCGGCGAGCTACTCGCCGAGCTCGACAACGGCAGCCTGCGCATCGAGATGGACCGGACAGGTGCTGCGGAATGGTCGCAGCACCGCAAACATCTGTTGCTCGACTCCATCCTGCGTGGCTGGCCGATCGGTCCGCTGTATACCCTGGTCGCCGACGACGGCCGACGCACGGTGGTGGACGGTGGTCGGCGGCTTGGGACGCTGCGTGAGTTCACGGCGAACGAGCTTGACGTGGACGGCCGGCTGACACCACACAGCGATTCGCTTTCCAATGTAGACAGCAAGACATATCAAGATTTGCCAAGCGGTCTGCGGAGTGCGTTCAATGACTATCCCGTCGTGGTCATCGAATTTGATGGGATGGCTCAGGAGGATATCCGTCCGGCGCTTTTTCGGCTGAACGATGTTGACCGGATGTCCGCTGTGCAGCGTCGCATGGTGGAAGCTGGCAAATTCGGTGAGCAGATCCGCGAATTGACCAGCAGGGCCGCTGACTGGGGGCTCACCACCGAACGAATTGGTTTCTCCAACGTCTCGCTGTTCTACGAGGACGTACTTGGCAGGGTGATCGCCGCGGTGGAGCAGCGCGACCTCGGGGTCGCGGGCAGTGACTCGGCGCCGCTGGCCGAGCGGCTAAGAGCCGGTCATCCCACGCCGCCGGATGTGTACGCCGCGGTGTCCGATGCCCTTAAGAGCCTGATCACCAGGCCGGAGTTGGCGGAGCCTGCCGTCCGGTTCAGCAAGGCTACGCTCGCGTCCTGGCTGTTGCTGATGGTCCACGCACAACGCCAGTTCGGCCCTGACGTCGAACACTATGTCGGCTACCTGATGGAATGGCTGGAACCGCAACGCCGCAGGCTCGCGGCCGGCCTGGACCTCGACTCCGAGCCTCCGTTCCGCGGCGACCCCATGGCCGACCTGCCCGCCGCCGAACTGCTCAGGGTATTCAACGACCGGGCTGCGGTGGAGACGATGACCAGCGAGTCGTTGTGCATCCGGGATGTGGTGCTGTGGATGTTCCTGGTCGCTGTTGGCGGTGTCCCGACGCTCGACCGCCCGCCGATCCCGCAACTACTCGTTCTACACGACCAGATACGGAACTCTGTCGACCTGGAGTCGGTCGCCGCCGCCGTGCACGCCGTGGAGTGGGGGCGCTGGGCTTGAGGCGAAGCAACGTTCAACGCGACTACGAGACGCTCTCCAGCGCCGACCACCCGTATCCCCTGCGTGCCATCACCATCGACGGGCATGTTCACCTAGGAACAGTGACCGCGTTGCTCGAGTCGGGGGTCACGGTCTTCTGCGGCGTCAACGGGGTCGGCAAAACGCAGTTCCTGAAAACCCTCTCGGCCCACCTGGACGGCGGCGATACCGGCGACGCAACCGTTGACGTCGACGTACATGCCATAGCAAGAATGGTGAAGTGTGTGCATGTCGACACCGGATGGGAATGCTTCGACACGGTCAACCAAGTGTCCCGCACGTCGAGCCTCGACGAAAAGCGCGTGGCCAGCGACCAACCACCCAAGGACAAGCAGACGGCCGCACTGCTCGGGTTCATCCTGAACCGAGATTACGACTCCGCGTCTGCCCAGGAGCTTGATCGGGACGACATCGACGGCACCGGCACGTCCACCTGGTACTACTACGAGCTCACTTACCGGGGCGCGACCTATGGACCGCGGGAAATGAGCCTCGGCGAGCTGGCTGCGTCCATTGTGCTCCGCGCGCTGCGAACCGCACGGTACGGCAGCGTGCTGCTGCTCGACGAACCGGAGAACTTCCTGTCACCGCAGGCCCGGCGACGCTTGCTCGACGTCATCGTTTCGCACGCGGTCGAGCGGAAACTGTCCATCGTGATCGCGTCGCATTCCATCGAGATGGCCCATCGTCTGCCGACAACCTCGTTGCGGACGATCGAACGAGATCCACAGGGAACTGGGGTCGCCGTCGACCGCATGACGTTCCCGTCCCAGGTGGCCCGCGCGATCGGCATCGAGCAGCGACCGGACGTACTGCTGCTGGTTGAGGACGCCTTCGCGCGCTTGCTGCTCAAGGCGATATTAGCCAGACAGCTCCCGGCGTGGCGGATGGAGCTGGGCATCGTCGAGTCCGGCCGGGAACACGGTACCGTCGGTGGCGGCGATGGAGCGGTCGTCCAAGCCGCCAAGGCTCTTTCGGACAACGACATCGGTATCCGGGTCCTCGGCGTACTGGACGGCGACGCGCGGGAGCAGAAAGGCTTTCGTGACAAGCCGTATCTCGCATTCCTGCCTGGCCTGGACGCTCCGGAAGGCGTCGTACTCGATGCGGTCGCGGCATCGCCGTCCTCGGCGGCAGCCGCCTTCGACGTGCCGGAGGAAGCGATCGCAAAAGGCTTGCGAGCCGTCGAAGGCGTCGACAGCCACGACCGGCCGGCAACGTTATGTCAGGCCGTCGGCGTCGAGGTCACGGAGATCGTCGGCTACGCGGCGCGCTGGCTCGCCACATCTCCCGACCACGCGCAGCACGTGCGGGAACTGATGGAGAAAATCTACGCACTGGTACGTCTAGGACACGGAGAGTCAACAGAGGCGGGCGTCCGCTAATCTCCGCTAGGCAATCCGTCACATGACCTGAGGAGCAGTACCGCACCGTGCGAGTCCGTGTCCGAGCCGACAACAACGCGGCGCTGCCGCTGCCGCTGAGCCTCGCGGAGGTCGAGCAGTACCTCGCCAAGGCTGCAGACCTGTTGCGCGGCAGTATCGACCAAGCCGACTTCAAGGCTTACATCTTCCCGTTGATGTTCTTCAAACGGATCAGCGACGTCTACGACGAGGAGTACCAGGCCGCGCTGGACGACTCGGACGGCGACCGCACGTACGCATCGCTCCCCGAGTTCCACCGCTTCAGCCTGCCGGAAGGTCACCGGTGGGAGGACGTCCGGGAACGCACGCAGAACATCGGCGAGGCGCTGCGGACCGCGTTCCGGGGGATCGAGAACGCCAACCAGGACGTGCTGTACGGGATCTTCGGCACCGCGAGTTGGACCAATAAGGACAAGCTGCCCGACGCCCGGCTGAAGGACCTCATCGAGCACTTCTCCACCAAGAACCTGTCCAACGCCTCGGTGTCGCCGGATGTGTTCGGCCAAGCGTACGAGTACCTGATCAAACGGTTCGCCGACTTGTCGAACAAGAAGGCGGGCGAGTACTACACCCCACGCTCGGTGGTGGCCCTGATGGTCAACATCCTCGACCCGAAGGAGGGCGAGACGGTGTACGACCCGGCCTGCGGCACCGGCGGCATGCTGATCGAGGTCATCGAGCACGTGAAGGCGGCAGGTGGGCGGCCGGAAACGTTGTGGGGCAGGCTCTACGGCCAAGAGAGAGTGCTAACCACCTCGGCAATCGCCAGGATGAACCTGCTGCTGCACGGCGTCCAGGACTTCGAGATCGTCCGTGACGACACACTCCGCTCGCCCAAGTTCCACGACACCCACGGCCGGCTGGCCAGGTTCGACTGCGTGATCGCCAACCCGCCATTCTCGCTGAAGAAATGGGGCTATGAGGAGTGGGCGTCCGACCCGTGGGGACGCAACGAGCTCGGCGGAGTGCCGCCGAAGGGCTACGCCGACTGGGCATGGGTGCAGCACATGGTTGCCTCCGCACTGCCAGGTCGTCGTGGCCGGGTAGCCGTGGTGCTGCCCCAGGGCGCGCTGTTCCGCCCGGGCGCAGAGGGGCACATTCGCGAACACGTGCTGAAGGCCGACCTGATCGAGGCGGTCATCGGTCTGGCGCCGAACCTGTTCTACGGCGCAGGTCTCGCCGCGTCGCTAATGATCCTGCGCAACCACAAGGACAAGGACCGCAAAAGAAAGGTCCTGTTCATTAACGGCGAGAAGCTGTTCAAACGCGGCCGCAACCAGAACACACTCGAACCTGAGCACGCTGAGACACTGCTGAAGGCCTACCAGGCATACGCTGACGAGCCCGGCCTGGCTACCGTCGCCACTCTCGACGACATTGCCGCCAACGGGCACAACCTCAACATCCCCCTCTACGTGGAGCCGGTCGACACCGGCGAGCGGATCACCTTGGACCATGCGCTGGCGGACCTCGAAACAGCACACGCCGCCGCCCGCGCGACCAGGGCAACGTTGGAAGCGGAACTGGCGAAATGGGGACTGTGAGACCAGTGCACAAACACATCACCCAAGGCGAGTTGGAAAGCTACCTGTGGGGCGCGGCCGAACTGCTCCGTGGGCAGATCGATGCAGGCGACTACAAGCAGTTCATCTTCCCGCTGGTTTTCCTGAAACGGCTCTCCGACGTCTATGACGAGGAACACGCCGCCGGATTGAACACCTATCACGACGAGGAACTCGCCGATCTTCCGGAGAACCACCGCTTCGACATCCCCGACGGCGCCCACTGGTCCGACATCCGCGCGGTCACCACCAACGTCGGCACCACGATCCGCAAAGCGATGAACGTCATCGAAAAGGCCAACCCGGACACCCTGCCCGGCGTGTTCGGTGATGGCGACTGGGGTAACAAAGACTTGCTCCCGGACCCCACTCTGACCGGCCTAATCGAACACTTCTCCACCAAGACCCTGTCCGTGGCCAATCTGCCCGAAGACGAACTCGGCCAAGGTTACGAGTTCCTGATCAAGAAGTTTGCCGACGACTCCGGCCACACGGCCCAGGAGTTCTACACCAACCGCACTCTAGTACACCTGATGACCATGATACTCAAACCCGAGCCGGGCGAGAGTGTTTATGATCCCACCTGCGGCACCGGCGGCATGCTCATCTCCACAGTGGCCGAACTCCGCCGCCAAGGTCAGGAATGGCGCAGCCTCAGGCTCTATGGCCAGGAACTCAACTACGGAACCTCCGCCATCGCCAGAATGAACCTGTTCCTTCACGGCATCGAGGATGGCCACATCGAACATGGCGACACCCTCACCAAACCCGCCTTTCTCGACCCCCACGGCCGCCTCCGTACTTTCGACGTGGTCTTGGCCAACCCGCCCTACTCCATCAAGAACTGGAACCGCGCCGCCTTTACCAAAGACCCCCACGGCCGCAACATCTGGGGTGTCCCGCCACAGGGGCGGGCCGACTACGCCTTCTTTCAACACATCGCCAAAAGCCTCGACCTGGAGACTGGCCGCGCGGCTATCCTTTTCCCTCATGGCATCCTTTTTCGTCGCGAAGAGGCTAAACTGCGCGAAGCATTGGTGAAATCTGACCTTCTCGAAGCCGTGCTCGGTCTTGGCGCCGGACTGTTCTACAACTCGCCAATGGAGGCGGTCGTTGTCATCCTCCGCGCCACCAAGCCGGCCGACCATCGCGGCAAGGTGTTGTTCATCAACGCCGTCAACGAGGTCACTCGCGAACAGGCGCAGTCCTTCCTGCGTGAGCGACACCAGCAGAAGATTCTCTCCGCCTATGAAGGCTTTGCCGACGACCATGGGTTCGCGACCATTGCCAGCCTCGAACAGATCGCCGATAAGGGCTACAGTCTGGCCATTCCGCTGTATGTCGCGAATTTGGCCACATGCGCAGGGGGCGAGATCCTGAACGTGGATGGGGCAGTCAAGGCATGGCGAGCGTCGGCCACTGAGGCTGACGTGACCATTGACAGCGTACTTGGTCTCTTGCGGAAGGCGGTGGCGAAATGAGCCTCAGTCTCGACAAGGCTACCTGGAAGCGTGTCCATTTCGGCGATGTCGCCAAGAATGTCAACCTTTCCGTAAAAGATCCCAAGGTGTCCGGTATTGAACGCATCATTGCGATGGATCATCTCGATCCGGGCGAACTCAAGGTTAGTCGATGGGGCAGTATTGGGGATGGGACTACCTTCACCCGCCGCGTGAAGCCTGGGCAGACGCTCTTCGGCAAGCGTCGTGCCTATCAACGCAAAGCCGCCTACGCCGAGTTCGACGCGATTACCTCAGGTGATATCCTCGTGTTCGAGGCTGATGGGATCCGACTCCTTCCTGAGTTCCTTCCATTCCTTGTTCGGAGCGACGGCTTCTATGAACATGCCCTCGGCACTTCGGCAGGATCGCTCTCACCGCGGACCAACTGGCGCGACCTAGCCAGCTACGAATTTGATCTCCCGGACCTTAATGAACAGAAACGACTCGCCGATCTCCTCTGGGCCATCGAACGACATCACACTGAACTGAAAAAGCGGTTGGGCTCCGTATTCTCTCTCCTTCGGCATTTTCTCGGTCGACGCTTTGCTGAATTAGAAGGAGAGTCTGTCGCGATTGTTGATTTGTGTGAAGATGTAGTTGGTGGAATTTGGGGGTCGCCAGAAGGCGAGAGTGAAGTAGACGTTCTCGCTCTCGGTCCCAAGATATATAGCCTGGGTACGACAGAGTTTGTGACGGATGGCTCGCCGGTGCGCTCAATTAGCCAACGGCAAGCGGATACGCGTATTGTGCGCGAAAACGACATAATTCTTGAACGATCTGGCGGATCACCAGACCAGCCTGTGGGTAGAGTTGTGATTGCTGGCGCTGGGCTCGCGCCGTGTATCCCGACAGACTTCCAGAGGCTACTCCGACCCAACCCGGCACTTGTCGAGCCTAGATTCCTATATTGGCGGCTGCGTCACGATTGGCTCCAAGGCGTCACTCGAAACTACTCAAGGCGCACGACCAATATCACGAACCTCTCAGTCAAGGACTACATTGCTCGCGAGTTGATTGTTCCTACATTAAAGGAACAACGACGTATCCTTGGGGAAGTGGGAGCATTCGAGGGCGCGCGCATGGCGCTCACCGCTGACCGGGAAAGTCTTGCAAACCTCCGATCTTCAATCTTGGCTGATATATTCGGAGGTGTTGATGGTTCAGTTCGATGAGGCCAACACGGTCCGTGACTTCGTCCGTGACCTAATAGCGTCGGTCGACATCCAGTTCGCCTCGGGCAGCACCTTGCCACGTCGGGTAGACGAAGTGTTGCTAGAAGCGCAGGTCAAAGAGGCTCTGATCCGGCTAAACCCGGAGATTGAGGCCGATCCGCGGTTAGCAGATGAGGTCATATATCAGCTTCGGGCGATTATCCTGTCCGCGCGGGGGTCGCCGCATCCGGTGGTCGCCAACGAGGAGTTCGCCGCTTGGTTGACCGGACAGAAGTCGATGCCGTTTGGGCCAGGCGGAGAGCACACTACGGTGCGGCTGATCGACTTCAAGAATGGGGCTGATGCGAGCGCCAACCAGTGGATCGTCTCCACCGAGGTCACCTTCGGTATTGGTCGGGTGGAGCGGCGGCTGGACATTGTGTTGTGGTGTAACGGGTTTCCGCTCGTGGCAGGGGAGGCCAAGTCGCCGGTACGGCCGGCTTACTCGTGGATTGACGCGGCGGCGCAGATTAGCGAGGACTACGAGGTCAACGTGCCGGCGTTCTTCGTGCCGAACGTGTTGAGCTTCGCTACTGAGGGGAAAGACTTCCGGTACGGGTCGGTCGGCATGCCGGTGGCGCTGTGGGGGCCGTGGCGTGATGAGTCTGCGTCAGCGTCCGCCGAGTTGGCGACGGTGCGCGAGGCCGTCGACGGGGTGCTCAACCCAAGGGCGGTACTGGAGTTCCTGCGGTACTTCACCGTGTTCGCCACCGATAAGAACCACCGCAAGATCAAGATTATTGCCCGGTTTCAGCAGTTCCAAGCGGCCAACCTGATCGTCGAGCGGGTACTGCGTGGCCGGGTCAAGCAGGGGCTGATCTGGCATTTCCAGGGCTCGGGCAAGTCGCTGTTGATGGTGTTCACCGCGTTGAAGCTGCGGGCGACCGCCGGGCTGACCAACCCGACCGTGGTGATCGTGGTCGACCGGATCGACCTGGACACCCAGATTACCGCCACGTTCAACGCCTCCGACGTTCCCAATCTCGTCTCCACCGACAGCCGCAAGGAACTGCAGGAACTGCTCCGCGTCGGTGCCCGCAAGGTGATCATCACGACGGTGCACAAGTTCGGCGAGGCGCCTGGCGTGCTCGACGTCCGGGATAACATCATCCTGATGGTGGACGAGGCGCACCGTTCCCAGGAAGGCGATTTCGGTCGCAAGATGCGGGGCGCGCTGCCCAACGCGTTCCTTTTCGGGCTCACCGGCACGCCGATCAACCGGCGCGACCGCAACACGTTTCTTTGGTTCGGCTCTGACTCCGACAACGGTGGCTACCTGTCCCGCTACACATTCTCCGACTCCATCCGCGACGGCGCGACGCTACCGCTGCACTTCGAGCCGCGGCTGTCCGAGATCCACCTCGACGAGGACGCGATCAACGCGGCGTTCGCGGAGTTGGTCGACCGGCACGAGCTCACCGAGTCCGACAAGATCACGCTGTCGCGCAACGCCTCCTCCATCGAGACTCTGATCAAAACCGACTCGCGGATCGGCAAGATCGCTGTCGACATCGCCGAGCATTTCCGTGCCAAGGTCGAGCCGCAGGGGCTCAAGGCGCAGGTCGTCGTGTACGACAAACCGACCTGTGTTGCCTACAAGAAAGAGCTGGACAAGCTGCTCGGCCCGGACGTCTCGACCGTAGTGATGAGCCGCGATGCCCGCGATCCACAGGAATGGCGGGAGAAGTACACCCCGGACCGCGACCAGCTCGAACGGATCACCGCACGGTTCAACGACCCGGCTGACCCGCTCAAGATCCTCATCGTTACGGCCAAACTGCTTACCGGGTTCGACGCGCCGATCCTGTACGCGCAGTATCTCGACAAGCCGCTCAAACAGCACAACCTGCTGCAGGCGATCACTCGCACCAACCGGGTCTACCCGCCGCACAAGACGCACGGCCTGATCGTCGACTACCTCGGCATCTTCGACGACGTGGCCAAGGCGATCGCGTTCGACGACAAGAGCGTGCAGCAGGTCATCAGCAACATCGCGGTGCTCCGCGCCCAACTGGAACCGGCAATCGATGCGGCGCTGGCGTTCTTCCCTGGTGTCGACCGCACCGTCGGCGGCTACGAGGGCCTCATCCAGGCACAGACCGCAATCGCTGGAGACGAAGCCAAGGACGCCTTCGCCGCCGCGTACAGCGTCCTCGCGCAGCTTTGGGAGACGCTCAGCCCTGATCCGATCCTGCGTGACCACGAGGACAACTACCGCTGGCTCACCAGCGTCTATGAGTCCGTCCGACCGACCGACGTCACCGGCCGCCTGGTCTGGCACGCCCTCGGTGCCAAGACCTTGGAACTGATCAACGAGCACGTCACTGTCGAGGTCCCGCGCACCGACCTGGACACAATCGTCCTCGACGCGACGATCATCGAAGACCTGATGACCGGCAGACGAACCGACGTCGACCCGGTCGAGGTGGAGAAGTGGATAACCGCTCGGATTGCCAAACACGTCGGCAACCCGGTCTTCGTCGAACTCGGCAAACGCCTCAACGCACTCCGCGAGAAGTACGCTCACGCCCAACAGGCAAGCCTCGAATTCCTCAAGGAACTCTTCCAACTCGCCCGCGACACCGTCGCTGCGGAAAAGGCAGCCGCCGAGATTCCCCGCGAGGAACAAGGCAAGGCCGCCCTCACCGACCTGTTCGAGTCCCTCAAAGGCGATGACACTCCGATTATCGTCGAGAACGTGGTCAACGAGGTCGACAACATCGTCCGAACCGTCCGCTTCGCCGGATGGCAGGACACCCGTGACGGCCGCCGCCTAGTCCAGCAGGCACTCCGCAAAACTCTGTACGTCAAGTTCAAGATCCGCGACAACGACGTCTTCGAACGCGCCCTTGCCTACATCCGCGAGTACTACTGATACCGCGAAGGCGCGACACCGGGTCCACGTGCATCAAACAACCTGTGCAGACCGGCCATCAAGATTTACTAACTGTTCGTTGACGCTCCCTATGGTGAGCGACCAAGCTCAGTCCGGACGAGGGAACGACCACTAGTTTCTGGTATCGCTACGTGACAAAGGGGGGAGCCTGTATAGCAGTCGAAGCGCGATGACGCGACACGCGACTACATGCTCAACCGCGTTCCGTCTGGGTGACTGCGTTATCAGCGCAGGTGGGCAATCAACTTCTCGGCCAGGCGGAGGGTTGGCTCGAAGATCGGACTTTCGCGAGTACTCGAGTCGTTGACGATTTTCGCAAAGTGGAACAGTGTCATGATCTTGCCTGGTCTGCTGTCAAGGTCCGCTTGCCGCTCACTGTGCACCCGCTCGGCCGGCGGCGGAACGGTCAACGAGCTGACCCAGAGCGTCGCGGCGTCGAGCCCGCGGGGTGCCAGCCCGTGATCTTCCCGTCCAAGATCCAGAAATCGGGACACGTGAGGTTCGCCCAGTTCAGATCGGCGTGAGCGGGAACCCACTCCTCGTTCGTGATCGTGGTGTCCATCTGCTCTGGGAATGCGTGCTCGATCACGTTGGTAACTAACGCCTGGGGTGATCGTTTCCGTATCTGGCGTAGCGACGCGGGTTGTTCGTTGCCGTTCGAGGTCTTCCAACGAGGTGTTGAGCGCATCCCACCAGGCGGCCGGCTGTTCGGGGGCCTCGCGCAGTGAGCCCCTGACCTGACCGGAGCCGCCGAGATGAGCTGGACCTCATCGGCCCGCCAGTTGCCGAGCTGCCTGGGTCAAGCCACGAAAGCACGCCGTACCAAGCTGGGTGGCGATCCCCGACAGTAACTTGGCCGCTTCCATGCCGTTGGCACCCTGTCCTGTGCAGCGATCTTGGCGAGTGGCCGGATCTCATCCGAACCCAGGTTTCGCGGTCTGTCCGGGCGTCAACCGACCGGCGCTTGGGGACAACCGACTCCCGGTCGAGACGTACACTGAGGCCGCCTTCAACTCGTCGCAGCACGTCCTCGACGGGTTCTTTCTGCAAGTCCCGCAGACCAACCGGACCTAATTCCGACGGCGCTGCAACCATCACGCACTCCTTACCGAACGTGACAGGACGACAGGGTGTCCGGGCTACAAGGGGGAACCTCACTCGGTGTTTTCCTCGGCCTCGGCGTCTTGAGGTGTTCTTCGATGAGCTGCACCAGCGAGGTGTTGGTCTTGATGTGGCGGTCCGCTTGGACCGCGTCGACCAGCCGTTGTTTGGCTTCCTCGGCCAGCTCGGCAGCGTGTGGTCCGGGCTTGATGTATTTCGCCGACGTAGTGCGGCTTGCCGGTCAAGACGTCCGTGCCGGCGTAGACGCGGACTCGCAGTGAGCCGCTCGGCAGTGTGTCGATGCTTCCCTTGGGTGCAGGACGGCTCTGGCCGTCCTGCGGGCGCGAACGCGCCCGACCCCTGATCGTGTTCCCCCCATAGACCAAGAGTAACCGCGGGTGATGTCATGGCCCATGTCATGCGATCCCTTCAAGATCGCTGACAGATAACGTTAG
>WUUC01010877.1_pt1 | contig 33215 bp, 57 predicted proteins | sample 6278441 | NCBI WGS metagenome assembly WUUC01 (sample SAMN13675441, study PRJNA597444) | soil metagenome | isolation source: soil | place: USA: Washington | collected 2017-10
AGCGGGCGACGAGAATCGAACTCGCATATCCAGTTTGGAAGACTGGGGCTCTGCCATTGAGCTACGCCCGCGTGGTGGTTCAGTAGCGCCGGCTGTTGCGGCGCCTCAGGGTGACCCGCTTGACCAGTCGTACCCGCCCGACCGCTGTCGGTGCCGGGGGCAGCGGCAGCGGTCGGGGGAGCGGGTAGGTGATGTCGTTGGGGCCGCCGTCGGGGAGCTGGACCGGGCCGGACCCGCGCGCGGGGTTCAGGGTGCGGGCGGGGGCCTGGTCGGCGTGCCGGTAGCGGCGGGGTTTGTAGGTGCGGATGCGTCGCTGCTGCCACCACCGTTCCCCGACCTGGTTGAGCCACATGGCGGCGACCGCGGTCAGGGCGACGATGGCGAGCACTGCGAGCGCGGCCCGGACCATGGTCTGATCTTGTCGGAGTTGGTGTCTTTGACCAACTACCCGGACCGGTCAGGTGGGTATGACTTTCAACCCACCCGATCGGGCGCCCCCTGTGGAGGGGTCTTGTCGCCCAGGGGGATCAGGGCCCCGTCGGAGACGTAGCCATCGACTGACCAGCCGCAGCCGCCGACGTCGGGGTCGCAGGCCAGGACGAACACTTCGACCTCGACCGCGGAGACCTTCATCTGCGCACCGGCCAGCGAGAACGTGCCGATGCGCTTCGCGACCAGGGTGGTCCGACCGGTCCGGTCGAGAGTCATCCGGTCTCTGTGCGTGCAGCGTGGACAGGTTGCCATTTCTCGACCTCCCTCGATCGTTCGTGGTGTGTGGACCTGGCCGGGATCGAACCGGCCTGCCGCTCCATGCTGGATGTCGCACGGTGCTCACCTTGAGCCAGGCCCTGGAGCTGGCGCGGGCAGGGGCGCCCCCCTGTGCGTTCCCGCACCAACGTGCCCACCGTCGGAATCGAACCGACCACCTCTAGCGTTTCAGGCCAGCGCTCCGCCTTCAGAGCTTGATGGGCGTGGTGCAACCGGCGGGATTCGAACCCGCATCCCCCCTCGGGTGAGGGGTGCTCTGCCCGTTGAGCTACGGCCGCGGTACAGCGAACGTCCGGCTGCGGAACTGGCCCGCGGGATCGCGTGTGGGAGCACGGAGAGCCCTGCCCGGCGCCACACCGCCAGCCGCTCCCACGGCTGGTGGCGCTCGCCACGGCACACCCCGCATGGGGTGCGCGACGCGCATGCTGTACCTGGTGGTCCACCGGGGACTCGAACCCCGAACCTTGCGCTTAAGAGGCGCCTGCTCTGACCATTGAGCTAGTGGACCGTGTAGCCGCCGAAGGGCCGGCGTCGTCAGGGCCGGAGTCGCCGGAGCTTCTCCATGGCCTCGTCGACACCTTCGACCGGGCGGTTGCCGTCGACCAGGTCGATGAAGTTGTGGGTGGGCAGCCGGCCCGGTGAAGGGCCGACCACCGCTTGCCAGTCCAGTTCTCGGTTACCACCGCCGTCGGGGTGGTTCCCTACGCCAGTCCCCATGCGCCTTTACCGCCGTCGCGGTGCCGGGTCAGTGCCCGGCTCGTGGGTGCCCTCCTGGACGTAACTCGCTGGCCGCGAGCCGGCCCCCGACTTGTTATCCGAGTCTTCAGGGGACGCAGTATTGGGCGCGAGCACAGGCCGTGACCTGTGCTGACACGGTCGCCCACCCCTCCGTGGAGGTATGGGTCTGTGGTGTCATCGGACGCTCCGCCACGCAGTCCCGGCTTTGCGCCGGCTTGCGCCGCTGGGTGGAGATGGCCCCCAGCTAACCAGTTTGTACGGGATTACGCCGGCCCCTTACCGGAACCGGCGGCGCTTGACGTGAGCGCCCGACACGAGGGGAGTCACCCCATGCGACGTATTGCCCGTTTGTGGACCAGCCGGGACTCGAACCCGGAGCCCCCACCCTGCCGAGGTGGTGCGCTACCAGTTGCGCCACAGGCCCATTGCCGGCCGCGCACCGCTCGCTTCTTCGCGGTACCGCACGGCACTACCCGACCGTTCGTGACGGGGCAGCTTCTTGCGTTATGTGTTCCTCTCGCCGGCCGGTGCGGTGGCGCGCGGGCCCACCCGTGAGGGTGGCCCCGGCCCGGTGCGTGGCCATGGGCGAGAGGTTTCTATGCCATCCACTGTGAAGTTCTCAAGATGTTGCCAAGCGCACCCGACATCAAGGGCACCGTTCGCTTACGCATGGGCGACAGGACTCGAACCTGCTACCTGCGGTTTTGGAGACCGCCGTGCAACCCGTTGCACCTCGCCCATAAGACGAAACCTATTCAGTTGTTCCGCAGTGCTCGCACCAGCCGTTGTCGTTGTAGTCGTGGCCGTACACGTCGCACGGTGTCCAGTCCTGCCAGTCGTAGTCCCCGTCGTCGTAGTCGTCGTCCGCGTACTCCATGTCTGCCCCCCGTACGAGAAACGCCGCCCGGTCCCGGTGTGGGAGGGGCGGCGTTCGCACGTCTGGGTGTGCGTTACGTCCGCCGCCTGGGTCCCAGGTTGGCCTTGGCCGGGTGCCACGAGGAGATCCGTGTTCCGAGCACGGCCGTACCGCCGGGCAGCTGCTGCTGCTGCTCGAATCGGTACGTGGCGCTGGTCAACACAGGGTGCTCCTCGTGGGTCCGGGTGGTCCGTCAGTGTCACGATAGGTGCTGGCCGCCGGGGCGTCCAGGACTTACCGGTTGGTGTACGCCGTCGGGAGGTAGATCATCCCGCGGGGGGAGTCTTCGCCGAGGGTGTTGCGGTCGGTGATGCAGGGCTTGCGGGCGCCGCGGTGTTCGTGGCCGCGGAAGCGGTGGCAGAACGCCCGCTCTCCCTTGATCGGCACCCAGGTGGGGCAGCGGAGCCGGTCGTACAGGTCGTACGCCCGGGGCCCGGCAAGGGTCGCGGCGGGGCGTGCGATCTTCCACATCCAGCGCAGGGACTGCATCCGCAGCCACAACGCCCAGAACTTGATGAGATCCATCGGTGGCGGTCGACCTCCTCGGGTTGTCGGTGCCCGTCTCTCCGGGCCGTCACGCCTGTAGGAACGGCGTCCTCCACGGTTCCAAGTTTTCCAGACGTCCAGGAACCCGCGAAGCTTCTCGTCTTGTGGAGATGGTCGGAATCGAACCGACGTGTCCTCTGGCCCGGTCGGCGACATCGTCGTCAGTCGGGCACTGGGGTTCCCAGAACATCCCCTGGTGCTCCGGCGTTGAGAACCGTGCCGGCCCGGTCGGGTCCTGGCCGGTTGATCAGTCCCGGCCAGGTGCCCAAACTCTCGCGATCAGGCCGGGACTTGCACCCGGACCTCCTACTCCGCTCCGTCCACCCGCCGGTGGGGGCTACGTTTCGGGTTCTGCTTGAACTACCTGATCTGCCTGCCCGGCTCGGGTTGCGACCCCTCCGCCGTACTTGCTCCTCCACTGTAACCCGTACCCCCGAAACGGCGCAACCCCCAAGTTTGGGGGCTGGTCATTCGTCCCAGTAGAAGCCACACAGGCAGGCGAACAGCCCTTCCGCCTCGTCAAACTGCGGGATCAGGCCGCAGTCCTGGCAGGGCGGGTCCTGGAACCCGCAGCCGCAGCCCCACGTGTTCTCGTCGTCGTCCCATTCCGGGTAGTGGCCGCAGTCGTCGCACTTGAAGACGTGCCCGCAGGCGCATCTCCATGCCCCCTCGGGTTCGTCCCAGACGCTGCCCTCGTGGCAGCGACCACACTCGCCCGGGTCATCGTCGATGTCGTCGTCGGTGTCATCGCCGCCGCCGAGCAGTGCGCTCAGAAACCCCATTGCGTCCCTCCCGTCTCCGTCGCGTCATCCGAGGCTAGCTCGTACCCCGGAAAGCGCACAACGTTGACGGGGGTCAGGGTTGTAGGTTGGCGCGGTACCTCAACGCGGCCAGGGTCCGCTCCGGGCGGGGCGCGACGTCACCGAGGTGCTCGGCGGCGGCCAGGGCGTCGTACAAGGCGGCGCCGCCACCGCGACCGCTGGTCTTCGGGGTGTACCGGACCGGGGTGCAGTGCCGGCGCACGGTGCGGGTCGACACCTCGTACAGGGCGGCGATCATCGGCCCGTCGGCGAGCGGCTGCCCGTTTTCCCAGATGAGGATCACGACAGGGCGCCGTTGTAGAAGACCGGCCGGCGGCGGCCCCGCCATTCGCGGGCGAACCGGGCCAGGTCGTTTTCCATGCTGGCCCACGTCTGAGCGAAGTAGGCGTCCTGTTCCTGCGCGGTCATCCGGTTCACTGCGAGGGCGGTGATCGTCGACCGGACCCGCCCGTAGTCGGTGTGTAGTTCCAGCGTCCACCCGGCGACGGCCCCGTCGGTGCCGACCGTCCGGTGCAGTTCCGGGACGTGGACCATGCCGAGCATCGCCGCGCCGCACCTCGAACATTCCTGGTCGAACATCGGGGTGACGTGGAGCTGGGGGCCGGCGGAGGCGAAGGCCTCGGCGTAGTCGTCGCCGGCCTGGTAGATCCGCGGTTCCATGTAGTGGCCGCAGGCGTCGCAGTGCCGACGGTAGGCGAGCCTGGGCGGCATGAACCCCGGCCCGTACAGCAGGACCCGGTCCGCGGCCGGGTGGGGTACCGGCGCCCGGCCGTAGCTGGCGGCGGCGCTGGCCTCGCCGACGTCGACCCAGCCGATGTTTGCCCAGCCGGTGTCGGTGGGGTCGTTGAGGGTCTGCACCCCGGAGTCGACCGGGGGGAAGTCGGCGGCGTCACGCCGGCGGTACACCTCGGTCGGGTTGTGCGCATGCTGGCCCATCCACCGCTGCTGGCAGCCGGCCCCGGCGTAGTACGCCGACGGGGAGCTGTCCGTGATCGGGTGTCCGCAGCCGCACGCGCAGCGGCCTTCGGTGGCGGCGTCGACGTCGGCAACGACCCGGTCGACGGCAGTGGTGGCCGCAGCGCGTTGCTGGTCCCGTTCGTCGGCGCGCCGCTGGGCGATGCGGCGTACCCCGGGGGCGAGCGCGTCGAGGTGCCGGCTGCGGGGCTCACTGGTCATCGATCGATTCCCTCTTACGTTGGTGGAAGTCGGGACAGGGACACGGGTGGTCGCCGTCGGGCCACCGGTCCCCGCGCGGCGCCCGCCGGCCGGTGCACGCTGCGGGTAGGCCGACACCGGTCGGGGTGTGCTCGCCGCGGCTGTGACCGCAGCGGCAGATGAGCGTCAGGGCGTTGGCCATCACATGAGCCGCCCGGCGTCGGGGCAGCCGTTCGGGCATGTCACCGCAGTGGGTCGCCACCACCGTTCGAGGTCGACGGTGGCGGTGACGTCGGCCCACCGGACCCTGGCCTGGTTGGCGCAGCCGGGGCACACCGGCAGGTCCAAGCCGTCGATTTCGCCGGCGGTGTAGCGGCGGCGGCGGTCGACCGGCCACACCCGGCGGATCTCCCGGGCCAGGTGCAGCAGCTCCACCGGCCGCGGCCCCCACGTGGAGTGGCAGCGGGGGCACACCACCTGCGAGGCGTGCGGGTCCTGCCACAACCCGGCAGCGCAGGTGGTGATGCCACCGTCGTGTTCGGCGAGCTGGGCGGGGCACCGGCCGAGCCACTGCTGGTCGGGGGTGTCACCCAGGACACGGGACAGCTCCGCGACCAGGGTGTGCAGCTCCGCCGCGAACGCGGCCACCCCGATGTCCAGCCGGCACGCCTTGTCCAGCCACAGTTTGAGGAACTCCACGTTGGCCTGGTTGGCGCGGTTGCGGGGCGGGTGCCCGTACCGGATTTCCCACTCGTCGCGCAGCGGGTCAGCGAACCGGTCCGTCACGCCCGGGTCCGGGTCGTGACGGACCGGTTCGGTGTCCCAGGTGTGCACCGGGGAAGGTTTCGGGGTGTGCAGGTGCATGGCGGCCCGCCACGCCCGCACCCACGAGTCGAGCCACTCCCGCGGCGGCAGTACCCCGATCTGGTCGTCGTCGGGGGCGAGGATCGGGTGGCCGGCGTCGTCGAGGGCCAGCTCCTGGAACCAGTCGGTGATGGTCCGGTCGGCCTGGACCCACCGGTTGGCCTGGACCGTGGTGACGGTGACGACACGCGACGCGGACCAGCGACGCACCAGCGGGTGCATCATCGCCGTCACGGACTCGTTGCCGGGGCCGATCAGTGACAGGGCGTCCAGGCGTACGGGCAGCGGCGCCCCGGTCCGCGACGTCGACACCCGGTCGCTGGCCGGGGCCGCGGTGGGGACGACGGCCAGGTGCAGGGTGTCCATCTTGTCCAGGAGGTCGTCGAGCCCGGTCACGATGCGGGCCTGGCAGGTGTCGCAGACGTGCCCGTCCGGGGGCTCCCGCCGGCGGCACACAACACACGCGGCGGCCGTATCGGCGCTGGTAGCCATCGTTTTTGATCTCCGTCCGCTAAGGTGAGCGTCAGGAGACCTCGCAGAGAGGGATTCGTCGGGGCGGCAGCTAGCGGGGGCAAGCTGCCGCTTCACTTTGTAATCAACTCGCGGACTTACTCACCGGTCTGGTAGCGTTGTGTTCGTAACCCCCCGGATGCCCTCTCCACGATGGCGCCGGGGGGACGGTCTTTTTCTGGGCCTTCTGTCGCGGTACCGTCGGTGGTGCTGACCGGTACAGCGAACTGAGCACCCCCCGGCTGACCCCGCAAGGGCCCGGCCGGGGGGCCTCTTTATGTCCGGCCGTCACCGGGGCGCACCGGGTTGCCGAGCCACCGAAGCACCCGCATCGCGCTGGACACGGCGCAGTCTTCGCCGTCCTCGATCCGTTTGAGGGTGGAGGGGGCGACACCGATTTCGGTCGCGGCCGAGCGCAGCGTCAGCCGGCGCATCCGCCGCGCGGAACGGGCCAGTACATCGAGCTGGCCGAGGATGTCGGCCAGCTCGATGTACCCACTGAGGGCGGTGCTCACCGGTTGACCTGGTACAGCAGCACGAGCAGGACCAGCAGGACGTCGAGCAGGATCAGCGCCACGCCGAGGACGATGATCGTCCAGGCGTACCGGTCGACCCAGTCGGTGAAGGCGCGCCACAGCACTGCGCCTGTGGTCGGCTGCCCGTCGGGGTCCGGTTCGGGGTCGGGGTAGTCGGGCCAGTTGTCGTCACGGTTGTTGTTCGGGGTTCCGTTCACATCACTCACAACGATCATGCTGTCCGCCGTTGCTGCCGGGCACCCCAGTTCGCCACACCGGATCCCTGACACGACGGGCACGGACGGTCCCCGGTCCCCGCGGGCAGCAGCCCCCGCAGCCGGGTCTGGTACACCCACCTACGCGCGGTCGCCAACGGCACCCGGTACACCTGCGCGATGTGGGGGCCGTACCCGCGCGGGGACGGCCACTCCCGGACGATTTCGGCGATCTCGTCGTACGGGATCTGCTCGGGCCGCCCGGTCACACCGACACCGGCCCAGCACCGACCTTGACCAGCCCGGTCGGTTCCCACTCGTGCCCGGTGCGCCACTGCGCGATCTGCGAGGCGATCGCGGCGACCGCCTCGCCGGGCCAGGTGCCGGCGGCCACGGACCGGTCGGACACCTTCACCGACGCGCCGAAGATCCGGCCCCGCAGCGGCCCCTCGGTGGGGATGCCCTTGCCGAGGGCGGACCAGTCGACGTCGTAGGGCATCTTCTTACGCCGGCCCCGCCGACGGCCGACGGTGACGGCCTTGAGTTTCAGGCCGACCAGGTAGTCCCCTTCGGGCATGCGGACCATGCGGGTGGTGTTCCCGCCGGGGACCGGGGTGTGGTCGTACAGCCGCCGGCCCAGTACCTTGTCGAGCAGCCGCAGGTTGAGTTCCCCGTGCCGCCACCACGGCAGGCCCGACTCGCCGCGGGTGGCGTCGCGGGGCACCCACCACTTCCATTCGAGGCGGCCACGGCGCAGGTTCACCCCGACGACCTTCGACGGTGGGCACCGCCCGTCGGGCTTGTCGGCGTTGAGGCGCCGCTGCACCCACCGGCCGATGCCGCCACCGGTGTGTAGGTACAGGGCACCCGCCGGCCCGGCCTGCACGTCGGCGGCCAGGGTGTGTTCGGAGCCGCCGCTGCCGACCTTCAACTCGAACCCGGCGCCGAGGCCCTGCCGGCCGATGACGAGCTGCCCACCCAGCTCCCCACACGCGGTGTCGTTCCACGGGCCGGGCAGGTAATGCTCCCGGTCCTTGAGCCGGATCAGGTCATGCCGGCCGACCGGGTTGGTGTGACCGCCGGTGTACCGGTCGCCGATGTTCCACCGGTCCGGGTCCAACGAGCCCTGCGGGTCGGGGCGGTCGCCGCACCAGTCGCAGACGACCCACCGGTTGCGGCGGCCGATGTACACCGCCCCGGCCGGCATCGAATTGCTGCCGTCGACGACGGGTGTGTGGCCGAACAGGGCGCAGCGCAGCACGAGGCGCGGCACCCTGCTGAGGAAGAACCCGATGTTGAGCAGCCGCCCCTTGGAGCGGCCGTCGCGGGCCTGGTAGTTGACGATCTGGCTGTGCATGGTGGTTCCCCCGTGGTGGTGCCCGCCGCGCGCGGTAGGTCAGTCGCGCCGCCCGCGCGTGTCGAACTTGCTGGTCGTGGTCGGGTCGTTGATCCGGGGCAGCAGTGTCGTCTCCCCGTGGAGTTCATCCAGCCGCGGAATGACCGCGGTCGCGTTCGGGTCACGCCGGTACGGCGCCGGCGGTTCGGTCCGCACCACGAGCCCGTCACCGCCGCACCGGTCACACCGCACCAGGGTCCCGTCGGCGCCGTGGGAGGCGACGGTGGCGCGGGTACCGACCATGCGGGCCACCCGGTACTCGGCCTGCGCATGGCCGGCGTCGACGCCGGACTGGTAGGCCTGGTCGAGGAGGACCCGGAACGCCCCACCGATTGTTTCGACGACGACACCGGCGAGGATGGCGACCGGCCCGGTCAGCGACGCGAGCAGGGCCTCCAGGTCATGCGTCGGTCCCTCATGCCCGGTGGAGTGGGTACTCATTGCCCGTCTGGTCCTTCCGTCGTCGTGCGGTCCAGGTCGACCTCGGCCGGCGTATCTGTGAACACCAGCTCGCTGTGCCCATCGGTGAAGCCGTAGCCGCGTACCGGGCCGGGGGTGTCCGTCTGTGCCCACAGCCGCATCGCCGTGTCCGCCACCGCCGTCAACGGTTCGGGTGCGTCGACAACAACGGCGTGTTCCCCGGCGGAGATCTCCACCCGCGCCTGGCCTGGCGTCGGGGTGTCTACACCCGTTCCAGCTCCCGCGCATCCGGACCGGCCACACCCGACCCCGGCCCCGCCGGCACCGGTGCCGGCGGGGCCGGGGTCGGGCCGGCGGGTAACGCCAGCGGCCGGCGGCGCAGCACCGGCACCACCGCCTTCGCCGGGGTCAGCCGGGCCACCCATTTACGCAGCCCCGACGTCGGCGGCGCCGGGTCGGCGCACACCATCGACGGGTCCCCGACCGGCGCCGCCCGGCGCCGCGACACCCGGCCGGGGCAGTGGCAGCACGCCCATCCACGCCCGGTCACATGCCAGTGATGGCCGACGCACGCGTCCAGCCGACGGTTCTTCCACATCGCGCCCCCCGCGCCCAGGTACTTCACCGGTGTGTTGCGGGCAGCCGAATCCGGACAGCACCCGACATGGTGCCGAAAACGCCGTGGTTCGTTGCCCGCGCACCACGTACAACGACCAACAGTAGCGTTCGAAACGATCTCACTCGCGCAAGTCGCGACACATCCGTACCCGTCTCTACCTGCGGAACCTTTGATCACCCACGTGTCGGCGTTTCGCCGACACGACCACGGAACACCGCGTACGGTGACCGGTACGCAGCACACCAACGGTTGCGCTTCCCGGGGCAACGGGGGCCGCCGTAAGTCGAGCATCGGGTCCGCCTTGCGTCGTGCCGCCCAGGGCACGCGCGTCCGCTGGTGTGCTGCGTCAACAACCTTCGGGGGAGGGCTTGTGTCGGTGACCGACCGCGCGACCGATGACGCGCAGGCCGAGGTACACCGCCGCATCGTCAACGCCCTGTCCCACCGGTCGTTCGCCGTCCTCGGCGTCGCCGACTACGCCGACCACATCGCCGTCGTCATCGCCGCCGAGTTCCCGGTGGCGTTCTGGATGCCCGGCCGTATGGCCCCGCCCCAGACCCGGTACCTGTGCCTGCGCTCAGAACCGGAACGGGCACCCGAGTGACCCGGGTGCCCGTCCTCGGACGTCAGGGCCGCGGCCGTACCCGCGGCCCCCGGGCGGTTCTCCAGCCCGGCGCGTACTCCAACCGCAGCCGCTCCACCAGCTCGGCCGGCGCCGCCGCCACGAACGTACGCACCGTGAACGCCACCTCCTTGGCTCGCCTAGCTGACACGTCACGCCCGACGTGCCACCACTCGCACAGCCCGCACTGGTACACGCCCAAGTCCTTGCCCACCCAGGACCCCCGGGCGCCGGCAATCCTTTCCGCGTTCGCCGGTGTGCCCCGGCGGGCCTTGCCCCGGCACGCCGACTCGACGGTCGTCATGCAGTGCACGCACAGGATCTGCTGGAACGAGCCGAGGGACACCGGCCGCTGCCAGCACGCCGGGCACATCCGCCGTGGCCCGGTCTCCGCCATCCGCAGCACCGCCGCAGCAGCAGCCGACCGGAACCCGGTCCTACGGACCTGGCGGTGCCGCTTGCAGGCCCGCGCGCACCGCTCCGAGCAGTACCCCAGGTTGTTCGCCGGCCTGTTCCGGACCACGGGTACCACTGCGGTAAACCAGACCGGGCAGCTGGGCCGCTGGCACCGCCCGTTCACCATGACCTTCCGCTGGCGGACCCCCGCCGTGGCCGGTGGGGTCTTCTTCTTCGACCGGGCGGCTTCACGGCACGCGTCGGAGCAGTACCTCGGCGACGTCTGCGTCTGCCACTGGCCCGTGCGGGTGAACACCTCGACCCGGACGGCCAACTTCCGCAGCAGCCGGTGCATCGGCGACCACGACGTGAACCACACCCGGCACCGGGCGCACCGGCCGGACGTGAACATCCCCGGCTGCCTGGCCCCGCACCGGTGCAGCGTCTTCTCGGCGACGGGCAGCCGGGGCCGCCACACCTCGACAGCCGTTCCCACCTGTGGTTCCGGCACCGCGGTCACCGGGGTGGTGTGGTCGCGTGGGGGATGAACACCGTCGGGTCGAACTGGACGACCTTCGCGTCGAGCAGGATCGGCTCCTGGTCGCCGACCATGTCGTCGAGCGAGGTGTGGAACACGTCGCAGATGCAGGCCAGCTCGGCGGCCCGCAGGAACCGGTTGCCGGACTCGATGTCGCTGACGGCGTACCGGTCCATACCCACCTTGGCTCCCAGGTCGGACTGGGACATTCCAAGGTGGACACGGATCGCAGCGATCCTGGTGCCAAGGCGGTGCTCGTAACGAGCGCGCCTCTCAGAGTGCGTTGTGGCGGTTTTTTCTCCCATGAACCCAACGGTACAGGGGGACTTTCCCCCCGCCTAAGTGACGCGCCGTCGAACAACCCTGCGTCGGACCTGAGCACCAGTGTTCGCCGACCCGAACCTGCGCTTGTTCCGGTAGTAGCCGTGGATGCTCCCCGTCGGGGCATGCCCCGTCCCCAACGCGATCTTCTCCACCGGCTCCCCGGCGTCAATGGCATCGGTGATGTGCCCGGCCCGGTTCGAGTGCGACGTGATCCGCCGCTTCTCCCCGGTCACCGGGTCGACGTCGACGCCGGCCTTCTTCGCGTAGTACTTCAGGGCGTTCTCGTACTTCTCGTACGTCCACGGCCCCTCCAGCAGCTTCCCCGCCAGGGAACCATCCGCGCGCGGGGTTCCCGTCGGCAGCACCTCCCGCCACACCGGGCCCCGGGTGTAGCCGTGCTCGCGCAGCACCCGCACCCACTCACCGAGCAACGCCGCCGGGTCCATATCGACGTCGGGATGCGCAACCGGCTCCCCGCCGTCGCCGAGGACCGGGTCACCGTCCTCATCGACCAGGAACGGCACGTACTCGATGCCGATCTCACGACCGATGGCGTCCTGGTCGGTCTTCGACTTCCGGATCCGGATCGTCGCGTTCATCGGCCCCGTGTAGCCCGGCCCGGCCCACTCCGGCGCCTCCCACCGGATGTCCTCCACCCGGATCGCCAGCATCTCGCTGGCCCGCATCCCGGTGTCGTACTGCAACCGGAACGCCGCCCGGTTCCGCACCCCACCGAACGTGAACGTCTGACACGCCCGGCCGATCGCGCACGACTCCGCATGCGTGACCGGGTGCGCCTCGTCAGGCTTGAACCCGGCCGCCTCGTACTTGCGCCGGTACGCCCGCAGCTGCAACTGCACCTTCGGATGCCCGATCGGGCTGACGTACCCCTTCAGCTTCCAGATCTTGGCCATGAGGTAGATCCGCGTCGCCACCGTCTCCGGGGAGTACGGTCGGCCGCGCCGGCCGCAGAGCCGCCCATCGGGCCGCGTCATCGTGTAGTGGTCTTTGATCCAGTTCCGGACGGTGGCCACGGTCATCGGCATGTACTCCCGGACCGCGAACCCCCGACGTTCCTGGCAGTACCACCGGGCCGCACCCAGCGCCCACGCCATGAGCTTCAGCGTGTTCTCCGGGATCGCCTCCCGCAGCTCCGCCTCGGTCTCCGCGTCGACCCAGTCATCCGGGTTCGGGTTCCGCTCGATGTCGACCAAGGCGGCCCGCCCGCGCAGGATCAGCTCCTGAGCGGGCGGCTCCACGGGCTTCTCCACCGGCCCGGCCGGCGGCCCACCCTCCTCGTCAACGATCTCCGCATCGACGATCCCGTCGTCGGCACTCTCCTCGACGCCCTCGTCGACGACCTGGGGCGGCCCGGGCAACGCCTCGGGGATCTCATCGAGGAGAGCTGCCAGAGCAGCCGCCGCAGCACGATGGGACTGCTCTGGTCCACTCACCCTGTACCCCTGTCCTCAACGATCGGGATCATCCACCGGCCGGACCTCACACGGCCGGCGCCGCAGCCACGGCGTCTCGACCGCCCCACACCGGGCACACCACTGCTCCACCCGGCCCCGGGCAAGGCTCTCCTTGTGCTGCCGCGTCCCGGCCCGCGGGTACCGCCAGTCGTGAGCAACGACGTCGACGTCCGCTGCCTCCAGCTCGCGCCGCAACTCGGCCAGCCGCAGCGGCCTACCCAGACACGGCCGATCACGCGAGTAGGGAACCTCCCACAACTCACACCGGGTACAGCGCCGCGCCGCGGTCGCCCGGTGCGGCAACTGCCAGTCGTGCTGGACATCGATGACCGGCTGAGGAACGTCCTCCCACGCATCCGGGTCATTCCGCTGCCGGTAGGCCTCCTCGGCCAGATCAACGATCTCGGCCTCCGTCAGGCCAATCACCGGATCACGTGCGCCGCCTTCCACCCGTCAGCCCGAATCGCTGTCATCGTGATCGTCGTCATCGTGGACGTGGGGAACGTCGGAGGTGAACCGCACGAACCCCGAGTCGTACTGCGGGTCATCCCAGGCCGCACTGGTCAACATGACGTACCCGAACCGCATCGCGACCAGGTCAACCTGCTCGAACAGATCCTTGCTGATCTGCACGGGCTTCGACAGGGTCATACCGACCGCCTGACCCACCCTCAGCCGCTCCTGGATCTCCCCGACGACCAAACCCGCCGCGAACGACTCGTCGTCGTAGGTGCCGCCCTCGGACACAACCGCAACCCACGGCTGCTCCAGCACCGACCCGCCGTCCTCGGTGGTGCGGTACACGCCCGTCCGTGGCACCTCCTGCCCCGGGTGCACCTCGCTCCGTTCCGGCATGTCGTCGACCGTGCGTCGGTCCTCGTTCCGGGCATACCGGTGAATCACCTCGGTGGGGGATTCCTCCACATCGGAGCCCGAGTCGGTGTGGCCTTTCTCCTCACTGGGTGTGGGATCGGCAGGATGTTCGGCCTCGAACATCTCGTACAGATCCCGGCACTTCGCTGCGAGCTGGTTCCAGGCGGCCGTCGTCGTGGCGTGGTTGGCGTCGATGACGACGTCGCGCAGCATCTCCACGACCCGACGCGACACCGGCAGCCCTTCGCTCTGTCGGAGCATGTTGCCGACGACCTCACGGAACTTGTCGCCGGCGTCCCAGGCCTGGACGGCGGGGGCGACGACGGACAGCCCGGCGAGGTCGGTGCGGAGCTTCTGCATCGACACGTCCGGTTGATCTTGCGGGTTCGATTCTTCCATTCGGTGCCTCCTGAGCTGGGGAACGACGGCTCTGCGAGTAAGTCGGGAACTTCGACCACTTGCTTATAGCACAAGATCGGCCTGTGGGATAAGTCATCTTAACAACAACCGGCCGATCTTGGAGGATGGATACCCCCGGTGGGTATCTCTTCGCAGGTCAGTCGGTTGTGTCAGATTTCAGCACCAAAGCAGAGGTCGTCCGCTCGACAGGCAACTCGATAGCGGCTATCGTGTTAAATATGACCGCCACGTCAGCCCTTATCCCGACCTTCGACCCATCGATCCCACCGGTCGTCGAGATCAGCGACGGCATCCACTACGACGTCTCCACCTGGGCCATCCCCACGGTCGCGGTCACCACGACCGGCCCGATCTGCGGCTACTGCCAGCAGCGCCACGCGAACGTCGCCTCGATTCGGCAGTGCCACGTCGAGGGTTACCAGGGTGAGGCCCAGGCCGAAGCCGACTACCTCCACGAGCGGTATTGCGAGCGGGCCTGGGAGCGCCGGTTCGACTACTACGCCGGCAGCGAAGAAGAGGCCCACGACCGGTGGCTCGACAGCTTCCGTGACGCCTGAGCAGGAGAGAGACATGACCGCCACGCCGAACCCGTTCCGTCCTACCAACGAATCCGTCCTCACCGCGTTGACCTCCCTCGGGGACACCGCCGCGAAGGTCGCCGAGAACCTGCTCGACCTCGGGCACCGGGGTAGCCCTGGGGTCACGTTCCGATGCCCGGTCGCTGTGTTCCTGAGCGCCCGGTTCCCCGGCTCGGCGGTGAGCGTCTCCGCCGGGTGGGTGCTCGTGATCGGTGCGGGCGTCGACGCGCCGATGCCGGCGCCGGTTGCCGAGTTCGTCAACGACTTCGACCGGGGTGTGCCCTACACGCTGCCGCTGGTCAAGCAGGTCGAAGCTTCCGGTCCCGTCGTCGACGACGACGAGGAGGACGAGGAGGACGAGCCGCACGTCTGCGTTGGCTGCGGTGCCGACACCACGCCCTGCCAGTCGTCTGGGTGGGACCCGTGCCCGCCTAGCTGTGACCACACCGGTGCTTGGGAGTGGTACATCGTGCACGACGAGGTCTGGGCTGAGGCCGGTGCTGGGGAGCTGGACGTGCTGTGCATCGGGTGCCTGGAGGGGCGTCTGGGTCGTCCGCTGGTGGGTGCCGACTTCTCGGCCCTGCCGATTAACGAACCCAGCCCGTGGGACAGCCCCCGGCTGGTCGCCGCGAAGGAGAGGTCATGACTGAGCCGATTGGATCTGTGCCGGTGGCCGAGTTGGGCCACGGTCTGTACTTGGTCACCCGTGGTGGTGACCTGTTCGTGTTGTCCGGTGCCGAGTGGCCGACGCTCGGCGAGTTGGACCGTTCCGTGGTGTCGATGCTGCTGCTGTCGGCGAAGACGCTGATCGGTGCGGCGATGATCGCGGAGTCTGAGCTGCGGCGGGGAGAGCCGGCGGGGTTGCGGACGGGGCCGGTGGAAGACGTGTCGGGGGTGGGGGTCTACTACGTGCCGACGGATGGTCGGGGTGTGTACCCGCTGACGGGACCGGAGGCGACGGCGTTGCGGGACCCGGAACTGGCCGTGGCGACGGGGCTGGTGTACGCGGCGGACCGGTTGCGGTTGGCGGTGGGGTCATGACGGCCGCGCTGAAGCCGACCTTGACCGTCACCTGGTCCACCGGCCCGGACGGGGCGCCGGTTGTCACCGCCGCGGCCACGTCAGGGGCCAGCCCGGACCCGGTTACTTTCCTGATGGACCCGCACCGCAGCGACGTTGAGGTGTTCATGGCGCTGGCTGGCGCCCTCGGTGCCGAAGTTGTCGAGGTCGGCACGCCGTTCCAGTCGTCGGCGGAGCAGGAACGTGAGGACTTCGACCGGAAACTTGCGCGGGACAAGGCCCGGCGGGAGCGGTTCCTGGCCCATTGCCGTCGTGCGACGGCGGCGGATTACAAGGCCTGGCTCGACGGGTGGGTGGCTGGGGGTGGGGCGCCGTCGCATTCCTACGACTACGACCTGCCGGGGAACTGGTGGGTTCTGGAGTCGCCGGCTGACCTGCCGCCGATGTGTGGGGCGCTGAGTGTGAAGGTGATCGTGCCGGAGGGTGTGGGCATCTTCGTGGAGCGTGGGGTTACGCACAACGCGGTGTTCTTCATGGGTGGCGGCGTGGCCGGCGACCAGGATTCGGTGTGGGTGCCGACGTACCGGAACGTGAGGGTTGCCGGATGAGCGCCACGCCGAGCCCGGACCCGTTCGCTGGCGGTGAGAGCAGCACGGATGTGTTTGTGGCGCTGCTTGCTGCGGAGGTTGGGCTTCCGGTGCAGACGGTCCGGACGGTGCTGACTGCCCTGTGGGGTGGGGGTGACCTGGACACGGTCGCGCTCGCCACGACGGTGCGGTACGCGCTGGATGTCGTCTACAACGACAGCCGGCCTGCGGGGTGGCCTGGTTCTGAGCGGATCGAGTTGCCTGGGTCGGTGGATGCTCGTGGCGCTGCCGTGAACGCGTCGGTGGTGTCGGCGTTCGACTACGTGGCCAGCGTCGCCGTGTTGTTCCAGGGTGCGGTGACCGTGACAGGGCCGTGGGTGGCCGATGTGGTCGCAGAGAAGGGGGCTTCCTGATGGGGCTCGACATCACCGCGTACAGCCGGTTGAGGCCGGTCGGTAAGCATGTGAAGGACCCGGCGTTGAACGAGGGTGAGCCGGGTGGGGTCGACGACTGGTGCCACTACGACGATCACGTGCAGGCGTTCGCCTACGACAGCTTCCCGGATTCGTTCCGGGGGATTCCCGTGCTCGGGACGCGGCAGCTCGGTGGGGGCAGCGTGCTCCTCCATGGTGGCTGCTTCGAGGTCACCGACGGGACGCAGGAGTACGACTTCCGGGCCGGCTCGTACGGCGGGTACGGCCAGTGGCGTGCCGACTTGCAGCAGCAGTTCAACCCTGGCCGTGTCGCCGACGGGCCGTTCTACGAGCTGATCTGGTTCGCCGACAACGAGGGCTGTATCGGCCCGGGGGCGGCGAAGGATCTGTTGGAGGACTTCCGGGTGCACTTCGAGCGGTACATGCCGCCGGCTGACCAGCATGCCTGGTTCATGTCCAAGTACGTGGGCTGGATGAAGGCGTTCGAGTTGGCCGCCGATGGCGGCCTCGTGCAGCTCCACTGAGCCCTGACTACCTGAGAGGAACATGATGACCGCCACAGAGGGGACCGTGCCGGGGCCGAGCGCCCGGGAGAGGGAGAAACGAAATGGGTAGGCAGATTCGCCGGGTGCCGTTGGACTTCGGGCATCCGCTGAACGAGGTGTGGTCGGGGTTCCTGTCACCGGAGAAGTTCCGGGAGGTGCCGTGCGGGCCGTGTGACGGGCAGGGCTATTCGCCGTTCGCGCAGGAGCTGCACGACCAGTGGTACGGCAACAGCTGGTTCGAGCCGTGGGAGACGGGGTCGGAGCCGTTGACGGCGGCGACGCCGCAGGTGCGGGAGTTCGCTGAACGGAACGTCGACCGGGCCCCGGACTACTACGGGACGGGTGAGGCCGCGATCGTGCGGGAAGCGACCCGGTTGGCGAAGCTGTTCAACGGCATGTGGATGCATCACCTGTCCCAGGACGACGTCGACGCGCTCGTCGCGGCTGACCAGGTGTGGGACCTGACGCACGTGTGGTCGCGGGAGGGCGGGTGGCAGCGGCGGGACCCGGCGCCGGTGTTGACGGCGGCGCAGGTGAACGCGTGGTCGTTGACGCCGGGGGCGTGGCCGGAGCTGGGGCCGGTCCTGACGGCGCGGTGCGCAAAGGCCGGGCAGCCGGTCGAGTGCCAGGAGTGCGAGGGGCACGGGTCGGCGGAGGCGTACCCGGGGCAGCGTGCCGAAGCCGACGCGTGGGAGCCGACCGACCCGCCCGAGGGTGAGGGCTGGCAGTTGTGGGAGACGGTGTCGGAGGGGTCGCCGATCTCGCCGGTGTTCGCCTCGGCGGAGGCCCTGGCGGGGTGGTTGGCGGACCCGGACCGGGACAAGCCGAAGGCGGGGCCGGAGTGGTTCGAGTCGGTGATGGCGTCGCTGGGGGAGCAGAAGTCGCAGGACCGGGCGCCGCGGGACTGGATGCCGTACGAGGCGGCGTTGGCGTTCGTGCGGGCCGGGTGGGCACCGTCGGCGGTGGGCACGCCGGAGGCGGGTGTGGTGCCGGGGGCGGAGTTCGTCGGGTGGCGGCAGGTCGGGGCCAGCGGTGGATGAGGCGACCCGCCGGATCGCGACGCAGGCGTTGCTGCTGGCACAGCAGGACCGGTTCGTGGAGGCGGCCCGGGTCATCGAGCCGTTGAGTAAGACCCAGGCAATGGTTGACGTGATGTGTGCGTGGATCGACACGATGATCGCGTACGTGTACCCGGAACATGAGCGGGGGCAGCCGATCGCGGTCCGGTTCGGTTCGTTCGAAACGGGCCGGGTCAGTACCGCTGACGAGGTCGACTGGACGGTGGCGTGGGCGGGTCGGCTGGTGTCGTACCGGGCGGCCAACGACTACGAGGGGTTCATGTCGGTCCTCTACTCGATCCCGGAAGGGAAAGCCCTCGGCGACGGTGTCCTCGCACTGCTGAACGTCGTGGCGACGTCGCTACTCAACAGTGGGGCAATCCAGTCGTGGGCGCGGAAGGTGGACCTGTGACCCGGGCGGTGCCGGTGTGCTGGGAGGGTCGGTAATGCCGGCGCCGAAGAAGCCGAACATTGAACCGGCGCGGCAGAAGCGTCTCCTCAAGGGTGACGCGACGGCGGCGCGGCGGCTACGCGCGCACGGGTATCTCGTGTTCGGGCCGCAGGTGTTGGCGTTGCTGCCGGCCGAGGCGGTGCAGCGGCTACGGATCCTGTCGGAGCAGGCGCCGCCCGAGCAGAAGCCGGAAGAGGGAGTCGTCGACTCCCACTGACCCAGCCCGACTCGCCGCTGCTGGCAGGCCCCGAACCGTGACGGTTCGGGGCCTGTCTGTGTCTGCGGGGGTTTCACCCTCGGCGGGGGGTTTCCTGCCCGGCCCGCCGCGCGTTGATCTGCCTGAGGGGCCCGCCGTTGCGGAGCTGCCCGCGTGTACCTGGAGGTTCCTGTTGGATACCGGGATTGACTCGGTGACGATCATGATTGACGGCAAGCGGGGGTCGGCGGAGCTGACGCAGTCGCAGCCGACGCGGCGGGCCGGTGCCCGGTCAGGGGAGGAGCTGCTCGACTGCGCGGTCCGGGACGCCCGGGCGTGGCTGGCGGCCAACGGTGGCCGGTCGTGACCGCCGGGGTGGCGCGGCCGGCGACGCCGCTGGCCGACGCCCGCGGTGTGGGTCTGGTGTCGGTGCCGGTGGCGTTGACACCGTTCGACTGGCGGGTGCTGCGGCTGGCCGCTGACCAGGGCGCGGCCGGGGCGGGTACGGCGGGGATCGCGTCGGCGTTGGGGGTGGCCGAGGACCGGGTGATCCGGTCGGCGCGCAGGTTGGAACGGGCCGGGTTCCTGATGATCCACCCGAATCGGGTGGATCCGGACCCGGATGGGACGCTGTGAGCGGGTTCCGGCAGTGCCCTCTGTGCGGGGGTGTGGTGTCGGCCCGGTACTGGGCGATCGTGCGGCACCTCGCCGGGGCTCACCGCCCGGGTCAGGTACTTGCGTGGGTGAGGAGGCGGTGATGGACGGCATTGAAGCGTTGATGACGCCGGCGGAGGTTGCGGCGCTGTTCCGGGTCGACCCGAAGACGGTGACCCGGTGGGCAAACACGGGCCGGTTGGCGTCGATCCGGACGCTGGGCGGGCATCGCCGGTTCCGGGAGGCTGAGGTCCGGTCGGCGTTGTCCTGGAAGGAAGCCACCCCGGGAGCTGCCGTCGACGGCGCGGTGGACGGCGCGGTGGACGGCGGCCGGTAGGCGCAGACGCAGGCGACGGCCCGGGCCACCGTTCGGTATGGTCCGGGCCGTCGCTTGTGTCTGCGGGGAGCCTACTCGGGCAGCGGGCCCGGCAGCGGGATCGGCATGAGGTCGGTCGTCTTGATGTGGACGTACTTCATGCCGCGGTCCTTCAGGTAGTAGTTCCACGCCCGCACGATGGCCAGCAGCGACGCCTCGCGGACCATGCCGGGATACAGGCGGGTCAGCTTCTTGGCTTCCTGGGACCAGTTGCGCAGCGTCATCCGCGGGTCGTCGTCCCAGTCGACCAGGTCACCGTTGGTGTCGCGGCGCAGGCCCAGGCCCTTGGCGCGGCGGATCTTCTCCAGCCACGCGTCGATGGGGCACAGCTCCTGCCCGGGCAGGACAGTGGTGCCGGCGGGCCACACGTTGCCGACCCAGATCCGGAACACGGTCGCGGCGGGCAGGTTGAAGTTCCACGGGGCACCGGTCAGGGCACGGGCGTCGTTCATGGCCTGGTCCAGGGCGGGGAAACGTTCGACGGCCTCGGCCATTTCGATGTTCGACACCTTGATCCGGGCCCAGTTACGCCAGTCGGCGAGGGCGTCCGGTGCCTGCTGCCACATCTCCCACACCACGTACAGCTTCGCCGTCGACGACAGGTGCAGGGTCGACTTCTTGCCCATGCTGGTCAGGACGTCGGCGCCGGAGCGGGCCTTGCCGGTGTCGAGAACCTTGAACGTGGCCGGGTCGACGTTGAAGGTGACCATGAACTCGACCGGCTTGCCGTACTCCATGACCGCTTCGAGGCGGTGCTGGCCGTCGAGGACAGCGCCGGTGTTCCAGGGGGCCTCGGGGGCCAGGGCGATGCCCTGCGGGGTGAGGAGCCAGTCCCCGTTCTCCATGGCCCGGGCGAGTTCCTTGACGTGGGCCGGGCGGCGGCCCCGTTGCAGGATCTTCGTGCCGTCGGGGAGGGTCGACTCCGCGCGGGTCAGCCACTCCAGGGCCATCTCCGGGGTGACCAGCACCCTCTGGACGTACATTTCGGGCGGCCCATCGGCCTTGTTCGGCTCCGACGAGAACGGCGCCGGTACCGGCTTCGGCACGGTCCGGGCAGGAGGCGCGTTCTGGGTCCGCTTGGGCATGGCAGCGGGGCTTGGCGTGGAGCCGTTCGAGGCGCCGTTTGTGCTGGCCAGGGCCGGTGGGGTGAAGTGGATGACGTGCCTGACCACCTTGTTGGCGGCGTCTGCGGACGCGTCCGCTTCGGCGATGGCCGCCTCGGCGGCAGCGCGATCGTCGTCGATCCGCGCGCGGCGGGTTTCTTCCCGTTCTGCTTCAGCGTCGGCCAGTTCGTCGAGGAGCCCGATCCGGACCAGTTGCAGGTGCAGGTTGCGGCCCTTGGTTCCGGGCCGGACAGCCTTCGTGATCAGGGTACTTTCGTTGGTTTTCGGGTTGGAGACGATCACCCCTCGGGGGGTCGATCGGCCGATGGTGAACTTGGCCTGCTTGCACAGTTCCAGTAGTTCGTCCGAGTCGTACGGCAGTGTTTGGCGGGGTTGTTGCCTGGTTTTTCCGGCCATGGGTGGGTGGTCCCTTCGCGTATGCCCGTGCGGTAAAGGGTGCGGGTAACCAGTTTACGGGCCTTGGTGGGGTTGTCTGGGCGGTTTGGTAATTCGGGTGATTCTGTGGTGTGGTTCCGGCAGTGACGTGCGCGGGGGCACGGCAGGCGCGTCGCACCGTGTCAACGAACGGGAGTGGTGTGATGACACGAACGATCACCGTGACAGATGACGACAGCGACATGGTCACCACCGTGGTGATGGAACGGGCCGCGGACGGAACGTCCCTGGTCCAGGAGATCCGGTTCACGTCCGCGAACGGGTCCGGGTTGGGTACGCCGGACCTGTCGGTGCTGCGCGAGTTCGGGCTCGCCGAGGCGCACGCGGCGTTGCCGCCGGCCCCGGAACCCCAGCCCGAGCCGAACCCGGCACCGGCGGTGCAGCCGCCGCCCGCACCGGCGAAGGCCGGGGCGAAGGGCCGGGCGAAGAAGCAGGGCAAGCCGGCCAAGGGAACGGGGCGGGGGGCTGACCGGCTGGGCCGGCAGTACCGGCGTGCCCCTGACGCGGCGGAGTTGCAGCAGCTGCACGCCGACCATGGCGGCCCGAACGGTGTGGCCAGGCACCTGGGTGTGCCGGTGCATTCGGTTGCCGGGTGGCTTCGCCGGTACCGGTCCCAGGGCCACGAGTTCGTCTGACCGGCCGGGTGCGCCACCCGGGGGCCGTGACTTCGGCCGGGAAGTTGGGGCCTTCCCGGGTGGCGGCAAGGTCATTCTACGAGGACAGTCCACGTGCCAGGGGTCAGGACAGCCAGGCGGCGGCGACCGCGGCGAGGAACAAGCAGCCGATGTGCAGTGCCTGGTCGGTCAGGTACGGGCCGTTGAGGCCGCCGGTGGTCAGTGACGCGAAGCTGGCGGAGCCGGTGTTGCGGAGCAGCCACTGCACCGGCCACCGGCGGTCGATGAACGCGTGCGTGGCAGCGGACACGGCCAGGGCGACGACGGCGGCCGGGGCGGACACGCCGACGGCGGCGACCAGTGCCAGGGCGATGACCTGCACGGCGGTGTAGCCGCCGATGTGCCCGGCCATGGCCCGGGCGGCGGGCCACCCTTTCCCGGCCTTGTGGGCGGCCTGGTGGTCGGTCTGGGCGACGTGGTCACCGACCATGTGTCCGGCGTACAGGGCGATGTACACGGCGGCGAACACGGCCGGGTTCACGGGGCACAACCCACATTGGGCATTGTCATCAACATGGGTCAATGGTCCCGTGTTGGCGGGGCCGGCGCTGTAACCCTGGCTACAGTTTGGTGCTGTTCTGCATCACATTCGCGGCCGGGACGCGGGCGACCGCGGCGGCACGGACCTGGACCGGCAGCGGGCGGGTGGCGGAGTCGGTACGGTGCCGGCCCGGCTGGTTCGCCTGGTGCCGGCGGTTGCCCGGGAGCAGGGCGGCGACGAACGACAACGCGGCGGCGAACAGGCGATCCATGAGCAGGGTTCCCCTCGGGTGGAAAAGGTGGACGCCCCGGCCAGGCCCAGGCCGGGGCGTAGGGGAAAACGATGTTGGGGCCCACGACGACACGGTCGGGGCGGGTCCTACGTTCGGGTGTCGTTCTTCACCGTCTTCGCGACCTCCCGCTCGACCTGGTCGAGGAACGCCTGCGACACCTTGCCGGCGGCAGCGGCGCGGCGTAGCTCCGACACCCGCCACACCCCGACCAGGGGCCGCTGCGGCAGTTCGACCCGGCCGGGGTCGGCGCGGAGAACTTTCACCGGGCCGGTGAACGACGCGGACTCGGCGGCCTCGGCCCGGAACCGGGCCGGTACCCGGTACCGGCGGGCGCCGTCCTTGTCGCGGCGGTCCGCGACGTACCGGACGTTGATCAGGCGGGCCAGGAGCGCCGCCGCGACGGACGGAGGCAGGCCGGTGGCGGTGGCGACCTCGGCGGAGGTCTTCTCCTCGTCGGGGGTCTTCAGCAGCTCCCGGAGGACCATCTGGGTTTTCTCGGTCAGTATCGCGGCCATGGCGGCGGGATTCCTTCCCTGCGTTTCGGGGAACGGTAGGAACGATCAGGGTAGTTGCCTGCGGGGGCGGACCTGAAAGACGTGTGGCCCGGCCCGGGATGTCCCGGGCCGGGCCACACGTCTTTGGGGGGCTACTTCACGACCGCTTCGAGTACCTCGCCGACGATCTCGAAGACGAACTTCAGGGCGTGGCCGACGCCGCGCAGGGCCCAGCCGATCACCCGGAACGGGAACAGCAGCACCTGCCCCACGGCGCGGCCGGTACGGCGCAGGGCGTGCCTCACGCCAGGCCCCGGAGCACGTTCCGGTCCTCGACGGTCCAGCCGTGCACGTGGTCCCACAGCAGCGAGCGCATGTCCGCGCAGACCGAGGTCAGGGCCTGCGCGCCGGCCTGGAACGCCGACCCGTTCGTGGAGGCGCCGACGGTGAGCGACTTGGTGAACTCCTCGCTGTCCACGGACAGGGTGACCGTCACCCCGTGGACGGTGTAGGGGGCGCCGACCTCGGCCGCCAGCACGTCCGCGGTCGTCTGCCGCGGTACGAAGCGGCCGACCGGGTGCGGCTGGTCGGTGAGGGCGAGGAACAGTCGCCGCCAGTACCCCCGCTGCGGGCCGGACTCGACCCGGGAGGGGGTGGGCTTGGGTCGCAGCGACTCCAGCCACGTCTGGGCGTCGTTGCTCACGGCGCTGATGGTGTCGTACGCCGGCCGGTACGGGTTGCCGTTCCCGACGACGGTGGTGGTGAACTCGCGGTGCTGCGGTTCGTGACCCATCGGGGTGACGGTCACGAACGCGGTCACGATGGTGGAGTGCATGCCGGTGTCCGGGTCGGTGTCCGGGTCGGTGCTCGGGTCGGTGTCTTCGTGCCTGAGGTCGGTGGTCATGGTGGCCCTTCGTTCGTGGGGAACGGAACTTCACACAGACGGTACTCGTACCGCCGTTACGGCACAACCTTCCACGCGCTGTGTCGGCGTCGGCGGCGCACGATCTCGAAGACCTCACCCATGGGGCGCGGCATGCCGACCCACTCGGCCGGGTCCATGAACGCCTCGGCCTCGGCCCTGGTAAGCCCTGTGCGGTGCATCGGCGCGGCGGGGCTGTTGACCAGGCGGATGCCGTACTCGTAGTCGGGACTCCGCAGGTACTCGTCGGCGGCCTGCATGGCATTGCGCCACGGCTCGTTCGTGCTGGAGTGCTCGCCGACCTCGGCACCGGTGATGTCGGCAAGGAAGTCGGCGAGCTGGTCGGCGGCCTCGATGGCCTCGTCGCGTTCGTCGATGACCTGGAGCACCGCCGCCTCGTGCTCCTCCTCGCGCTTGGCCATGGCCTGGCCGACCAGTTCGAGGATGCGGTTGGCGGCCTGGCGGGCGTAGTCGCTGGTGCAGCGCAGGTCCCCGGGGGACGGCGCGACCGGCGCGCGCATGTAGGCCCGCTCGACGACGTCACACAGGTCGGTGTAGAACTCGGCGGCGTCCATAGTCAGGCCCTCCTGACGCTGTTGTCGCGGCCGGCGAGCCACACCAGGGCGACCGCGAGCAGCTTGGCCATCTGGTCCGAGTTCGCAGTCGCGCGAAGGTCGGCCTCGACGGCGACCCAGGCGCGGGCCGGGTCGGCCGGTGACCGGTCCAGGACGTCGCCGGTGTCGCCGAGGGCGGCGTACAGGGCGGCGTTCCAGTGGCGGTAGTCCTCGGTCGCGGTTTCCAACCGGTCGGGTGTGGTGCTCAACGGAACGTCCTCTCCACCTTGTCTGCCTCGGCAATGAGTGCGGCGGCCTTGTCACGCATCGTCTGGGCCCGTTCGCGGGCGCTGTCCCTGTCGCGGATGAACTCGTCGATCTCGTCGAGGGTTTCCGCCGGGCCGTGGGGGCGGACCCCGTCACCGCCGAGGAGGAACGCGTTGTCGTGGATGGTGACGACGCCGGCGTATTCGCGGATCTTCTCGTCGGCCAGGTAGTGGTCGCCGCACTGGACGAGTTCCCCGTCGGCGTACAGGCCTGACCATTCACTGTCGCCGACGAACAGCCGCAGGTCCGGGATCTCGATGTGCTTCACCGGTTCACCGCCTCGGCGGGGACGCCCTGGGAGCGGACGTCGGCCTTGAAGACGGCGCAGGCCATGCCGCCCATGGTCTGGTTCCAGCCGCCGGTGACCGTCCAGCCTGCGGCGGCCAGCACCTTCGTGGTTTCCCCCATGGTGTCGGGGGCGACGCGGTCGAGGAGCACCTCGCTGTTGCGGCGCACGACCAGCCTGGCCCCCTCGGCCGTGACCATCACCTCAGCCTCCGCCTCGTCGACTGCGGGGGTGGCCGGGTCGGCCAGGGTCCGCCCACCGTGCTGGTACGGCCGGGTCCGGTTGAAGGCGATCTTCCGCCGGTACTCGAAGGTCAGGTCGATGCCGAACTTCTCCGCGACGGTGACGATCGCCCGCAGCAACCGCGGGACGTCACCGGTGCCCCAGAACCGGTCGATCGCCCGGTGCAGGGCGGCCATGTAGTCGCCGAACGTGACCAGCGTCGCCGGCCCGTGTGCGAGCACCCAGGTGGGTAGCGGCGCGACGTCGGCCAGCTCGAAGTCGAGGAAATCCCGGTCGAGGGGCAGGCTCATCACGTCGGCGGTGTCGAGGGAGCGGATCACCAGGTCGGCCAGCTCGCTGCCGACACCCTCCGGCTTGGACGGTCCGTGCTCGGGGCATGGTTCCTCGCCGTTCGCGGCCCGGCCACACACGGGACGGGTGGCGTCGGCCAGGCGGTGGTCGCGGTACGCCTCCGTCGCTTCGCCCACCTCGGTGTGCAGCAGCGCCACCAACTCGCCGAAGGTGTTGGGGTCGGCGCGCCAGCCGAGCGCGGTGTTGACCTGGCGGATCTCTGCGACCATCTGCCCGATCGTCTTGCCCATCACGCGCCCCCGTCCGCGAACGGGTCGGCCCAGTTCAGGACGACCCACACCGGCTCGGCCGGGGTGTCGGCCTTCAGGACGGCGTGGAGGAGGTGCTGCCCGGCGAGGGTGCGTCCGTCCTGCCCGACGTAGACGTGCTCGTAGGAGTTGCCCTCGGGGTCCGGCCCCTTGAGTACGGCCGCGATGCTCAGCACCGCAGCCTCGTTCAGCTGGCGACGCGCCGGCTCGATGTACCGGTCCAGCAACGCCTGGGCCACCTCGGGGGTAACCGTGGTGTACACCCAGCGGGCCTCGGCGTGGTCGTCGTAGTTCGGGTCGTCGAGCGCGGCAAGCAGTTCCGCGCTGGTCATCTTGATGTTGTTCCTGGACATGTGCGGCGGTCTCCCTTGGTCAGAGGATCGGGGCCCAGATGGCCCGGATGGTCTTGGCGCGTTCGGTCAGCCACGCCCGGACGGCCGGTTCGTCGTCGGGGGTGACGATGCAGGTCGTGGAGCGCAGGATGGCCTTGCGCTGGAGGACCCAGTACACGTTCAGCGTCTGGGTGGGCATCTCGTCCTCGTCCTCGTAGTCGGCCGGGTCGGGCACGTTCCAGTCCCAGCGGAACACGAGGTTCATGTCCTCGTCGCTGTTGCCCCAGGCGCCGTAGAAGTCGGCCCACGAGTCGAACTCCTCGTGCACCTCGTGCCACCGCTCGCGGCCGACGAAGTAGTTGCCGTGCTCGCAGTAGTACGGGTGGTTGGTGTCCCAGAGGTGCGTCTCGGTCTCCGTGTCCGGCATGTTCGGTGTCTCCTATGGCTCGTTCGGTTCGGGCGGCTCGCCGCCGAGTAGCTGCTCGGGGCGGGTGAACTCGGAGGCGAGGTACTGGCCGGTCGGGTCGCCGCTGGCGGCGAGTTCGTGGATGCGTTCGAACAGCCGCACCCGCTCGCCGGCCATCCGGGTGTGGCACTCGTCCGGTGTGCTGCACAGCCGGTCGTCGGGCTCGGCGAAGAAGCACCGGGCGCCGAGAGCCTCCCCGCCCGGTCCGTACGCCTGACAGTCCCAGCTCACGTCAGGTTCGACAGGTCTTCGTCGACCACCGGCGTGCCGTCCGGGGTGACCTGCGTGTCCGGGTCCACCACGTCGTACTCCACGTCCGCGCGAACCGTCTCGGTCTCTCCGAACCCGACCATGACCGTGATCAGCCCCGAGTCGACGTCGGTGCAGTCCAGCCGTTGCAGGTGCTCCGGGTCGGGCGTGCCGCAGTCGGGCGGCGCGGCGCCGGCGAACAGTCCGAAGATGGCGCGGGCGCCGCGGTGGTCGAGCGTGTCCAGCCACTGGCCGATACGGAGCTGGTCGCCGCGGACCTTCTCGACCTTGGAGTAGAAGACCAGGCCAGGAATGCCACAGAACCGGGCGGCGTGGTTCCAGGGGAGGCCGGCGTAGATGTCTTCCTGGTCGTCGGGGTCGTTGGTGGACAGCGCGTCGGGGTCGTCGATCATCGGGGGTTCCTTCCGGGGGTTCGGTGATGTTCCGCGTGTCGCCCGCTACCGGACGAAGTCGAGGGCCAGCTTTGCGGCGTCGCGCCAGGCGCCCTGCACCTTGGCGGCCGTCAGATCCGGGGCGTCACCCGGAATGCGCTTCTGGAGTGCTGCTGCGATCTCTTCAGCGACCGCGTTGACGATGTCCTGCGCGACGTGCATCGGGACGTCGTGACCGGCCCGGTCGGCGATCTCACAGACCTTGGCGTTGGCCGCCGACGCCGAGCCCTCGAAGGAACTCATCCCTACAACCTCCTGTTCGATAATGCCCGTTATGTCAAGTTGTGCGGCTATTCATCGTCCCCGGTGGGCCGCAGCGGCGACGTGATCGTGAAGCACGCCCGGCAGCCCCGACAGAACGGCCGACGCGGGCAGCGCAGGCCGGCGAGCACCCACGCAATCGTGGCCGGGTCGTGCGGTCCGCCGCTCGCGGCGTCCTCAATGTCCCGGGCGAACTGGTCAGCGCATACGCGCACCGACAGCGCCTCCAGTTCATCGGTGTGCAACTGCTGGTTGTTGGCGTACCGCCAGTTTCGGACCGCGCTGAACGCCTTCACGACGCGCCGGAACGCCTCCGCCGGCCGGCGCCGGCCCCAGACGTCACCGTGGTCGAGCGTCGCGTACGGCAGCACCGCATCGAATGGGCCGCGGGCGGCGTCGATCTTCTTGTTCTTCTCGACCACCCACGCGGGCGGGTCGCTCAAGGCGGTCACGCGTTCCTCCTGCGGTCCTATTTGCCGTTATGTAAACCTATGACCGTTTCGATCGGGTCGAAAGCCAGGTGCACTGAGCCGTGTAGATCTGCTCGGTTCGCTCGGACTCACCGACGCGCGCGCCAGGGTCTCCGCCGGTCAGGTGAGCCCACAGGCTGACGAACAGATCGTCGCGGACCTCGGTGTCGCCCCATCCCCATTCCTGGGCCTTGTGCACCAGATGTGGGTAAGCCGCGAGAACCTCGGCGACGATGCGGCTGTCGATTCCCGGCAGGCCCACGTCATCGAGTTGCTGGACCGCGAGGCGGGCGACTGCGTCCCGATCGACCGGTGTCACGGAATGTCGCAGCCGTAGGTGCAGGTGCAGTTATGCGGGTCGCCGCACTTCGGCTTCCTGCGCACCGACATGTTGTCGCTGAACTTGTAGCCTTCGGCACCCTCGTGCATGCCTGTGTGGTACAGCGGCATCTTCGTGCACCAGTCGGTGCGCGGGTTCATCCCGCCGAGCGGGTAGCCGCGGTCGCACGGCGTGTTCGCGACCCGCGCTTCCTCCCGAAGCTTGCCCAGGCGAGTCTTCATCGCCAGCTCGCCCAGCTCCTCGGCGGCCGATGCGAGCGTGAGCAGTTCGTTGGGGAGCATCTGGTTGAGGTGGGTCTTCGCCTGCTCGGGGTCGTCCGCGAGCAGGGCGAGGAGGGCGGCGGGTTCGCCGGAGACGACGATGTGTTCGTTCACTGGGTCACGGGCCTTCCATGGGGGAAACGGGTGCGGTCGCTTCGAGGCAGCCTGCGTAGCCGAACCCGAGGATGCCGACGATGGCCCACACGACCAGGGCAACCAGGATCCAGTCGAGTTCGTCGCGCGGCCACAGCCGACGGGCGACGAGCCGGCCACGCAGCGACTGCTCGTGGCGCCGCCGCGCGGCCTCCTGGGTTTCAAGGCTGGCCTTCAGCTCTTCGTGGAGCCGCCGGTCGGCCGCCGGGTCGTGGCCGTGGAATCCACGCGCCGCCAGGTCGGCGGCCAGTGCGTCGCTCATCTGCAACGCGATCGGGTCGTACTCGTGGTTCTTTGCCATGGGGGTTGCCTCCTTGTGGCGGTGACAACCCCCACTGTATACCCTTTCCGGGTTACGAGGCAATGCCAGGGGTGTTCGGGGGGTCGTCGTCCAGCTCGTTCTCCATGGAGTTCCACAGCTCGCGCCGCCCGGCTCGCCAGCCGGCGGCGTACGTGTCGTCGGCACCGGGGAATAGCAGTGTCACCGGGCCGCGGGCGAGCACGTCGGACCAGGTCGGGTGCAGCGGAAGCGTCCCCGGCGGCTGCGTCCAGCTCAGGCCTTTCCTGCCCAGCATGTTCTCTGTCAGTTTGTCCATGTCGCTGCGGGGATCGTCGACGGTCTTCGGCACACCGAACTCGCCGCCGAGGCAGTACCAGTTGCCGACGTTGGCGCCGGACGCCACCCAGATCTCCTGCCGCCGGTAGTCGCCGTAGTGGACAGCGACCACGGCGCCGCTCCCCTGCGGCTCGTCGTCGTAGCCGAGTGGGCGGGTCACGACTTGCCCCGCCGCTCCTGGTCGGCCTTGACGATGTCCGCTGCGGTGCGGCCGTTGACGTCGACCTCGGCGGTCAGGGAGGTGGCCAGGTTCATCGCGTACGACAGGCGGAACTCGATGCTGTGGCGCCAGTCGTCAACGCTGACACCCTCGGGGATGGACTCGACCACCCACTCGCGGGTGTAGACGTTGTACACGTAGCTACCCCACCGGAGGGTCCACCGGTCGCCCTGGTCGGGGTCGACGCGGCGCAGCTCGACGTGGATGACGAGGTACCGGTAGGCCTGGTGGGTTTCCGGGAGGGCGCAGACGGAGAACCGGGTCGGTCGGGACCGGGGGGTCGGCCGACCGGACCGGTTGCACAACTCGACGTAGACCTGGTCGTGGTGCATCCGGTCGATGTCGTTCGCCGGGTGGGGCGGGTCACCGAGGTAGTAGCGGACGAGCCGGTCGATCAGCTCCCCGCCGCGGCCGTCGGGGAGTCCGTGGTCGACCATCGCCCAGTACGCGGCCCGGAACCCGGTGACCAACGACGGCATGACCTGGCCGTGGTGGTCGAAGACGTTGTCGGCGTCGCGGAACAGGTCGAACACGGCGTCACGGAAGTCCGAGGTGACGCCGCAGCACTGGAGCAGGTCGTCGTCGCCGCGGTGTCGCAGCTCGGCCCATTCGGATGCGAGGAGCGGCCCGATCGGCGCGCCGATCATGTCGGTGATGGTTCCGTTGCTCATGTGGCGGTCTCTCCGGTGTAGTCGGGGGCGCGTTCGACGGTCGGCTGACCGGCGAGCGCGAGGAGTGTGCGGAACCAGGGCGGGTCATCGGTGAACGCGACCGCCACGGGTGGCCGGTTACGGACCCGTGGCGTGTACCGCAGGAAGTTCCAGGGTCGGGGTGCCCCTCCCCCGCTGCCGGTCATGGAATGTCGCGCCCGTGGTCGCTGGTGCGGCCGTTCGGGTTGGGACGCCCTGGCCCACACCAGGAGTACCGGGTGGGCATCCGGTTGTTCTCCCGGCCATGCGCCACCACAAGGTTCAGGTCGCCCAGGTCGAACACAGCGTCTTGCATTCCTCCGGCTTTGGCGGACAGGCCGTACTTGTCGACCAGGTCGGCGGGCAGACGCCTGCGAATCTGCCTGGTGTCCAGCCCGGTCGGTGGCGCGTCCCGGAACGCTTCCTTGAAGGCGGCGACCAGCTCCTCGGTCAGTTTCTCAGCCGGGACCTCCGCTGGCGTGGGGCCGTTCGGCTGGTCGTGCGGGTTGTACGACCGGCCGTCGGGCTCGATTACGGTGTTCGCTGCGTCGAGGTTCGACAGGTAGACGTCGAGGAAGTCGTCGACGTCGCCGGACGCCTTGGCGGCCTCGTACTCGGCGCGGTCCACGGTGATGCGGCGCTCGCCGTGTACGCGGATGACGAGGTCGATCGTGTCCGGGTCAGCCACCGATCACCGCCCGGGCGATGTGGGCCACGGTGTCGGCCAGTTCGGTGGGCAGGTGGATCGTGGTGGCGGCGTCGGCGCTGTCGATTCCCCGGGAGATGGCGTCGGCGATCTTGGAGAAGATGCCGACGATGAACATCACCGACTTGGTGAGGATGTTGATGGCGGTGTCGATGTCCGTGACCAGCCAGACGAAGAACGCGAGCGCGACGAGCCAGCTGAGGACTTTCTTGACCATGGGGTGTGCTCCTTGCGTTGGGGAACGGCGAACCCTGAGTGTAGTCGAACCCGGGGTACGGCACAACGTTGTGCCGTACCCCGGGTTCGGTTGGTCGGGCCTCACTTCAGGTTGCGCAGCTCCCTGACGCACTGCCGCACGGCCACGTCAACGTGGGCCTTCCCCACGTCGGACAGGTGCTCGTGGTGCCGGTTGGCAACCTTCATCGCCACCTGGCTGGCCAGCATCCGCGGGTGGACCCTGCGGCCGGCGTAGCGGCCCATGAGGGCCGCCAGCACCTCCGTGTCGGCCTCCCGGCCGGTCTCCGACGACGGGACCCGCGCCAGCGGGATCCCGGCCAGGGTGTCCATGAGCCGGCGGACCGGTTCCGGCGCGCTGTCCGGCAGCTCGGGAACCGGCGCCGGCGGGGCGTCGACCCGGGCGAGGATGGTGTCGAGATGCCGGCGGGCGGTGCTGCCGGCGGGCAGCGCGTCGCGGATGCGGCGGTACTCGTCGACGCCTTCGCCGAACGGGACCGAGCCGCGGGCCATGCGGGTGGCGTTGCGGCCGAGCCGGTTCTCCAGCGACTCCCCGCCGCCCATGTCGATCCGCCGGTCGTCGCCCATGCTGCGTACGGCGTTCCCGACCGGCCCGTCGGGGTGGTACGACACGGGGACGACACCGTCGTCGGCACCCCAGTGGTTCGGCAGGGTGGCCTGGCCGGTGTACGCCACGGCAGGCGGCTGGCAGGGGCCGGTGTGCCACAGGCCGAGGCTGCACGCGTCGCCGGGGTTGTGGCTGGTGAAGTCCCCGACGGCGGCGGCCTGGTCGAGCTGGTCGGCGAACCGGAGGTCAGCGGCGATGTCGCGCCTCCGGGCCTCGGCGTACTCGTCGGCCGGGTCGTTGGGCTGGTGAATCTCGGCGTCGGCGGGCTCCCCGCACGTCTCGTAGTCGCGGCGGGCCGCCATCTCCGGGTCGTCGACGAACGGGTGCGGCGCGCCGTACACCGTTTCGCCGCACAGGCCGCGGTACTGCTCGATCTCGGTCGGGGTCGGTGGGGAGTCGTACGTGTCGTACGGGCCGGCGGTGCCGGGGCGCCCGTCGTGCGGGTGGGCGTTGAGGGAGCCGGGGCGGCCGAGGTCGTAGCAGGGGTGCCCGGCGGCGGCGCCGCAGAACCCGCACCGGTCGTAGGCAGACCAGTCGGTGCCGGCGTCACGGGACCGGTCGACGGGCTCCGCGGTGGCGGTGACGCGTGCCCGGGTAAGGACTTTCGCCCCGTCGTCGTCGCCGTTCCATCGGGCGCCGGGCCGGTTGACGAACACCGGGGCGCCGGGGTCGGGCCGG
>WUUC01201042.1_pt1 | contig 33212 bp, 31 predicted proteins | sample 6278441 | NCBI WGS metagenome assembly WUUC01 (sample SAMN13675441, study PRJNA597444) | soil metagenome | isolation source: soil | place: USA: Washington | collected 2017-10
AAAGCCTGCTAAAACAAGCGCAGACTGAAGTCTACGCTACATAAATGTCTCTGTGAACTCCACGATGGAAAAGGTTTATGATAAACTTCTGTTTTGTACCAGGCATCAATTAAGAGAGCTTCCATTGATTCCATTTTCTTCCTTCTAAGAAGATTTTCATTTCACATCAAACGTAATGTATGGAAATAAATAGATGAGAGCAGACAGACAGCTAAATATTTTAAATGATATTTGTAAAATTTTTTTATTAATTTCTGGAATTGTCCTTCTAAACAAGGAAATGTTAATATGCTTCTCTCTATACACTATTAGGTCTAAAAAATTATGAAAGCAATTATTTTGGCTCGGGTCTCCAGCTAAGATCAAGAAGAAGGGCAATCCATTTCTGCTCAAGTAAGACGTCTTACAATGGGATCTTGGCGTTCTTTTTGCTTCTAGCTATGTTAGACAACTAAGCGATAACGTCAAGCGCAGTAAAGAACAAAGCGTGCGAAACGGAGAATATACCGTTCTCCTTCTATCCAGGGATGCCAACCTTCATAGTTTTCCATCTTTTTGATTAAGATATTGAATTCTTCCTCATTCAAAGACTGGATTGTTCGACTCATATCTAGTTTTGTAGCTTTTCTCAAAAAATCACGATAAGCAATAGCTTCTTTGGTATCTGGCTTGCCATCTTCAACCCCAGTGTATTTTCTTGGAAGAGTGTCAAGAGTCAGTTTAGAGTATTTAGGTTCTTTAAGAAGGGCGATCATAGCTATCCGGCCAACTTCATAGTTTGGAAAAATGGCAAAAGTGTATTTCTGTTCCTTGCCCTGTTCATTTGTAGTTAAATATGAAGCAGATCCAATAACCCCATGTTGTTTCACATGCGAGCCACTTGCCAAGTTACCGGGATTATTATGACGCCAAGCTTTTGATCCTTTCAATGATCCCTTTTCTGGATCTTTACGACGAATCAGCTGATTGCCTTATACTATTGAAAGCCCTTCGCCTTTTTCCGCTTTGATCCATTTAATGTCTGTTGGTGATTTCATATGGTATTAATCCGCAATTGATTGCCTCCTGATTAACTGTCTTCTTGCTGTTTAGTGCAATAGTTTGTGAGCATCATTTTGACAAACTCTTCCGATCAAATAACGCGACAAGTTGCGCTCTTAGAAATTGAAATCAAACGGCTCCCCTGGCCTAGGGGGTGTCCGAAAATTATAGCTCTGTATTGATTGTAAGAGCGATGTATAATCATCGCTCTTTAGCCTATCATTCATTTTTCAAATAAATCTCAAGACCTAAAGTCGCTTGAGATCGACCCTCTTTTAGTTCTAATCCAGAACAAATATCACCTCTTACAAATTCGGTGAGTTCTTTCCATTGACAACCATCTAGACTAAATTGCCAATGATCATTTTCATAATAAATGTAAAAGGTTTGTTTACAAGTAATTACAATTGGAGAATCCTTTTGTTCTGTATCGAGAAGATCCCCTTTTATAAACAAGTTTAGAGACAGTTCAGTTCCTGCAGGACATTTAATGATAAATCGATCGAATTCTCCTTTTTCAAAGCCATTTCTCATTTCCTGTGTAATATTTTCAATAGAAATCACCGGGATTGAACCCTTATGGCAATCTTGGTTGTGGATGGAACTCGCTAAACAAGTGTAACCTAACAATATTGTCAAACATCCAAATACTATTTTCTTATTCATCTATCTCTCCTGTTGCTAAAAGTAGCATTCAAGATAATCAAGAAAATACTTTTGTATCAACTGTTTTCTTGTTATTTTAGCCGATTTCAAAATGTAATAAATAACAAGGAGAAAATAGAATGCAAGCTAATACGGATCGATGGATAGCAAGAGTCCAAGACTATGGCAATGATCTCAAAAAAATGGAGAATATGTTGTTGAATCGCCTTCCTTATGGCGTTCTAAATAAGGTTGCAGAAACTATACAACATAAATGGCCCATTTGGGAACCCTATGCCATAAAATTGGCTTCTAAAGATGTATCAAGTGCAAAAGAATGGATATTGCATGTGGGTTCTGCAGGAAGCACAACTAAGCTTCAGGTTCTTCTCGATCTTGCGGAAAGAACAAATCATCTTGCTATAACCACTTGTTTAATGGATTGCCCCAATCTTATGCAGCAGCGTCAGAAAGCTGCTCAGGATATTTCTAAGGGATATATGGACGATATTCATGAAGACACAATAAAAGAATTAGCTCAACGAATAGGGGACAGCCCTACTGACTGGCGTCTTCTTGCAGATGGGTTGGGATATGATAATCTTGCTTGTCAGCGATGGACTCGTCCTATCCAAATGCTTAAAGATTGGATCCAAAAAAATCCAAATGCAACAGTTTGTAGATTGCATTTTGAAGCGACTCAACTGCAAATGAAGTCGGTGTGTCGCTGTTTGGATGCGATTCCACTTGAAGGAGTTCCTCTTGTCACTTTACCAAGCCATCCAGATGAAAAGTATTTTAGACCCGTCACTTATTTTGATTTGGTTCGAATGTTCGAAATCTTAGGAGACCATAAAAAAAGGATTGATTGGGAAATGATTGCTCTTCAGTCAATTTCCTCTATAGTCAAACAAAATCCTACAATTAGCCCAATCGATTTAATCTGGATCAGTTGTAGAATGTATCTCAATCATTTTTTAAATACATTAGATAATTTAGAAGGATTAAAACCTTATATTGAAAAATTCAAAGATGAAGTGAAAGATGAAATTTTTGAGCCAAAAAGTGCTGCTGGAATCTCCTATTCTCAGATTTATTATTTAGGCAAATCCATTTATCAAGCTAAAATAGATCTTATTAACATTTTTTCTTTCTTTCATTCTGGTGTATCAGTGGATCTTCTAAAAGAGAAACATCTGCCTTCATTGCATCTAGGAAGGTCTTTAAGTTTTACTGAATTTCTTCTTCTTTATTGGCAATTTAATGGAGATGAAAAAGCTTTAGACTTGAAAACCTTTAGTATCAAGATCATAGATATGTTGGAACATACACAAAATCAAACTGAGAAAACCTGTCCAATTTTTATTGAAGCCTTTAAAAAGGGTTATCTCGAAATCAAGCCTTGTCGATCTTTTGATCCAAATATTTTATGTAATCAAATCGAGCAAGAGAATTTAAGAGATAGGGTTGAAAAAAGTCAGAAAGTTGCGAAAGAGATCTTTAGCAAAGTTGAGAAAAATGTAAGGGATGATTGTTGTGGAATTTGTATGAATCGGAAATTCGATGCAGTAGTGCTTCCTTGTGCACATCTAGGTTATTGCCTTGAATGTCTTGGAACATTAAAAGAGTGTCCCATGTGTCGCACTCCTATTGTTAATAGGATAAAAGTCTTTTTTGTTAACCCGAGAGATTGAGTGAAAAAGGGGAACCTCTAGGGGCTCCTCTTTCAAATGCATGCTAATTTACTGCTTTTGATTTTTAGGCATAATCTTTTTTAAAGGCTTTGACTTGTTTCTAATAGCATGATCTTTTTTAGCAATTGGCATAATCCGTTTTGCTTTAGGTTTTGTTGCTTTTGCTGGAGGATTTTTGGCCTTAACTTTTGTTGGTTTTGCTTTAGGTTTGTCTTTTGAAGAATGAGATCTTTTTTTAGGTTTAGAATGTTCTTCAAAATTTTCATCCTCGTCTTCATCCTCTTCATCAAAATTGGTAGATTCCAAAGGTTCTCTTTCTTTTTGAGAGAGGGTAGGAGAAGGAGGGTCTATCCAACGACTTGACAGGTTGCGGAGTGAAGCAAGTTTTTGGTTGAGAGAATGTTCTTGGTCACTTAGTAAGTTGCGTCGATTCGCGACTGTATCTTCTTCTAAATTGAATTTTGACGAGAAGGCAGAAAAAGCGGAAGATAGGTTTAAATCTGGTGTAAATAAAAAGGGACGGACAGCAGCCGGAACGGTTAAATAGATATCGGTTGTAACTTGCGGTTCAATTTCAGGTTTTGCTGCTTGCTTAGGGGGGCGTCCTCTCTTAGGACGGGGATTTAACGCTTCACTAGAGTAATAGGTTTTTGCCTTTGCCACAAGGGACTTGCGAGCATTTAAAACATCTTTTCCTACTCTAGGTAAAAATAAAGATTGCTTGAGTTTTTCAATTAAATTACGAGGAAGCTCTAAATCTTCTTCAAATACAAAAAGAAAATGATTTTGTCTTAACCATTCAATAATTCGGATACGGGATCTTTCTTGATAGTACTGCTGCCACTTTTCATGTTCAGAATGGTGGTCATAAATGAACTCTAGAAAATTTTCACGTGCTTCTTTAGATTGAATGATGTCAAGTAGCTTTTCTTTTGTGTCAATATCATAAACTTTTTCATTGACAAAACCCTCCATGATTTTTTTTGTTTCATAAAAGGAAAGCTTAGGGATCAGGCAGTAGCGATCAGAATGAGTATGAACTTCTGTTTCTAAAGCTTCTAAATCTGTTTCAGATTTGTCTAAATCAACATAAATTAAAAAACCTTCTAATCGGTCAATATAAAAATCACGTTCATCGTCAGATTTAGCAAAGGCATCCATTAAACGATGACACCGAAGAATTAAGGGATTTTGCGCTTCTTGTTTAGCTTTCGCATTCATAACTGAACCTTATCATTTGTATCTTTCTATGTATTATACTGAATTGATTATGTTCCAATCAATCGCTATTTCCTAAAATCTTTTCATTTTTTATAGAAAACATTTATAAATAAATTAAAACACTTATACAGAGGAAATCATGAAAAATGTTCAACCTGTTCAAAGATCTCTGAAACCTGTCTTTTTAGGCTTATTTCTAGGGAGTTTCTTGAGCTTTGTGCTTGTTTCTAGAGGAAAAAAAGCAAAAACAGCAGGTTATTTGTTTAACTGATGCACAAAAGAACATTCAAGGAGCTATTGACTTTCTCAAGGCGTCTGGTATTGCAAATCCTTCGAGTCAAAAAGGTGTAAATGCCGTTGTCAATGGAACAGCAGGAGGTCTTTTAGGTTCAGGGACCGTTCTATAATTTATGGACAAATATCCCATTCATTACTTCTTGTTTCAATGATACATAACTAGCAAGTTTTTGCTTGCCTCTATCAGAGGTATCTCCACAAGCGTTAATTCCCGGGGAACTCCCGGTATTTAAAATGTTTTTGGCGGCATTAATATCTCGATCGTGATGGCTTCCGCATTTTTCACATTGCTCTGATATGTAAAGGGATTTGATCGAGAATGTGATGGCAAGATGAGCATATCTTAGAAGAAGGATAATATTTTGGTGCTTTGATTAGTTGAGAGCCATACCATTCGGTTTTGTATTCTAACATACGCAAGAATCTGGCCCAACTGGCATCAGCAATGCTTTTACTCAACCTTCTATTTTGCTGCATGGACTTGACATCTAAATCTTCTACAATGATCGCTGACTTGGTTTTTGCCAGTTGTGTTGAGAGTTTACGATGGAAATCTACGCGTTTGTTGCTGATTTTGCGGTAACTACGAGAGAGTTTCAGTGATGATTTTTTACGATTTTTAGATCCTTTTTGTTTTTTGCTGTGTTGTCTACTGAGTCTTTTGAGTTTTTTCATGGATTTTTGCAGAGGTTTTGGCGCGAATATTTTTTCACCCTCGGAAGTTGTGATAAATGCTGTTAAACCAACATCGAGTCCAACTTTTGGTCCTTCGATTGGGTTAGGGATAGACTGCTGTAATTCTACGGTCAAGCTGACATACCAACGGTCTGCTTGCCGAGAAATTGTTGCGGATAAAATTTTCCCTTTCACTCGTGTTTCTTCTTTAAGGCGAATGGTTCCCGCGAGGAAGTTGGATTGATTTTTTTTGGACTTTGATTGTTCCAGTTAGCCGAAAATGGTCATGGATCCCTTTTCGCTTGAACTTTGGAAATCCAACTTTAATAGAGCGAAAAAAGTTTTGATAAGCTCGATCTAAATCTCTTAAGGCTTCTTGTGGTGCACATTTCGATACTTCGTACATCCAGGGAAACTGTTCTTTTTTCAGGCTATTTAAAAGGCGATGTTGCTCAATGGCTTTCGTGCTGCTTTTATCTTTACTTTCTATTCTTCGAGAGAGTCCCCAATTGTAAGCAAAAAAGAGGATTCTCTTCCATTTCAATCTCTACCTCTCCAGTAAAGGTACAATGAGCAGGTCCGGTCATTGTGACTTCTGAAAAGTTTGCTTCAAAACGAATGATCAACTGAGTTTGAGATCGACACTCAATTGTAATGGGGCTGTTTGATTGGAATTGATAGGCAGCTGCTAATGCGACTGCTGTGGCTCCAGTTCCACAAGCTAATGTTTCTTTTTCAACTCCTCTTTCATAAGTCCGAATTTTGAAAATTTGATCTTGAATGCGTTGTGCAAAGTTGACATTTGTCCCTTTTGGAGCAAATTGAGAGTGATGACGAATAAAGGATCCCAGTTTTAGCAAATCAATAGCCTCTACATCTTCTACAAAAAAGACGGCATGAGGAACACCGGTGTCTAAGTAATGGGCATAGTAAACCTGATGATTCAAAATCAAGGGGATATTCCACTTTAGATGGCTAGGATGTCCCATTTTGACGCAAATGTGTTGAGATTCAGTATAAGAGAGAGAGAACACTCTTTCCTTGGTTTCGATCTGATAGGAATCTAATGGAAATCCTAACTTTTTGATCCATTGAGCCAAGCAGCGAATTCCATTGCCACACATCTCTGCTTCGCTTCCATCGGCATTGAAAATGCGCATGCGAAAATTGGCACAAGAGGAGTTCTCTAATAAAATCACTCCATCTGCACCAATTCCCCATTGTCGATGACAGAGCTGCAAGACGAATTTGGATGGCTCACTTGGAAAACTGTTGGAACGATTATCAAATAAAATAAAATCATTCCCACAGCCCACATATTTTGCAAAAGGCCATAACATAGAAGAAGTCTACATTTCAATCTCTTCAAAATTCCTAACGATTTTATCTAATAGACCAAACTCTAATGCTTCTTGTGCTGTCATCCAAGTGTCTCGATCAATCGCTTTTTCCATTGTAGCAAAATCTTTGCCGGTGGCTTGGACATAAATTTCGATTAAGATATTGCGAGTCTTAATCATTTCTTTAGCCTGAATTTCCAAATCTGTCGCTTGTCCTTTAATCACACCTGATAAAAGAGGCTGGTGGATCATAATACGAGAATAAGGACTTGCAAAACGTCTTCCTGGTGCAGCGCATAGACTTAAAATAGATCCCATTGAGGCAGCTAAACCTGTCACAAGTGTGGTGACAGGAGAGGTGATCATTTTGATCTGATCCCAGATTGCAAAGCCAGAATCCACAGCTCCACCTGGGCTATTAATCACAAATAAGATCGATTTGCCAGGATCCATCAGTTCTAAATACCATAATTTCCGAATCACTTCATTGGCTGACTCACTATCGACAGCATCTGAAATAAAAATACGGCGCGCTTCTAAAAGAGTATGCTCAATTCGATCGCTTGTTTTGGTAGGAACATTATTATTTTTTTCTTTCTCATGTTTGGGCATTGATTTCTCCCTTTTAATTCTAAAGATTCATTCTATCTGGTTTGACTTCCTTTTTCAAGAGCTTTCACATATCGGAAATGGGCAAGTTTGAAGGAAAAAGAGTTTAGATTGGAATTTCGGGGTAAAGAGGAAAATGATGGAGCAGCTGATCTACCCGCTGTTGAGATGTTGCTAAGATTGTGGATTCCACAGTACCAGTCGCTCTGCTGGGCTGACCTGTTTTTTGTATAAAAGCCGCTTTGGTATGGCTTAAGACCTCAAAAATGATGTCTGCAATTTCTTGCATTTCCTCTTTACCCATTCCTAGAGTTGTGATCGCTGGTGTGCCAATTCGGATGCCTGATGTGTACCAAGGTCCTTGGTTATCAAAGGGAATTGCATTCCGATTGACAGTGATTTTGGCTTCTCTCAAAGCTGTTTCAGCTTGTCTTCCTGTCAGTCCAAACTTGGATACATCGACAATCATCAAATGGTTTTCTGTCCCTCCCGTTACCAATCTAGCTCCTTTCTTAAGAAAAGCATCTGCTAGCACTTGTGCATTGTTAACAATTTTTTGAGCATAAGTTTGAAAATCAGGAGAATTAGCTTCTTTAAACGCAACAGCTTTTGCAGCTAAAACATGGGGAAGAGGGCCTCCTAAGACAAGAGGACATCCTTTATTGACAGCTTCGCTAAATTCCTGTTTACAGAGAATAAATCCTCCACGAGGTCCTCTTAATGTTTTATGTGTGGTTGAGGTGACAAGATGAGCATAAGGAATTGGATCTTCGTCTCCCTTAAAGACTTTACCGGCCACTAAACCAGAAAAATGGGCCATATCGACCATGAGAACGGCGCCTACTCTATCAGCAATTTCACGCAACTTAGAGAAATTCAGGCGACGGGGATGAGCAGAATAGCCTGCTAATAGAATCAAGGGTTTCTCCTCTTGAACTTGTTTAGCGAGGAGAAAGTAATCAAGGCATTCCGTTTTAGGGTCCACATCATAAACGACTGCTCGAATCATTTTAGACGAAATATTGTGCCGATACCCATGTGTTAGGTGGCCGCCTGAATTAAGAGACATTCCCATCAATTTCTGGTTCACAAGTTGTTGGCGGATAGCTTCGTATTCCTCTGCAGTTAACTCATCCAGAGTTTTTTTTTCTAATTTCTCCATCGCCGGTATTTGGACACGTTGTAAAAGAATTGCCCATAAAGCAACTAAATTGGCGTCGGCTCCGGAATGAGGTTGTACATAGGCATGATCGCTTCCAAAAATTTGCTTGAGTTCTTGTTGAGCTGCTTCTTCGATAGAATCTACGTTGTCACAGCCAGCATAAAAACGATGGCGAGCATACCCTTCTGCATATTTATCTGTTAAAAGATTTCCCATTGCTAGTTGTACAGCTAATGAGGAGAAGTTTTCAGATGCAATTAATTTAAGATGAGAGCGTTCGTCCTTTAATTCTTGAATGATGCTGTTTGTTACATGAGGGGCGATTGTCTCAATATGATCGAGAGTAGCTAAGTAAGCAATGGCTGCTGTGTTAGATAAATTAAAAGAAGATTGAGTAAAATAATATTGTAAACGAGACATAGTCACTCCTTCGTCATGAATTACGAAGAATCATTGTCTTTAACATTGTGATTTTGTGCAAGGACGCAGATGATAAGCGTTTGTAATCTATCTGCGTGTATGCAGAGAAGTCATTAAAATTTAGGAGTATAGATGATCAAATATCCATTTGTTGCCTGATGATTATCCCCCTGTTCATATGTTTGATCATTGATCAAAACTTTGAATTCAAAATGGGAAGAAGTAGCATCGGATTCCCAAACCCACTCATCTGATTTGACATTTTTTAATGGCTGCCCTTTATCCCAACTTAAACTTGCCCCTTTACCTCGGATAAAAAGTTGATTGGGAAACCCGACATCATATTTAACTGTGATACGTGTCTTTTGTCCTGGCTTTTTATCTCCATGTCCTTGGGAAGTTGCTTGATTTTTTATAGGATGAGAAAGTATTGCAACTTCATTGATCGGTCCTTGATGTTGATTAGAGGGCTGTTGGATTTGCAGACTTGCGGATTTACTTGTATTCTTAGTATTTTTAGCCCCGTTTTTAGAGGGCTCTTTTTTAGTTAACATAGATAGACTCCAGCTGTTAAAATGATGGATTTACTCATGAATCTTTCCTATGTATTGACAGCTACATGAATCTCTGTCAATAAAAAATTTAGAATAAGAAGAGCGTTTGTCAGTTGAGATCAATTTTTTGTTGAGTATTATCTAGTAAGGTTGTAAAGTATTTATACCGCTAATAAAAGGATGAAATATGTTGGAAGAACTTAAAATCATTTTAGAGATTCAAGAGTTAGACATGAAGATGATTCAATTAATGTCGTTGAAAATACAACGAAAAAAAGAATTGGATACAATCAATACTAACAAAAATAATCTCCTACAGCGGGTAAAAGGGAAAGAAACTGAAATCCACGAATTGAAAAAAATGATCCGTCTTGTTGAGGGAGATCTTGAAGAAATTTCAGCTAAAAGAAAAAAATTAGAATCTCAACAAAGTAATATTAAAAAAGTTGAAGAATATAATGCCATTACCCATGAACTTTCTGCTGCAGATCGTGAACGGGTTGCCAAAGAACAACGTTTGAGTGATTTGTATGATAAATTAGCGGCTGAAGAAGATGTCTTGAAGAGTCTAAATGAAAGTTTAGAATCAACAATTGAAAGCTCAAAATCTTTGATCGATGAAATCAATGAAAGTGTTGGGCATATTAACGAGGAAGGACGCGTCTTAAAAGAGCAACGAGACCTTTTGATTTCTCAAGCTGACCCAGATGTGTTTAAGGTTTATGAAAGACTCCTAAGCAACAAAAAAGATCGCGTTGTTGTTCCTTTAGAAAATCGTTGCTGCAGTGGCTGTCATATTCTGCTAACGGCTCAACACGAAAACTTAGTGCGAAAAGGGGAACGGTTGGTTTTTTGTGAGCATTGCTCCCGTATCCACTATTGGCAAGAGAGTAAGGCAGTTGAAGACACAGTTGTGGCCACAAAGCAGCGACGTCGCCGTTCTAGCAGTAAAGTATAAATAAAAGTCTCCGTTGTGTTATAATGTTTATTACTGGGAAGAAAAGCAATCGCTTCTAAACATTTGATCATCAAGTGAAAAGAAGAGGAAAGTCTGGACTTCATAGGAGAGGATACCAGCGAAAGGCTGGGGGCCGTAAGGCTACGGAAAGTGCAACAGAAAACAAACCGCTATGGAACTTGTGAAAGAGCAAGTGAAGTAGAGAGGGTGAAATGTGAGTGTAAAGCACTCACCTGATTTAGGGAGACCTAAACAGTGGCAAACCCTATCCGAAGCAAGACCAGCCAGAGCGATTCTGTTCTCCACAGAGCTCTTAAAGGTCGCTTGAGGGTGTTGGTGACAACACTCCTAGACGAATGATTGCTCGTCAACTTCTTGTTGACTGACAAAATCCGGCTTATCATCTTCCCAGGTTTTTATATCATGCTTGATATAACCTTTTCTAATCAGTAACTCAGCATTCAAAATGGCACATCCGGCAGCTCCTCGAATCGTATTGTGAGAAAGAAGGGTAAACTTCCAGTCTAATACAGGGCATTTTCTAAGGCGTCCGATGGAGACACTCATCCCTTGATTTAAATGACGGTGCAATTTTGGTTGAGGATGGCGCTCGTCAAACAGATAGAGAATTGGAGAGGAAGGAGAGGTAGGTAAGTGGAAAGCTTGCGGTTCACCGGAAAATGTTTGCCAAGCACGAATGATCTCTGCTGATGTTGCTGGATTTCTCAACTTAACTGACACGCATTCTAAATGACCATTCATGACTGCTACACGATTGCATTGTGCACTGATGCGCATGGCATAAGGCTCAATTCTTTTTTCTTGTAAGGTGCCAAGGATCTTTAGAGGCTCTGTTTCTATCTTTTCTTCCTCCCCAGAAATAAATGGAATGACATTATCTAAAATATCATAGCTTGGAACACCTGGATAACCCGCCCCAGAAATGGCTTGCATGGTGACAACGTTCACTTGATCGATTCCCCATTGGTTGACGAGAGGTTTTAAGGCTGTGGCAAGGCCAACGACCGAGCAATTGGGGTTTGTCACGATCATTCCTTTAGAGAAACGTTGCCATTTGACCAATTCTAAGTGTTCGCTGTTCACTTCAGGGATTAAAAGAGGAACATCAGAAACCATGCGATGGTGTCTTGCGTTAGAAATGACAACATACCCCGCTTCGGCAAACTGTTCTTCGATTTCTCCTGCTACCTCTCCATCTAAACCTGAGAATACAATTTGACAAGGAAGGGTTGGTAAGCAAGCTTGGACAGCCATATTTGCTAGATGAGGAGAAAGGGGAACATCCATCATCCATTTCATCGCTTCTCCATACTGTTTGCCTTGGGATTTTTCAGAAGCTGCCAAGGCAACGATTTCAAACCAGGGATGATTCGATAGAAGTTCGATAAATTTTTGGCCAACCATTCCAGTTGCGCCTAAAATGCCGACTGGAATTTTCTTTGTATGATTGTTTGTAGTCATGAGGATTAATCACTTGAGGTGTGTAAGGGGTGACGGAGATAACTTATCATAGATGAAATTTTCATTCATCAGAAAAGAGATTGCTTTGACTATTTGATACTTAGCCCAATGGTTCACTATTTAAAGCTTTTAAAGCTTTTAGAGAAGTCAGAATATTTTGATAAAATTCTACCTGTTGATTTTGACCAGAGCAAGGATGCTCAGGGCTTCTTCCTAATATTTTTTGTTTTCTTTCTAGAGACTGAATAAGCTCCAAAAGAAATGTAGGACGATTTATTAAAAATGCTTGGGTTGTTTGTTGAGAAATAAGTTGAAGAATGCATGTGGAATCTGTAGAATTCAAAATCGCAGCTTTTAGCATTTCTTGATCTTGATAAAGCGGCCATGTAGACAAGGCGAAAAAAGCAGCTCTTGTTTTAGATTTCTCTTCCTCAAGATTATCAATTATGTTTATTAGCTCAGTATATAGGGTTCTTATTAAATCTAGGGATAATAAACATTGAATGTCAGTATGAGTCAGCAGTTCTTTAAAAAGATCAAATCGATCTGCTAGTATGGCTTGTTTGAGAATCTCTTTAATCTGTTCATCAGAAATAATCCCTGGTCTTTTGGAAAGATCATCAATTAAAGACATGTATTGTGGGATTGAAAGTTTTTTAGCTTTTATTGCTTCTATCACTGCTTCGAATACGTGTGTACTCTTCCATTCTTTTGAGGTTAAAAAGAACTTGATAATCTCAAAATGTCCATATTTGCAAGCTTCTTTTAAAGCTGTTGTCTTTTCTAAAGATGAATTGTAGGTAGATTGGGTGCGATCATCACAATTGAATGAAGTTAGATAGGTGACGTGATAATGGTTAACTAAATCAATGACGATTTCTTTTTGATTGTGTCTTGTAGCTAAAATAAGTGGAGAACGATCAATCAGACCAGACCGATCCTCTAATTGAATGTTTTTAGGTAAAATTTTTAAGGTTTCTTTAAATAGAAGAGAATTACCTTGCTTGCATACTTTGCATATTAAATTGTATGGGTCTCCTAATAGATCATCTAGTTCAATCTCTTTAAATTTTTTTAAAGAAAATTCTTTTAGGTAAGGAGTATGATCTTTTGCCAAATTCTGATTCTGTCGAAAACAATCTAGAATAAGATGAAGATGTTCATCAGGAATAGTCGAAATCTTATCAAAAGCTGAATGAGGGATAAAACCGGTTAGATGGATCCAAGCTCTTCCTAAGTACCAGACAATTTGACCTATGACTGAGGGAGATTCTTTAAGATCAAAGAGCATCCCATAAACTTTTTTTTGTTCTTCCCAATTTAAATTAGAAGGCATATCAAATCGCATAAAATTATTATTTTGTAATCTATTAGTTAATAATACTATTAATCATATGGTGTTTTTTAATTAAGATCAAGAATTAATTATGAACAATAATTTGTCGAAAATCGCAATTTTTTTACTAAGTTCTTTATGATCTTTTCATTAGATCTCAAATTTGTTAGAGTCAGAAGAAGGAGAAAAAAGATGCAGAATAGAGACGAAAAGAGACTCTTTTTTGGGCTTGGTGTGTTAGCCCCATGGCCAGAACATCTTCCTGCAGGGAGAATCATTGAAGAAAAAGATCGTCATAGCACACTTGCTTTTTTGGGTCAGGCTGACTATCAAAAAATTGTAGAGATTCTTCCTTTATTCCCTGAGCCTCCTTTCAAAATGGCTTTATCTGGAGTGTTGGATCAATGTCTATTTCTTCCTCGTTCACGCTATCCTCGAGTGGTTGCCTGGCATGTAAAATGGTTGAATGAGGAGAATGAGCTAATCAAGTATCAAGAAAATTTGATCGAATTTCTTCAATCTCATGACCTCAAACCGGATGTGAAAAGGATTTTTTTGCCTCATGTGACACTAGCAAGGCCTCCGTTTCGCCAAGATGAGTGGAAGCATGCCTTTCAAAAACTGCCTTGCATGACTAATGGAATTCATCTCTATGAGAGTTTAGGTCATTCCCAGTATCAAATCATTTGGACCTATCCTCTTTCATTACCCTTTGAGGAGTTTGAACACACAGCCGATATTGCATTTCATATACGAGGAGAAAATTTAGAGCAAATTAGCCAGCATGCCTTCCTTGCTTTAGCTTTTAAATTTCCTTCTCTATTATCTTTTATGCCTACTACAATAAAGGAAATTCGAGATCTCAATGATACCGTGATTTTATTAAATGATGTGGTAGGTTTAGCAGATGCAGCATTTGGATGTCCCTTTAAAGCGGTTAGTTTCCATGGAGATCTCAAACAAGAAGAAGATCACACTTTACATTGGGAGATGATTGTCGATGTTTAATTTACAAAAACAGGGTCCTGCTACCTATTTGATTCCTCAAGAAGGATTGATGAAAGTTCCAGGCTTAGTGATTGCCACAGAAGAATTATTGCAAGAAATAGAAATCGAGCAACCTCTTAATCAAGTGCGTCAAGTTGCTCAGTTACCTGGTATTGTGGGTTACAGCATAGCCATGCCAGATATTCATTGGGGATATGGATTTCCAATTGGAGGAGTGGCAGCAATGGATGAAGACGAAGGGGTGATTAGTCCGGGAGGAGTGGGATACGATATCAATTGTGGAGTCCGTCTAGCTATCGCTCCGGAACCATTCAAAACTTTATCAGATCATCAGAAAAAAGATCTATTGAAAACAATTTTTAAGCTAGTTCCTTCCGGAGTCGGTCAGGGGCATAAGAAGGAAAAAGGATTGAGCGATCGAGATTATGAACAGTTAGTCATGACAGGGGTTCGTTGGTCAATTGAGAAAGGGTATGGATTCGAAAGAGATCTTGAGCATATTGAAAGCCATGGATTGATTAAAGGAGCTGATATCGATGTGGTCTCCAGTCATGCAAAAGAGCGTGCCCGTAATCAATTGGGTTCTATTGGATCAGGGAATCACTTTGTTGAAATAGGAGAAGTTCAAACCATTTATTTACCTGAGATTGCAGCAGCATGGGGAGTGGAGAAAGGACAAACATACATTTTGATTCATTCAGGGTCCAGAGGATTTGGTCACCAGATTTGCCAAGATACATTGAATCAATTTATGAAACAGGGATTTGCTGAGGGGCTGCCTGACAAGCAATTAGTGGCAGCACCCATCAAAAGCCCAGCAGGGCGCAATTACTTTGCAGCGATGGCTTCAGCAGCCAATTTTGCCTTCAATAATCGACAAAGAATTTTGCATTTTGTTCGACAAGCTTTTCAGGAAGTCTTGGGAACAGATCCTGAATCAGTTCGTCTTTTGTATGATGTGTGTCACAATATCGCTAAATTTGAAGAATATGAAGTAAATGGAAAAAAACGACGCCTATGCGTGCATCGAAAAGGGGCAACACGTGCATTTGGACCAGGTGCAGAAGAACTTGCTCCGATTTTTAGAAAAACAGGTCAGCCAGTTCTTGTACCAGGAGATATGGGACGTGCAAGTCATCTCCTGGTTGGATTAGGGAATCCAAAAACATGGTGCAGTTGTTGCCATGGAGCGGGTAGAGCACGTAGCAGGGTTCAATCGATGAAGTCATGGCACGGAAAAAATCCCGTCGATTATATGGAACAACAAGGTGTAAAAGTGATGGCTACATCTTATAGAACAATTGCCGAAGAAATGCCGGATGCCTACAAAGATGTGGATAGCGTTGTAGAAGCTGTTCAAGAAGCAGGTCTAGCTAATAGGGTTGCAAAGCTACGTCCTTACTTAGTTGTAAAGGGCTAGAAATAAAACTTAATCAGTTAATAAAAATTGATCAGAATTAAAATTTTCTATTTTTTTACTTTTAATTAAATTTAATATATATATCATTAAATAATGATTGAAAAGATTTCTATAATCTGTTATAGTTAATATTGAATTTAATAAATTAAAAAAAAGGAAATAAATATGAATATATATACTCCTCCAATGTTATCTCTTGCAACAGAGGCTAGTAAGAGTTTAGCGTTTTATAGTAGAGCGTTAATGTTCTCAACTTCAGCACTTGCTGTCGGTTCAAGCTTAGCCATAGGTGTAGTTCTTATCACAAAATGGAATAATGAAAAATTACGAGACTTGGCAAGCAAAGATCCTAGCTCATGTCAAACTGTAGCTTTTAAAGCAAGAGAAGTGGCTAATGTTATTCTAGGAAGTTTATTAGCAGTAGCTGAAGGTGCTTGCATAGCTGTAGCAATTTCTTCTGTTGTCACTCTTATTACAGGAGTTAGTGCCATACCTCTTTCTGTTTTAATTATTGGTGTCGTTAGTGGTATTTTAATTGAAGCTTTTGTCGTTAACAATGCAATGGAAAAACATAAACAATTTCAGGAAAAGTTAAAAAAAGAATAAAATTAGTTTTATTTAAACTATTTAATATGTTAAGATATTATTATAAATAAATTAATTAATTGGATAAATAATGAGAAATTTGTTTTTTATTTTTATATTTTGTTCGTTTTTTATTAACTTATTTTCTAATCAAAATCTCATTGAAGATGCTGCAGAAAGCAAAAAAATGCATTTATTAGCCGCGACTTTTAATGCTTTTGAAAAAGAAGGATCACAAGAGGTTTGGCCAGGATTTAACTTATTGGAATGCCCAGTTGTCGTTCACTTCCAAAATGGACATGTTTATGCGTTTAATTTAAAGACAACTTCTCCCCGTTGGAATTCCATGGCCATTCAAGCACAACATTTCTTATTTTGCAAAGAAGATCATTGGAATTTAAAACAAGTTCCTTTACATCCTTCTTTTCCAATTGAAGAACAACAAACTTTTGTTTTTAAAATAGATAAAGATCATCTACTTACCGAATTACCCATTTTAACTTTCATTCATGAAAGATTTCATCTTTATCAATTTAGTCATTTTGTTCGTGAACAAGGGATGGGACCCCATTATCCAGATCCTTGGAATGTGGAAAATTTGGTGTGGACGCATTTAGAAGATCGCTTGCTAGAAAATTTTTTAAAACATCAAGACCAGCCAGCAGCTCGCATAGAAGATTTAAAAGACTTTTTAGCTGTGAATGCGATGCGTTCTCAGACTTTTCCTTCATCTGCTTTGATTTGGGAAGACCACCAACAACGAATGGAAGGGCTTGCTGACTATGTGAGCATCAAAACATTTTCGACCTTCCCATTAATTAAAGACTTTAAGCCAGAATCTTATCTTTTATCAATGAAGGCAAGAAAATCGAGTGGAGGAGCTCCAATTGTGCAAGAAGTCACAAAAGGACGTCACTATTTTGTCGGAGCTGCATTAGGATTTGCGTTAGATTTTTGCGACGTTTCTTGGAAAAAAGAGGTAGAAAAGGGAGCGAGTTTACGTTCTATTCTTGCTAACGTGTTCCCTTTAAGCAAGCAAGAGCAACAAGAACGTCTGACACGCCTTCTGGCAAGTCAAGAGTATCAAGAAATAAAAACGGGTTTAAAAGAAGAATTAAATCTAGAAAAAGAGCAAATTGATTTTATCTTAGATCACTACAATCAATCACAAGGCACTGTCATGCTCCTAGGAAAGCCTCCGCAATCTGTCAGTGGAGGTGGACATAACGGACACACCTGTGAGTTGGAAAGAGGCCGTCTTGTTTCGCTTGATGACGTCTCTTATTCGACAAGTCAAGACCGTCGTTGGCAGCTTTGGTTAAATAAAGTTCCTTTTATCTTCAAGGATGGAATGGGTCGCACTTTTAAAGTTGAAGATCATCTGGTCATCCAAATCAACGAACAGTCATTAGAAATCGGACAGTTGCAAGAAGGATATGCTTATCCCTTCTCTTTTCTATCTTGGAAAGGAGAGTATTCCAAGTTTAAAGCCTCCTTCCCTGGAAAGATTATTAAACATCAGGGTCAAATTTACATTGAATTTGACGGGTATCCCATTCAGTTTTCATGAATGATAGAGGGGATAAAATCCCTCTATTTCTATTGATTTAGCCTTGTTTTTGACGATTGATCGCATCAAAGAACTCTTCACGTATGGCTGTATCTGTATTAAATTGTCCTCTTAAAACAGTTGTCACGGCATGACTACTTTCATCTTCTATCCCACGAGCTACCACACAGTAATGTTGAGCAATCATTGAGACAGCAACGTCTTCAATTCCTAAAAGAATCGCCAAGCAATCAGCAATTTGCGCCGTTAGTCTTTCTTGTAATTGAGGACGTTTAGAAAAAAAGCGAACAATTCGTGGAATTTTAGAAAGACCAATTAATTTGTCTTTAGGAATATAGGCGACATAAGCATGACCACTCATTGGAACGAAGTGATGTTCGCAAAAGCTAGTGAATCCAACTTTCACAAATACCATACTTGCTTTATGTTCATGATGAAACTCTTCATCAAAAAAGCTAATCTTAGGAAAATTTTGCGGATTTAATCCTGAAAAAATTTCCTTTACATACATACGAGCAATTCTTTCAGGTGTCCTTTCGAGAGATTGGTGATGGATATCAAGACCTAACACCTCCATAATATCTCGAAATCGGTCGGTAATGATTTCAATTTTTTCTTCATCAGACAAGGGGACAGAAGGTTGAATAATGGGAGAGGGAAAACGAGTCATGGCAGGAGATAAACTAGGTTTTTTAGGGATTTTCTGATTGCTTGATTTCTTTGTCATTATGTGTTCCTATCAATTGTTTTTGTCTATAAATTTCACCCACTACAATGGCAAAAGCATTTGCTACATTGAGAGAGTTCTTATGTCCCCTTAAGGGGATTTCGAGTAAATAGTTAGCTTCTTTTAAAACCTCTTCTGAGCAGCCATATTCTTCATTTCCTACAATCAGAGTAAATTGATTGGGAAAGATAAATTCATAGAGAGGAAGGGCGTCAGGACTCGTTTCAAGTGCAATAAACGGTGGAGTTAAATTGGAAAAGGAATTCTGTTGATAACAATTGACCCACTGCTGACTTCCCATAGCGGCTTTCTCTACTTGCTTGTGGGTTTTAAATGGGGTGAATTCTGAAAAATACACTTGTCCTAAATTAAAAGCTTCCACTGTTCTTAAAATACTTCCTACATTATGTGCTGATCGAATCTGGTCTAAATAAATATCAATGAGCCAAGATCCTTCAATCGCTATTTGTCGATCTCCTTTCCGAGCACTTGGCAAAAGATTGTGTTCTTTTAAATACGTATTAGCTTTTTGCAAATGCCAATGGTAACGATTAGAAAGGGTTTGAAATGAAATCAAAAGTAATTCTTCTTGGCTCATCCATGCATTAAATTCTTTGTAGAGCATTTTTTCTTCTTCCATCTCTTGCCCAGTTGTCAATGCATCGTATAAGCGACGAAGAAGAGCAGCACATTGTCGATGTTGTCTTTCAATTGGCAAGGACAAAAATTTTTTTTTAGTGAAATCAGCCATTTTTATGGGTCAAATAGTCGTCTAAAGGACCATCAAAAAGATGAATTCCATCCGCTTCAAATGCAATGATTTTCGTTGCCACATTGCTAATGAGATCACGGTCATGGCTGGCAACTAAGACGGTTCCTTTGTATTCAGCTAGTCCCCATGCTAATGCGGAGACAGCTTCAAGGTCTAAATGATTATTGGGCTCATCAAGGATCAGTAAATTATGCTCAGACAGCATCATCCCAGCTAAGATCAACCTTGCTGTTTCTCCTCCAGATAAGGTGGCAACTTGCTTAAATGCGTCATCTCCTCCAAATAACATTTTTCCCATTGCGCTTCGAATATCTTGATCGTAAATCCCAGGCTTTCGTTCTTTCAGCCAATCAAAAGCTGTTTGATTGCCAGATTTTTCCACTATCTCTGAATGATTTTGAGGAAAATAACTGATGAGTACTTGGTGTCCCAATTCTATTTTACCTGCATCTGGTGATAAGACTTGCGCTAGCATTTTCAAGAGGGTTGTTTTTCCCCGCCCATTATTTCCAATCACCCCTATTTTATCTCCTCTATTTAATTCCATTGAAAACTTTTGAATGACAGGTAGATCCTCATAACTTTTAGTAATCTGATCAATTTTAAGGAGAATTTTGCCTGGTTGTTTCTCACTGGGGATAAAACGGATATAAGGACGTTGAATATTGGATTTTTTGAGTTCCTGAGGTTGTAAACGGTTGATCTCACGTAGACGAGATTGGACTTGGCTCGCTCGTGTACCGGCTCCAAAACGGGCAACAAATTCACGTAATTGAGAAATTTTCTTTTCTTTTGATTTCGCATCCGTTTCTGCTCGTTCTCGAACAGAGGTTTTAGCGATAATCATGTCATCGTAATTTCCTGGATAACAAATGATGGTTTCATAATCAATATCGGCAATATGTGTGGTCACAGCATTGAGAAAATGTCTGTCGTGACTGATGACAATAAGAGTTCCTTTATAGTTATGTAAGAAATTTTCTAACCATCCAATCGATTCGAGATCCAAATGGTTGGTTGGTTCATCTAATAATAAGGCTTGAGGTTCCCCAAATAAAGCTTGGCAAAGAAGAACACGAAATTGGATATCTGTTGGAATGGCATGCATGTTAACTGCAAAGAACTCATGAGGGATTCCCATTCCTGCTAAAAGGACTTCTGCATTAGACTCAGCTGAATAGCCATCCTCTTCTGAAACAATGCCTTCTAATTCTCCAAGTCGCATCCCTACATCATCAGTCATTTCTGATTCATATAGGTTATATAATTGATCTCTCTCTTTAAGTGCTTCCCAAAGTCGTTGATTACCCATCATGACAACATCAAGAACTTTTTCATTCTTAAAGTCTTCGATATTCTGACGTAAAATGCCTACTCGATCAGGTAGAGTCACAGAACCAGATGTTGGCTCTTCCATTCCCATCATGATTTTGAGTAAAGTTGTTTTGCCAGATCCGTTAGGTCCTGTTAGACCATATCGATTTCCAGCGTTGAAAGTCATCGTGACGTCGACAAATAAAACGCGACTACCAAAGCTTTTTGAAATTTTATTTAGTGTGATCATACTGTAAAAGTAAAAATTTAAGGATTAATGCATATACGATAACAAAAGCAGAGATGAAATACAAGTTCGATTTGACAATAAAGAAAAAATTATATAGTTTTTATACTTAAAAAACCAAAATTTGAGTCCTAACAAAAAATTTTGTTTTAGAGCTTGTTTGAGCGATCTCTAACCTTATGGAAGGAACCCTATCCTGAAAGAAATATTTTATTATTTATTAAACGAATAAGGAAAAAATGTTAAAAATACATGGTCTTCAAGTAGTTGATTATACGGAACTTCAGTTTAATAATGGGGCAACCATGAGTTATGGTAAGCGTCTCGGGTTTGTGGATCTGACTAATAAGGCATTGTTAAAAACCAATCCTAGAGGTGAAATTGGCAAGTTAGGGATCATTTATCACAGCTATTTTGAAACGTTCTTCCATAAGATCATTCAAGTTCAAATCAGAGACGCTAAGACGTTGCAAAATAGAACTGTTTATCTGAACAAGAAAAGCACTGTTGAATGGCTTAATGCTCAATTACCTGACGATCAAAAAGTGACCGATCAAACAGTGGCTGAAATGATTGTATCAAAAATCAATGATCTAAGTGCATTTTTACAGCAAAAAGAGAGCGAACGAGATGACACCAATCAAGCATTGGAGCAAAGAATCTACTTGCCTTCGATTTCAAATCATCCTCTAAATCATTTCCTTGATCGAATTAGAAGCCCTATTTGGCGTACTTTCGAACATGTGACCAATCGTTCTTGGATGTTATTGCGCTTTCGCTTTACTCTTCAATTACGAGAAAAGACAATCGATACAGCTTCTAAAATTTTGGCTGCCGATATTTATCGCATAGCTGTGGAATCTGTCCCTGCCTATACAACTTTCATAAAAAACTCTGCTAAACAAAAAAAATATGTGTATTTCAGCGAACTTCCTATAACGTCCAAAGATAACTATATTAAACCTGCCTTGAAAAACGAAGAAGAAGTTAGTCTCTATCTAAATAGAAGAATTCCTTTAAAAGCCAAACGGGACACGTCGACTGGAACGAGTGGTCCTTCAACGCCTTGGTACCGAGGTGTTGAAGAACAAAAACACATCGAAAAAATGACAACTTATGCCGCTAAAGCGATATTAGGAGATCGTCCTTACTCTTTCATCAATGGCTTTGCAATGGGACCATGGGCTACTGGAGTAACAGCAACTCTAGCTATGAATAGCAATTCTCAAGCAGGTATTGCAGTGATTGGACCCAATATCGATGAAATTTATGCCTGCATTAAAGAGCAAACTCGCATTTACGGCAAAGAACATGCAATTGTGGTTAGCGGGTATCCACCCCATATGCGTGCGGTTGTAGACAAGGCTGTTCAAGAAGTCTTTCCTTTACATGATTATACAATTATCGGAGTCGTTGGAGGGGAATCAATGAGCGAAGATTTGCGTGATCTATTGGTCGCACAACGGGATGAAAATGGCATCATCATGAGAACAGGCTTTAAGCAATGCTATTCTTCTTACGGAGCTTCTGATCTTGATATTAATATCGGCTATGAGTCAGATTTTGAAATTGAACTTCGTAAACTTTGCCATAAGCCAGAACATCAGGCTTTAGCAGAGGATTTGTTTGGTAGAAATGAATTCAAACCGATGATTTTCCATTATGATCCTCTTAATTACTACATTGAATCTGATGAAAATCGCCATCTTTATTATACTTGTGTCAGAAATGATCGCATCTCTCCTCGTGTGCGTTATGATCTAGGAGATATTGGAAAGATGATTCCTGTAAGTGAAGTGCTTGCTACTTTAAAGAAACATGGAGTTGAGTTAAAAAATCATCCTAATACAAGTTTGCCTTTATTATTTATCTGGGGACGTCAAGGTTCGCAAATAAGCTTTAGAGGTTGCAAAGTGGCTCCAGAAAACCTTGGGGAAACCATTCGTCGTTTAGATTCAGAAGAAAAGCCTGGTCTAAACAATCAGGTTGCACATTACGGTTTTTATCAATATGAACAAGATGGGCGTAAAGTGACAGAAATCCATCTTGAATTCAATGAAGATGTAGATTATGACAGCGTAGATGTTGATTTACTAGAAAAGTTAATTAATAAATTAGCCCAAGTCAATACTGACTTTGTAGCTCAAATTAATGCCTGTCCTGACAGTGAAAAGCCTGTGCTTAGAGTATTTAAAAGGGGTGAAAGTCCGATGGATATCCAACAAAAAAGATATCCAATGCGAAAGAAGCAATATATTTTTGTAGCTGGCGATGAATTTATCCCCTCTCATGCAGAAATAGCCAATAAAGGTAAACTCATTCAATTATCTCATATACTCATTACAATCTAGAATTATTCTATGCTCTTGGATGTGTCTCATCATAGACTTTCTTTTTGAGTTTAGTGGATACGTGTGTGTAAATTGTTGTAGTTGCTAATGAGCTGTGACCTAAAAGGACCTGAATGGTTTTAAGATCCATTCCATTTTCTAACCAATGAGTTGCAATGGTATGTCGGATTGTATGAGGAGTTACTTTACCAGCAAGGCCACTGCGATCGAGATAAAGATCAAACTTTCGATCGACAGAGCGTGTGGTTAAACGTGTACCATGTTTGTTTAAGAAGATGGCTTCATGATCGACCTCTGCTGCATGTTCCTCTGTATCAGCATGTCTTTCAAGATGATCTAAATAGCTTTTTATCCATCCGGATGCATTTTTTGTGATAGGAACAATTCGCTCTTTTTTTCCTTTTCCCTTAAGCTTTACTGTTAAATTCGTTGGATCGAAATCTTTTCGATTTAAAGCAACAAGTTCGCTGACTCGTAGTCCTGAGCTATAAAAGAGCTCCATAATGGTACGATCTCGATACCCTAAATAGCTCGATAAATCCGGTTGTAAAAATAATTGATCGATTTGCTCATATGATAGAGAAGTAGGAAGGGTTTTTTCAAGTTTTAAGCTATCTAGTTCCTCCGTAGGATTTGTTTCAACTAACTTCTGAGCATGCGCATATTTGAAAAAACTTCTTAGGGAAGAGAGCCTTCTAGCCATGGAGCGTTTATTGGATTTCCTCTGACTCATCCATGCTAAGAAACCTCGAATACATTTTCGATCAATTTTTTTGAGAACTAATTTCTCATCATGAGGTTTAAATCTTCCAATATAGGAACGATCGGCGACGATTTTTTCAGGTCTTTCTTCTGGTTGAACATCTGATAGATAAAGATTTTCTAGGTAACTTTTAAATAAATTTAGATCAATGGAGTAATTGCGGACTGTATGCTCGGAAGCATTTTTAATAATTTTTAAGTGTTCTAGAAAACGATAACAAGCAGAAATAAACATATTCATCCTAGAGAGGGTTTGACGTTTTCTTTTGGAAAGGGAAACGTCATTAAATCATCAGCGGCAAAACTGTTTGGAAACACCGTTCTTGCTTCAGTTTCAAAACACTTCACATTCTGATAACGAGCTGAAAAATGAGTTAAAATGAGCTTCTTCGCCTGTGCTTTTTTTGCGATTTGAGCAGCTTGCTTGGCTGTCATATGCTTGTGTAGTTGAGCAAGTTCACGATGTTCTTCTAAATAAGTACTTTCACATAACAAAATATTAGCATTAGATGCAATGTCAATTGCACTTTGGCAAGGCAAAGTGTCAATAACCACGGCCACACGATCGCCCTTACGGATCCAACTGACATCATCTAAAGTGACTTTTTTTCCTTGAACAATGACAAAACCTCTTTGTTCAATTTCTTTCACCAAAGGGCCTTTTATATGGTTAGCAATAAGTTTATCCCGATCAAATTTCCGTGTATCGGCCTCTGTAATACGCCAACCAATATTTTCGATTCCATGCTCTAGAAATACGGCTTCGATTTTAAAATGCTCATCTTCTTCAACAAGTCCTTCATGAGAGACAGGATGTTCAATGACTTGGATCATTTCGTGATAGATAGTTCCATAACGCAAGCGATCAAAATACTTTTTGCCGCTAGCTGGATAATAGCAATGAATGGGATGGGTCACTTGATCTAAATTTAAACGCATTAAAATGGAACCAAGGCCTAAACAATGATCTCCATGAAAATGAGAGATAAGAATACGGGTGATGACTGTAGGGGCAATATTAGCAAAGATAAATTGTCTTTGTGATCCCTCTCCTGGATCAAATAAGAAACCTTCGTTATTCCATCGAAGCAAATAAGCACCATGATTACGGAAGCGAGTAGGTTGTTGACTTGAACAGCCCAAAATGGTTAAATCTCTTATTGTCATTTTTAATCAGGCCTCCAACTAAACGCATTAAGTCCACCTAAAATGACTCCTAAAAAGGCTCCAGATAAATGGGCTGTATTAGCTAAATTAATCGAGATCACTGAATCTTCAGAAGCTCCAATAAGAAAAATCATTCCATCAATTAGCGCCATGCTTAAAATAAATAAAAGCATAAAGGTAATCGTCATCCGATCTAATTGGTACCCTTCCCAAGGAGCAAATTGCTGACGCATCCAAATAAAGGTCAACATTCCACATAAAACTCCTGAAAACCCCATAAAATTGGGACCGGTCATCAGATATTGAGCCGTATTGGAAAAAATTCCTAATAACAAAATGAGAACCATGTAACGAATGGGTTTTAACCGTTGCTCAAGTTGCTTACCTAAAATAATGATCCATAGCATATTAAAGAAAAGGTGAAAGAAATCTGCATGCAATAAGGCAGGTGTAAAGAGACGCCACCATTCTCCTTGACGAATCTTTTCAAACATGGGTTCTGTTAAGGGAATGCTTTTAAAAGCATTCCATCCTTGTTTTTGCAAAATAGGATAGAATCCTTGCCAAAAATGCGTTTGATAGATGTGCTGTAATAGCTGCTTTCCTTCTGAAGGAAGATATTCGGGATTTGCAAGTCCTTCTTCTCCATAAACCTCATAAAAGCGTTGAATCAAGAGATATTTTTCAGGATAATCATATAATAAAGCTTGATCGATCGGGGAGGTGATTAAAGTTGCTGAGTCTGTATGAGAAGAGGATAAAGGAGTATAAAAATAACTTAAAAATAGCAATGCAGCACAAGTCATTAAAAGGAGACGTGTAATAGGCCCCAAGGGTTGTTCTTCCAAAGTCATCCCTTTAGGTGAAACCATATCCTCTTTCTGGGACAGTTCTTCTTTTACGAAAGGAGAGACGGTATGAGGGGGTTCTTGTATCAGTGAATGGTTAGAAGTTTTAAATTGTAAGTCCTCGGGATGCTTTTGATAAAACGTGTACCAGTTAAGGGCTTCAGGAAATTGATCTTCATCGTAAATCCAAATTTTACAAGAGCTAGATCCATATTCTGGACTTCCCCAATCTTTATTTTTGACAATTTCTAATTGATGATGAATTCCTTTTTGTTGCAAAAAAAGAGAAAAAATCAGGGCTTTTTGTTCATCATTTAAGGTACCAATTAAACGCATGGCTTAAATGCCCTCCTGAATTTTTCGAATGATTTCAGTAGTCGATAGTCCTGGAACAAGCTGAACAATATGAAGACGTCCATGTCTCTTGACAATGTCTGCCTCAATGCAATTGTCCCCATATTCCGATCCATTGACATGCACATCTGGTTTAATAATGGATAAGAGTTGACAGGGATCTGTTTCATCAAACCAAGTGACATAATCAACAAATCGTAAAGCACTCATCATTTGAAGTCTATATTCTAAAGAAATAATGGGACGTTTAGAGCCTTTATATTGCTGGATGGACTGATCGCTGTTCAGAGCGACAATTAAAATCTCTCCTAGTTTAGACGCTTCAAAAATCAAGTGTAAATGCCCAGCATGCAAAAGATCGAATGAGCCATTTAATGTCACAATTTTCTTATTTTTTTTGCGGATAGCGTGTATTTGATCATGAAGTGTTTCAGGCAAAATCAGTTTAGTTTTATACGCAGTGGCCCAAAAATGATCCATTAGACTTCAAATCCTATTTTCCTTGATGGAAAGGCAATAGAAAACACTTCATCATAGTGTTCAACAAAATATACTGTTAATCCTTTACGGATATATTCAGGAAGTTCTTCATAGTTGCGCAGATTGCTTTTTGGTAAAATGAGTTTTTTCAGTCCTGATCGTCTGGCTGCTACCACTTTTTCTTTTATGCCTCCAACAGGCAAAATACGTCCTGTTAAAGTTAGCTCACCAGTCATTCCCAAATCATCTAGGACGGGTGTTGCAATCAATAAAGATAAAAGCGAAGTCACCATCGTAATCCCTGCTGAAGGCCCATCTTTTGGAGTTGCTCCTTCCGGAATGTGGATGTGAACCTGTGATTTTTCAAAAAATGTAAAATTAGGCGCATATTTATGAATAGAACTATGTAGATAACTCCAAGCAATTTCGGCAGATTCTTTCATGACTTCTCCTGCTTGCCCCGTTAACTTCATGCCAGTTTTCTCCCCAGCAACTTTAATTGATTCGATATAAAGTGTGGTACCTCCCATAGCTGTCCAAGCTAATCCTGTACAAACGCCGACTGGTGGACGTTCATAGAAGCGATCGCTTGTAAAAATGGGTTTGCCGACATAATCATTTAAATTTTTTGGTGTAAGACTATATCGATTCAAGGGAGCTGGTAAAGATTTAACTTTGCCCTTCTGTTTTTTTCCTTTTTCCCGTTCATAATTTTGACGCTCACGTACAATTTTAATGGCCACTTTGCGTAAGATTTTTTTTATCAAATTTTCTAAATTCCTGACTCCTGCTTCTCGAGCGTAGCCATTAATAAGATTGCGCAAGGCTTCTTTTGTAAAAGACACTTCTGCTGCTTTGAGTCCCATGGCTTTACGATTACGTGGAATCAAATATTTTTTGGCGATTTCTACTTTTTCCTGCATAATGTAACCAGAAAGCCGCATGATATCCATGCGATCCTTTAACGGTTCAGGAATGGTGTCCAAAATATTTGCGGTCACAATAAATAAAACATTGGAAAGATTACAACGCACGTCTAAGTAGTGATCTAAAAATTCTATATTTTGTTCTGGATCTAGGACTTCGAGTAAAGCAGAAGCAGGATCTCCATGAAAACTACTTCCCATTTTATCAACTTCATCAAGCATAATCACTGGATTCATCGTTTGGCAAAATTTTAAAGCTTGAATGAGTTTTCCAGGCATGGCTCCGATATAAGTGCGGCGATGACCTTTAATCTCTGCTTCGTCTCGCATTCCTCCAACAGAAAAGCGATAAAATTTTCGATTTAATGCTCGGGCAACACTTTTCCCAATACTTGTTTTTCCAACGCCTGGAGGTCCTACTAAGCAAATAATGCTTCCTTTTACTCCACCTGTTAAAGCACCTACACTCAGAAATTCTAAAATTCTTTCTTTAATATCTTCTAATCCATAGTGGTCGTGTTCTAAAATTTTTTCTGCTTGTAATAAGTCATGATGTTCCTGACTATAGATTCCCCAGGGAATAATCGTCAACCAATCTAAATAGCCTCGAGAGACTCCGTATTCAGCAGATTGAATCTCTAAAACACTAAGTTTTTCTAGTTCTTCGTGAATGACTTTCAAGACTTGAGGAGGAACCACCCGTTCTTTTAAACGGGTTTCAAATTTCTCCCGATCTAACGATTTATCATCTCTTTCAATTCCCAATTCTTTTTTAATTGTTTTTAGTTGTTCACGTAAGAAGAAATCTTTCTGACTTTTATTAATAGTTGCTTCAATCTTTTGATTAATACTATTCTGTAAAATACTAATATCTAGTTCTTTTTTAAGAAGCAATAATACTTTATCAATCCGTCGTTCAATGTCTAAAGTCTCTAAGACATCTTGTAATTCTTCCCTTGAAGCGGTGGTTAGAGCGACAGCAAAATCAGCCAGTTTACCCGGTTCGGTAAAATCGGAATGACCCAAGAAAATTTGTAATTCTTCCTTAAAAAGAGGATTGAGTTTAAGAAGCTCTTTAATAGTTGAAATAATGCTAATTGAGTAGGCTTTAAGTTCAGATGTTAAAACAGGATTATCTTCATAATAAGAAACGTGGGCTTTAAGAGTTTTTCCTTCTGGAAGAGAGTGAATGACTTTGATCCGTTTCTCCATATTGAGAATCACTTGTGCACCTCCTCCTTGCTCCATAGGAATAATACGGAGAATGCGAGCCAACACTCCAACTTCATACAAATCATTGAAGGTCGCTTTATAAATATCCACTTGTTCATTTCGTGTTAAAAGCAACCCGACACATTTATGTTCTGATTTTGCAATGCGCTTAAGAATTTCGTAGAAAGGGCCTGGCTCAATCACAATAGGAGCGGCCATCCCAGGAAAAAAAGGACGCCGTAAAAGAGGAAAGATATAGAGTTGTTCGGGTGGCTGATCTTCTTTTTTTATAGAAGGACCCTCTTCTAATGAATCCATCATAGAATGATCAAATTCCAGATCTAATGGATTATCACCAATTTCTTCTAACATAATGATCCTCTATTCCTGCTTTTATACCGAAGTGATTTCAAAAATTGATTTTCGACGGGAGCCAAAGTCTGAGATCTTCCCCGTTGCCCAAATCCAATTTTTGAAGTCAATTCGGTATAACACTGTCTATCTCGAAGTGCAATGAGTTTATCTATTATATAGAAAATGATCAATGAAAGTCTTGAATATTTTTAATTCATTTTTAATTTTTAAATAAAAAGCAGGATGCATTAAACATTCCAACTTTGAATTGGGAAAATTGAAAAGTTGCCAAAAGACACAGAATCTGCTATTCCTATTTTTACTATTTTACACATTTGAGAATAATATGTTAAACACTTCCTTTACTTCGGACAAGCAAGATCGATTAGTTTATTATCGGCAAATTGCCGAAAAAAAGGAAGAAGAAGTGTTATTTGAAAAAGCCGCTTTTTCGAAAAATTATAGTTGTTTAGAAGGTCGAGAAGAAGATCATCGAATGCCATATAAGCGAGATGTCGATCAAATTTTACATTCCAAGGCTTACGCTCGCTATGTAGATAAAACACAAGTTGTCTATCTTGTGGAGAACGATCATATTACACATCGCAGTTTACACGTCCAACTTGTCAATAATTTTGCTCGAGGCATCGCTGAAATTCTCCGGTTAAATTTAGATCTAGTAGAAGCGATCGCTTTAGGACATGACGTGGGTCATCCTCCTTTTGGTCATGAAGGGGAAGGGTATTTATCCGCTTTATCTGTTGGATATGATAATGGACCTTTTATACATGCCCTACAATCTTGTCGTCTATTATCAGAAATAGAGCCTCTTCATTTAGGGTTGGCTGTTTACGATGGTTTTTTATGTCATGATGGAGGAATGGGAGGTTACTTACTGAGTCCGCAATTTGGAAAGACTTGGGATGACCACTTAAAAGATAAAAAACATAAGAAAAATCATCCAGATACAAATATTATCCCTGGTACTTTAGAGGGATGTCTAGTCAAGCTATGTGACACAATGAGTTACATTGGAAGGGATATTGAGGATGCGATTAGTCTCGAAATTTTGAATCGTGAAGACGTGCCCCATACATTTTTAGGCACCACTAATCGAGAGATTCTAGGAGTTCTTGCTGCAGACATCATTCGACATAGTTATGAAAAGGATTATATTGCGATTTCCGAAGAGGCTTTTGAGGCTTTAAAAACTTTGCGTCGTTTTAATTTTCAACATATTTATGCTCATCCTAAATTAAAAGTTGAATCTTCAAAAATTAAATTAAGTTATCGAGTTTTATTTGAATGGTTATTAGAAGATTTGGAACAAAATCGAGAGCAAAGTTATCTGTGGAAAAATTATTTACATAAGCGAAGTGAACTATATCTTCAACAAACAAGCTCTGTGCAAATGGTGATTGATTATATCTCTGGAATGACAGATCATTTTTTTATTCGAACTCTAGAAAAAGTGATTATTCCTAGAAAAATTGAGTTGTTTTGATGCAAGCTTTAATCATTGAAACAAGTACAGAACGGGGGCTGATCGCCTTGTCAGAAGATAATCAAGTAAAAGCTGTTAAGGAACTCCCTTTTGGCTATCAACAATCTAAATTTTTGATGTCGGAATTAGAGCAGCTTTTAAAAGATCAAACTGCTCATTCATTTGATTGTATTGGTGTTGGAGTAGGACCAGGTTCTTATACAGGTATTCGCATAGGAGCTTCTGTTGCAAAAGCTTTAGCTTATGCTTGGAAACTTCCCTTAATTGGATTTAGCAGTTTGGAAGCCTTTATACCTAAAGAACAAGGCCTTTTTGCTGCTGTCTTTGATGCAAAGATTAGCGGCGTTTATTTTTTAAAGGGATTAAAAGAACGTCAACAAATCTCTTATCTATCAGAACCAAGTATAAGCCCATTAGCAGAATTAAATCTGCATTGGCAAGAAATAGAGTTCCTTGTCACTCCTTATGAAAAAAACATAAAAAGCAAAATTCATCAACTTTATCCTCAGGCTAGTTGGAAATGGGAAGAAGTGTCTCCTAATGCTGAGCAACTAGCTAGTCGCATTGCAGAAAAGTACCGACTTCAAGAGTGGAGTTTGGATGGGCGTTTAGAACTCCTTTATTTACGCAAAACAGAGGCAGAATTAGAAAAAGAAAAACTCAGGTGAATCGGACACGCTTTGCTTGGCACCACAAGGATGAGTTTTACCCAATAATCAATTTTCAAGTTAATGATTGATAAAAATGTCTTTATTTTCTTCTATTTATTTTTGTTAAACTTTAAAATTAAATTAGGGAATTTGAATTTTTTTGATTTAATTAAATTGAAAGTGATTAGTGAAATTGATGAGTCCTATACAAACAAAATCGCTATTTTCATTTGATAAATATCCTCATTTTCAAGTAACATTATTGTTATCTGTTAAAAATATAATTTCCTTGTAAAGGGAAATGCTAGTTAAACATTTAAAGATTAAGGTATTACATGTCACTTGTTAAAGTTCGCGTAGGCGATTCTATTGATAAGGCTCTTCGAGCTCTTAAAAAACGTTTGGATAAAGAAGGGATCATGAAATCTGTGAAAGCTCATCGTTTTTATTCTAAACCCTCTATCAAAAAACGGGCAAAGTCAAAAGCAGCTTTAAAATATAAAAAGCAACGTTAAGCAAGTTAGCAATAGCATTTATGCTATTGCTGTTGTGAGACAACTTTTAACTTTTCTTTTTGATAATTAACAACTTAGGTTGTTAATTCTCTTTGATATAAAGTTTTTTTGTGATAGTTTATTTTGTTAGAAGTCTAAAAAAATTCTTAAATTCTTAAAAACGTAGAATGTTATGGCTGACTATTATGAAACTTTAGAAGTTCCGCGCACCGCAACAGCAGAAGAGATCAAGAAGGCTTATCGCAAAAAAGCTCTCCAATATCATCCGGATAAAAATCCAGGCAATGCTGAAGCTGAGAAAAGATTTAAAGAAATTTCTGAAGCTTATGAAGTATTAAGCGATGAAAAGAAACGGCAAATTTACGATCGCCATGGTAAAGATGGATTATTTGGAGCTGCAGGAGCAGGCACTGGAGCTCATGGATTTTCTTCTATGGATGAGGCCCTACGCACCTTTATGGGTGCTTTCGGAATGGGTGGTGGAGAAAGTTTTTTCGACTCTTTCTTTACAGGCGGTGGAGATTTTGCTGCCGGTTCAAATTCGCATGCTCAACGACAAGGGGCGAGTAAACGGGTCAATATTACAGTTTCATTTGAAGAAGCGGCACGTGGAGTGGACAAGGAATTAGCCATTACCAATTATGTGACATGCTCTACTTGTCAAGGAAAAGGCTCTAGTTCATCCAAAGGGGTGAAAACCTGTAGTCGTTGTGGGGGTAGAGGACAAGTATTCGAACAGCGTGGTTTTTTTAGTATGACAATGACCTGTTCTGAGTGTCAAGGAGAAGGAAAAGTGATTACAGATCCTTGTCAGCACTGTCGTGGACAAGGACTTGTCAAAGAAAAACAGCATGTGAAAGTCCATATCCCTGCTGGAGTGGATAGTGGCATGCGTTTGCGCATGAGTGGTTACGGAGATGCGGGACAAGGGGGAGGACCTGCTGGTGATTTATACGTTTTTATTAATGTTGAATCCCATGAAATTTTTGAGCGAGAAGGGGATGATATTCTG
>WUUC01115955.1_pt1 | contig 33201 bp, 24 predicted proteins | sample 6278441 | NCBI WGS metagenome assembly WUUC01 (sample SAMN13675441, study PRJNA597444) | soil metagenome | isolation source: soil | place: USA: Washington | collected 2017-10
CTACGGCTCGGACGCGATCGCGGGCGTGGTCAACATCATCACCAAGAAGTCGTTCTCGGGCCTCGAGCTCAACACCTATATGGGCGGCACGACGAACGGCGGTTTTGTGTACTCACTCGGCGCGACGGCCGGCGAGCGCTCTGAAAAGGGCGGCTTCTTGCTCTCGTTCCAGTATTACAACCAGACCGACATCTTCGCGGGTCAGCGCGACTTCTCGAAGGCCGACCTCGGCTATGACTTCTACGGCGCGCTCCAACAGGTCGACTACGATGGTGACGGCACGCCGGACGATCCGACGTATACCGAAGGCAGCTCCTCGATCCCCGAGGGCTACTATCGTCATCTCGACACCGATCTCGAAGGTGCGGGCAACGAGACTTGGCAGCGCCTCCGCGCGTCGAACGATGACGCCACGACGTTCCTGAAGAGCGAGACGGACGGTTTCCGTGCCTTCCGCGGAACGGGCAACTCCGACATCGACACCGACGGCGACGGCGTCACCGACGGCGACTTCTACAACTATCAGCCCGAGAACTACTTGGTTACGCCGTCAAAGCGCATCACCTTGTGGGGTCACGGCGACTACGAGCTGCATCGTCGTGCGACCGCGTACTTCGAGGCGAGCTACACGAATCGTAGCTCGGAGCAGCTGCTGGCCGCCGAGCCGCTCTTCACCGCGACCGAAGGCATCTTCGTTTCGCAGGACAACGTCTACAACCCGTTCGGTCGTGACTTCTACGATTACCGCCGCCGCTTGGTGGAGTTCGGCAATCGTATCTCGAGTCAGCAGGTGAGCACGTACCGTGCAGCCCTCGGCATGAACGGTACCTTCACCGATGACGGCTTCTTCTCGACCTGGAACTGGGACGCGAACTTCATCTACGGCCGCACGGACGGCGTGGATCAGAAGGACGGCTCACTCATCCTTCACAAGCTGCAATCAGCGATCGGCCCGAGCCATTTCGACGAAGGCGGCAACGCCGTCTGCGGAACGATGGCCGCGCCGGTGATGGAAGCGTGCACGCCGATCAACCTGTTCGGTGGACCAGGTTCCATCACGCAGGACCAGCTCCGCGGCCTCACCTATCGTGGCACCGCGGCCGGCTTCTCGATGCAGCGCATGGTCAACGTGACCTTGAACGGTGAGATCGCGAAGTTGTGGAAACGTCCGGTCGGCCTCGCGCTCGGCTACAACTTCCGTCGTGAAGACGGTGCTTTCCAGCCGGACCCGCTGACCGCGTCGGGCGACACCACGGGTAACAAGACGGAGCCGACGGGCGGCGGATACAGCGAGAACGCTGGTTTCATCGAGCTTCAGGTTCCGCTGCTCGCGGATCTTCCGGCCGTGCAGCTCTTCGAAGTGCAGGGGGCGGTTCGTGCGTTCTCCTTCAGCACGTTCGGTTCGGGTGCGACGTACAAGTTCGGTGGCCGTTGGCAGCTGTTCGATCACCTCGCGTTCCGCGCGACGTATTCGACGGCTTTCCGCGCGCCGAGCATCGCGGAGCTCTATTCCGGTCAAGCGGACGACTTCCCCGATGCAGTCGACCCGTGCTCGACGTTCGACCGTACGCGTACGGCGAACCAAGAGGCGAACTGCGGACAGGACGGAATTCCGACCGCGCTCGCGGATGACCGTACGCAGCTGATCACCAAGGTCGGCGGCAATCCGGCGCTCGATGCGGAGACGGCGAACATTTTCACGGCGGGCGTGGTGATCACGCCGAAGGGTCACAAGTTGATCGACGGTCTGTCGTTCACCTTCGACTACTTCGCGATCGCGGTCGACAATTCGATCGCGGTGAAGGGTCCGGAAGTCATTCTGAACAACTGCTACACCTTCGAAAACCGTTCCGACTGCGATCTGATCCTTCGTGACGGCCAAGGATACGTGCAGCGGATTACGGACCTGAACACCAACACCGGTGGTGTCGAGACCGCTGGTTTCGACTTCGGTGCGGTGTATCAGCTCCCGACGGACTTCGGAACGTTCCGCTTCAACTTCGACGGCGTCGTGTTGGCGAAGTTCGACGATATCCAAGCGACCCGTACTGTTGACGGCGTCGGCGTCTACGACCTCGAAGGTGTGTATGCGCCGTTCCGTTTCAATGCGGGCGTGGGTTGGGGTTGGGAAGGCTTCACGGCCGGTCTGAACGGACGATACGTTTCGCCGATCACCGAGTGTGAGCTCAACGACTGCAGCCAGGAATCGCGCGATGCTTTCGCGGAGATGGTCGCGGATGCACAGGCGACGGACCCGACGTTCGACGACACCGTGTTCCACGAGCGCAAGGTTTCGTACAACCTGACGGCGGATCTTTATGCCGGTTATTCGTTCACCACTTCGATGGGCTACACGTCGTTGATGGCGGGCATCAATAACCTGTTCGATTCACCGCCGCCGCGCATCTTCAATGGGTTCCTCGCGAACTCGGATGCGGCGAACTACGACTACCTGGGCCGGTATTTCTTTATCGGTCTCCGGCACGCGCTCTAATCGGGGGAACGAAGAATGTTTCGTGTGAAGAGTTTGGGCAAATGCCTCCCGATTGCGGGCTTGATGCTCGTGGCCGCGTGCGAGGGTGAAACGGGACGTCCAGTCTTCCCGTCGTACGATCAGACGTTGTTGCAGCTCGTGGAAGCAAATCCCGATCTGTCGCAGTTCCTCGATCGTGCGAAGTTGGTGGGCTTGGATGTCGCGATGGGTCGCAATCAAGCGACCTATACGATTATCGCGCCGTCGAACGCTGCGTTCGGCGCGGCGCAAGGATTACCGACAGCAGAGGATCCGGACGGCGTCAGTGAGCTCGTCCGATTTCACATGTTGGCGGGGACGATCGACTACGATCTGTTGTCGATCGGTGGTGAGTTCAAGACGATCACCGGAACGACGGTTCGCATCGAACCGTCGGGCTCGGGTTTCGAGATCACCGACTTCGAAGGCAACACCGCGATGATCACCAAGGCCGCCGAAGAAGCCCGTGCTTCGAACGGCGTGCTCCACGTGATCTCCGCGGTGCTCACGCCGCCTCCTCCGCCCGTCGTGCCGCTGGGCACGCTCGCGGAAGAGCTCGACGCCGCCGGCTTTGCGGCAGCGCTCGAAGCGGCCGCCGGTACGGCGCTCGAAGATGCACTTTCGGCTGCGGGTCCATACACCGTGTTTGCTCCGAGCGATGAAGCGCTCGGCATGGTCGATCTGGAAGGCGTCGATCCCGCCGTCGTCGAGAACATCCTGCTCCACCATGTGGTGTCGGGATCAAACGATGCGGATGCGCTGGCCATGAATCCGGCGTTGACCTCGCTGGCGGGCCTCCCGCTGGTCGTGGAAGACGACGGAGCCACGGTCGGCGCTGCGATGGTCGGTGATACGGTCGTCGAAGCCTCGAACGGCATCGCTTACGGCTTGGACGGAGTGATCGTCCCGCCGACGGCGCTCGCCTATGCGGGTGAGACGCCGCGTTTGATGCAGACTGCTGCGGCGGCGACGCGCGTGGGTATGGACGTGGCGGCGCTGACGCCGGACACGCTCATGGACGAACCGCCCGTGACCATCTTCGCGCCGAGCAACATGGCGTGGATGAACGCGGGCATCGATCCGGCCACGGCCTCGACGGCGACGGTCGCCGAGATTTTGTTGTCGCATACGGTTCGCGGTCAGGTGTTGTTGGAGGATCTGACGGATGGTCAGACTCTCGACACGCTGAGCGGAACCGTGGCGGTCGACATCACCGACATGGTCATCACGCTTTCGCGCGATGGTTTCTCGGCGCGGCTCACCCCGGCAGAGTCCGACATTCGGACCCTGACCGGAGCGCTCCACGTCGTCGAAGGCATCCTCGAATAGTCTAGCCCACCTGAATGGACGGCTCGCCGACGCCCGGCTGCGAGAGCGCTTGGCGAGCCGTCGCTAATACCTTCGTCAAAGCCTGCGTGTCGCCACCGTAGTTGTGGCGCTCCGCCAACGCGTACATCTCGTTCTTGAACGTGCTGTATGGAATGGCGTCCGGGATCCCGTACATCTTCTTCAATCCGGAGAAGACGGCGTCGTCACGCCAAGACATGTCGTATTCGAGCGCGGACGCGGCGAACAATAAGTTCGCGGCCGTCTTCTCGGCCTGCGTCTGAATCCCGCGCGGGTTGTGTTTGTCCAAGAGGAACTTCGAGGTCTCGTAGAACAACACCGTGCGCAGCGTTTCGATCGTCATGTCCGCGAGCGCCGAATTCAGCTGCACGTAGATGTTGCCGCCTTCTTCTTTGAAACGGACGTAGCTCGGCGGGTTGTTGCGATCCTCGAACCAGACACCTTCGGGGTGCGCGTGGATCTTTCGGTTCTCGTTATATTTGGTGAGGATCGCGGTGTAGTTCGTCGAGGTGTTCACGAACTGGATCGCGTTGAACGCGCGGTCGCCTTTGATCTGATCGACCGCCACGTTCGGCACCTTCAGCTCGAACTCGCGCGCCACGTCGGCCGCGACGTCGAAGGTGTTGATCGTCGGCATGACGTCGAACATGTTCGGGATGCCGTCCTGATCGAGATCGCCCGAGCCGCCGCGACGTTTGTCGCCCGGGCCCACGAAGTTGTTGTCGTTGCCGGGCGTGTGTCCGTACCAGTTCGCGTGCGCCTTCAGATCGGTCTGGATGCCCGCGTGATCTTTTTTGCCGAGCACGCCGCGGATCATGGCGCGGATCGCTTCCCAACCTTCGGCTTCGTACGCGTATTCGCCGTGGGGTCCTTCCTTCTTCCGGAAGTAGCCCGAATCTTGTGTCGTGTATGAGCTGGCGAACGCGCGCGGTGCTTTGAGCGCGATGTCGTTCTCCACGTCCACGCCGGCGCAGACGAAGCGGTAGAACATCTTGTCGCCTTTTTGCGGCGGCATGCTGTCGAAGCTCTTCAGCGTGTTACGGCCGAAGCCGGAGTGTCCGTTGTACCCGGTGATGTCCACGTCTTCGCGGCCGAGGCCCTTGAACATGTTGTTGCGGAACTCGCTGATCTCGATCTCCACCGTCATCGGACGGCCCCACTTGTTGATCGGGTCGTTCGCCGCAACGGTGACGCGCATCAGGCACGGGCCGCGCTCCGTATCGCCGCGGACGAGCTCGAAGGTGTTCTTGCCGTTTCGCCAGTTGGCGTCGCCGAGACCGCGATCCTTGAGCCACTCGGTCACGCCGTAAACGAAACCTTCACCTTCACCTTCGATGTTGTCGACGCGGATGAGCGACTTGCCCGAGCGATCCCACGCTTCGTAGTCGAACGGGAACTTCGGGTTGTACGCTTCGTAACGCGCGGTGATGTCTTTTTTCTGCGCGCCTTCGAGCTTGCTCAAGAAGCTGTCGGACTGTTGCAGGTAACCGGCGAGCATCTGCTTCACGTTCAAGCCGAGGCGGCTGTCGTCGAGCGTGCTCTTCAGCGTGTCGAAGGCGCGGGTGATCAACGCGCGTTGATCGCGCGAGACCACGGGGGCGGCGAGGTTGATCTCCACCGACTTGATCAGCTCCACGGCGAGCCCGGCGATGTTTCCGATCAGCTGTTGTTTCTGGTGATCGCCCAGATCGCGCATGTCGCTTTGCAGCGTCGCTTGGAATTGATCGAGCACCGCGTTCTTCGACGGGATGTCGAGCCGCGCGACGGCGAACAGGTTGTCGCGCGTGCCGAAGCTCGCTTGGATCCATTCACCCGCGTGAAAGAGCGCTTTGCCGAGCGCCTCGTTGTTCGCCGGGCGTGTGCCCGCAGCGTCGGCCGCGAAACCTGCCGCGGTGAGGAACACGGAGTGCCCGTGTTTCGGCGGGACGGCGACGATCTGGCCGCCGGCGTTGCCGCCCGGAACCCAAATGTTGCCCTGGGCTTGGCGGAGCGCCTGCGAAAGAATGCTCTTTCCCTGCGCGCTCATCTCGGCCGGCTTGATGCCGCGGAGGTCGCCGACGTCTTTGCCGTTCAGAAGGTCGATCGCTTCTTGCGAGAACTTGCCGGCCGGTTTGCCTGTCGCCGGATCGGCTTTGAGCAGCTCGTCGACGATACCTTTGATTTCGTAGGAGAAAATCGCTTCGCGGCTTTGATCGGCGCGCGGGTCGCGGGCTTGGCGGAGCAGGTTGAATGCGCGGAGGTCGGTCATGCACCTACCTTATCGGTCGAATGCCGTAAAACGTTCTCCATTTGAAAGGTCATATGGCCACAGATCCGATGATGTTTTAGAGAACGGGCACATGGCTCGTGTCGGGTGGGTCGTTCTCTGCTCACCGCTCTTCTTGAGCGGCTGTATCAAGTCGGCGCTGATCAACGGTCAGATCGAAGGAACGAGGCAAGCGTCCGCCGCGTTCGATCGCATCGGCGACTTCGAGGTCGCGCAGGCCGCGGCCGCCTCGGGTTTGATTCAATTCGAAGGCATGCACGATCTCGCGCCCGAAAATGAGGACGCGATGTTTCTTCTGCTCAAGGGTTGGACCGGCTACGCGTTCGGCTTCGCGGAAGACGCGATGGAGATCGCCGAAGACGAAGGCGCCCGCGATCGCGCGGAGTATCACCGGCAGCGCGCGATCAAAGGTTATGGGCGCGCGATCGAAGCCGGCGTGATGTTGCTGAATCAAGACGCCGGTGGTTGGGACGGTGCGATCGCCGCCGAAGGCCCGCTCAAAGAGTGGCTCGTGCAAAATTTCACCGACAAAGACGACGCCGCCAACCTCTTCTGGCTCGGCTACGCCTGGCTCGCGCGCGCGAACTTGATGAAAGACGACGCGGAGACGGTCGCCAATTTGTTCATCGGCGTGTCGATCATGCAGCGCGCCGTGGAGCTCGACGACAGCTACAACGGGTACACCGGCCTCGTGGTGCTCGGCGCCTATCACGCACGCACGGCGACGGCGGAGCTCGATCTCGCGAAGAAGCTCTTCGACCAGGCGATCGATAAGACAGGGAACAAGTCGCTGATCGTGCACTTCAACTACGCGACGAAGTACGCCTGTGCGCGCGCCGACAACGTGCTCTACGGGAAGCTCCTGAATGATGTGCTGACGACTGAAGACCAGAGCGTGAATCTGCGTCTCACCAACATGATCGCTCGCCGCCGCGCACAACGCTGGCTCGATGCGAAGCGGACCTTCGACGCGTGCTCGATGGATCCCGCGCCTGCGCCATCGGGCGAAGTTTCTTCTTTGGAGGTTAGGTAAATGCGTTTGAATAAGATTGCTCTTTCGGCTGTCCTTTTGGCCGCACCGTTTTCGGCGTTCGCCAAGACGAGCCTCGAGGAGTGCACCAAGAAGATCAAAGCGGATCCCTCCACGGTGAAGACCGAGCTGAAGCTGGTGACGCTCGCGCCCGCGGGCTCACAGTGGGCGAAAAATTTTCAGACGTGGACCGACGACGCCTTGATGGAGTCGGACTGTCAGGTCAGCCTCAAGTGGTACTGGAACGGCGGCGGCGGCGGCGACGAATTGCGCATGGTCGCCGACCTGCGCCAGGGCCAAAAACACGGCGCGGCGATGACCGCAGCGGGCCTCGGCGAGATCTATAAAGACGTCCTCATCTTTCAGCTCCCGGGTTTGTTCGAGAACTGGCCGGCGCTCGATGCAGCGCGCAACGCCGAGAAGACGTTCATGGAGCAGGAGTTCGAGAAACGCGGTTTCGTGATCATCGGTTGGGGCGACGTCGGCGCGGCGAAGCTGATGTCGGTCGGCGTGCAGATCAAGACGCCCGCGGATCTCAAGGATCAGACGGCGTGGTACCTGCCGGGCGACAACATCTCGCCGATCTTCTTCTCCAAGGTCGGTGGAAAAGGAGCCTCGGTCGGGCTCGGAGAGCTCGGCTCGCATCTCGGCAAAGACATCCAGATCGTGAACATCTCGCCGTACGCGGCGGAGCAGCTTCAGCTCAGCTCGAAGGTGACGCACATGACCGCGATGACCACCGCCTTCGTCATCGGCGCCATCGTGATGAAAAAAGAGAAGATGGACGCGATGCCGCCGGAACACCGCGACGTGGTCTTGCGGACAGGTAAGGTCGCCGCGGCGGCGTTGACCGCGACTATTCGTAAACAAGACGGCGAAGCGTTCAGCCGCATGAAGAAGAGCAAGAACACGTACACGCCGACGGCCGAGGAGCTCAAAGCGTGGCAAGACGTGCTCAGCTCGACGCGCAAAGCGCTTCGGGGTGCGCCGTTTTCGCCTGAGCTGTTCGATCGTGTTGTGAAGAAGTGAGCGACTCTCCTCCCGCCGCCTGGGGAACGCCGCTCCTCGCTCTCGACAAGTTGTGGGTCCGCATCGAAGCGCGGCTCGCGGTGATCGTCGTCGTCGTCGAAATTACGACGCTCTGTTTTTGGGTCTCGATGAAGGGCTTGGCGTCGTACTACACGCCGGGCGGCAACATCATCGGAGTGATCTTTAGATCAGTATTGACCGGCATCGTGCTCGGGCTGATCGCCCACCTGATCACGCGCAAACAGAAACCGCTGATCAACGGGATCGCTTGCACGAGCTCGGTGATTGTCGGCCTGTTCCTTGGGCCAGTATGGGCGAACGGCGGCGGCGATTACGCGTCGAACATCGTCGCTTGGCTGCAGAACGCGTCGGCGTTGTCGTTGATCGGCGGCCCGCGCGGCTTGGTCACCCGTCTGACGTTGTGGCTCGCGTTGCTCGGCGGCTCGATGGCGGCGTCGAAGGGCAAACACATCAACATCGACATCGCCACGCGTTACATCCCGAAGGTCGCGGTGATTCCCGTCGCGTGTCTCGGTTGGGCGGTCGCTGCGCTCGTGTGTTTTGCAGCCTCGTTCGGTTTCGTCGACAGCATCGCGGTGACCAAGTTCCGCGCGGAAGCGTTCCGTGCGTGCGAAGGCGGCACCGGAGTCTGTAACACCGAAGTCAGCGAACGTCTCGGCGTCGTGGCCAAAGAGATGCGCACGGACTTCTTCTTGTTGCGCCGGCAACTCTCGCTCGATCTGTCGTCGCTCCCGGAAGTGCTCGCGGGCGATCCGTATGACAAGTGGATGACCGCGAAAGACTGGAACGCGTGGCTCAAAGACGGTGGCTGGGAGGATCATTATCCGGCGGCCTCGGTGCAATCGATGGCCATGCCGGAGGATGACGCGAGCCTCCGCAAGATGCCCGCCGTCGTGGCGCCGACGACCGGTGAAGGACGCGACCTGTTGATCCGCGATCTGAACTTCATCCTGCCGTTCGGCTTGTTCATCATCGCGCTCAAGTTTTTGTTGCGCATCTTGCTCGTCGTCTCGCGCCAAGTGCGCTTCGATCCCGAGAATACACACGCAGACGAAGACATGACGCCCCACAGCGATGAACAGCGGAGCGCGACATGAGCGCGGAGAATCGTCCGCTCCCGCGCGGTGCGAAGATCGGCTTCGGCTTCGCGGCCGTTCTTCTCTCGTCGATCGGTTTGTTCGCGAGTTGGATCGTCGCCGGCGTCGGTCTGCTCGCGCTCCTCGGGACGCCGCTGTTCGCCATCATGGGCGGCGCGGCGGAGCTCGCGTGGCTCACGCACGCCGAAGCTGAATACCGCCATCTGCGTTTCATCGCGCCGACGGTGCTCGACGCACATTTTTCGGACTCACCGATTTTGGTGACCATCCCGCTGTTTACGTTCACCGGCTATTTGCTCGCAGAAGCGCGCACGCCGGATCGTCTCGTTCACGCAGCGCGTTCGCTGCTCGGATGGTTGCCGGGTGGTTTGGCGATCGTCGCGGTCGTCGCTTCGGCGGTGTTCACGCTCCTGACCGGTGGATCAGGTGTCACGATCATCGCCATCGGTGGACTGTTGTACCCGGCCCTCAGGAAACAGAACTATTCGGAGTCGTTCTCGCTCGGCTTGATCACCACCGGTGGCTCGGTCGGCTTGTTGCTCCCGTATTCTTTGCCGCTGTTGATCTTCGCGCTCGTGGCGCACGTCGACTTCGTCAAAGCGTTCAAGGCGGTCATCGTGCCGGGCGCGATGGTGATCCTCTTTTTGGCGCTCTACTCCGCGTACGTGGGCATCAAAGAGAAGGTGGTCCGCGAACCGCCGAAGCTCTCGGAGATCGTGCGTTCGGTGTGGGTGCTCAAGTGGGAGCTCTTCATCCCGGTGATCTTGATGATCGGCCTCGGTACCGGCCTCGCGTCGATCGACGAGAGCGCGGGTATGGTCGCGGCGTACACCTTGGTGGTCGAGGTCTTCGTCTACCGCGATCTCTCGTGGAAAAAAGACATCCCGCGGATCACCAAATCCGCGATGAGCATGGCGGGCGCGATCATCTTGATCCTCTCCATGGCCAACGCGCTGATGAACTTCGTCGTCGATCAGCGGATCCCGACGGAGATCTTGAACTTCATGCTCAGCATCGGCATCGAGCATATGTGGCAGTTCTTGATCGTGATGAACATCTTCCTGCTCGTGCTCGGCATGATCATGGAAGGTTTCAGCGCCATCTTCGTCGCGGTCCCGCTGATTCTTCCGTTCGTCGCGGAGCTCGGGATGCGCCATCCCGACGAAAAGATGTCGCCGTTTCAACTCGGGATGATCTTCATCCTGAACCTGGAGCTCGCGTACTGCATGCCCCCGCTCGGGCTGAACCTGTTCATCTCCAGCTTCCGCTTCAATCGCCCGGTGGCCAGCCTCTACAAGGTGGTGCTGCCGTTCGCGGCGATCCTCGCTTTTGCGCTGGTCCTCGTCAGCTACATCCCGTGGATCAGCGACGTGATGATCGAGCCGGACATCAAAGCGCTGAAAGAGCAAGCCGCGAAAGACGGCCTCCCACCGCGCGATGCATGGATGCTGGAGTGCGTCCAAGACGATCCGAACGATCCGAAACCGTGCTCCGCGGAGGACCGGAAAAAGTTCGGCCCCGAAGCGGTGGTGGCCGTGGAGACAGCGACCACGACCGTCGCCGATGAAGAGTGCAACCCGGATTTCGGCGAGTGTCCGCCGCCCGGAGCTGCGAAGCCGGACGCCGGCGCACCCGACTCGGGTGAGGTCGAAGAATGTAACCCGGACTTCGGTCCGTGTGATGCAGGAGCCTAGTCGACCCTAGCGGCTCTCACTTTAGCGGTGATCATCGCGCGTCGATCACAAGTCGAAGCGCAGGTAGATCCTGCTCTAGTCATGGGATTCTTCGACCGGCTCTTCGGCAAGAAGACGATCGAGCTACCGCCGCCTCCACCCCCGGAGCCGATCGCGCTGCTCGCAGCTCCTCACGTGAACGGTGCGCCTGCGCCGAAGAAAGAGAACGATCTCGTCGACGATCTTCTCGCCGCGGTGGACGCCACGTTCGTCGAAGAAGCGGTGAGCCCGCTCCATGGTGAGGCGAAAGCGGGCCTCGTGGACAATGGCAACGCGAACATCGAAGAGCTGTTCGCAGAGATCGCTTCGCAGTACGCGCGGCCGATCAAAGAGATGGTCATCGAGCTGCGACGCGGCTCGGCGACGCGCGATTGGATCGGCATCGCAAAACCGGCGATGCAAAGTATCCACAAATCGGCGCGTTCGATGAACATGCCGAAGGCCATCGAACGGATGGCCGATTTCGAGAAGGAGCTCGACAAGCTGGCGCAAGGCCGCGAGGCGCAGCTCACCGGGACCGAGCAGGCGAAGTTGCTCGAGCGTTACGACCGCATGGTCGAGGTCATGCCGAAGACCTTCGCGATCAGCGAGGAGATGAAACAGCGCGACACGATCATCATCATCTCGCTGTTGAAACAGATCCCCGAGGTCGGTCGCGTCACCTTCGACAAGCTCTACGCAGCGGGGCTGACTTCGTTGGACGTGTTGTTGATCGCCAAAAAAGACGAGCTGGCGGTGGCGACGGGAATCCCGATGCGCATCGCGGAGCAGATCTGTACCAAAGTACAAAAGTACCGCGACGAGAGCTCGGGGACGAAACGCGTCGACATGAACGCGTACCGCAAGCGCCTGTCCGATCTGACAGGTGCCTTGAAGAAGGCGAACGACGCGTACAACAACGCGGAGAACGCGGACGAGAAAAGAAAAGCACGAGGCTCACGTTCGAACCTGGTGTTCCAGATCAGCATTTTGCTCGCGGAGCTGGGCGAGCCGGCGCTGGTCAAAGAAATCGAAACGATGACGTTCGAGCGGCGGATTACCGCGCTCGACGAGCTCCTCGCGCGAACCGCGCAGAGGAAGTAAAACGAAAGGTTGTTCGCTGATGCCGGCGATTACGAGAGAAGAGGTCCTGAGAAAATATGCGCAAGGGCAGGGCTCGTTCGAACGAGCCGATTGCCGCGAGATCGTGCTCAAAGGAGCCGCGCTCGATAAGATCAATTTCCGTCGCGCCGATCTGAACGGGGCGAACCTCGAAGGCAGCAAGCTCGCCGGAGCGAACTTTTCGAGCGCGAGCTTGTGCGAAGCGTATGTGGCGCGCGCGGGGCTTCAGTCGGCGAATCTGCAGAAGGCGGATCTCGAAGGTGCGAACCTGGAAGGTGCGAACCTCCAGGATGCGGATCTTTCGCGGGCGAACCTCGAAGGTGCGTCGTTCGAGAAGGCTTCGATGGCGCGCGCGCGTCTCGGTTACGCGCAGCTCGACACGACGAACCTCGGTGGGGCCTCGCTCGAAGGTGCGTCGTTCACCAACGCGGAGCTGCGCGAGAGTTATCTCGGCGGAACAGATCTCCGGAAGGCGAGCTTCGAGGCGGCGACGCTGGACAAGGTGAACCTCGAAGAGTCGAACCTCAACGAAGCGAACCTCAAGGAAGCGACGATCAAGAACTGCAACATCGAGCGCGCGCGGCTTCAACAGGCGAACCTCGAAGGTGCGACGATCACCGGAACCACGCTCGCGGGCGCCGATCTTTCGGGCGCGGATCTGCGCTTCGCCGAATTGCGGACCTCGATCCTCACCGGCGCGAAGCTGACCGGCGCGAAGTTGTTCGGGATCGAAGTCGACGCGGAACAATTCAAAGACGTCGTCGCCGAGTGGATCGATTTTTCGGCGGCGGGCGACGGTTCGCAGCGGATCAACCTCCAACAGCTGCTCCAACATCTGAAGGGCGGAGCGAAGGGTGCCTTGCTCGCGCCGCCGAGCGATGCGACCGCGCGCCGCATCTTCGGCAAAGGCGACGTGCTCAGGGGCGCGACGCTGGAGTTCGGCCCCGCGTCGGTGGTCGAGGTCGAAGGTCGTTTCGAGAATTGTACGATTCGTCTCGGACAAGGTGCGCTCTTCCGCATCGGTGTGGAAGGCACGCTCCATCACTGCCGCATTTCGGGCGACGGTGAGCTCTCGGTGCACGGCAGCTTCGTCGAGTCGCCGGACGGCCCCGGGATCGTCGGGTGTAAACGGATCGTCGTCGGTGCGAGCGGATCCATCACCTCGACGGTGGAGCAACCGGCGTCGCTGACACATTTCGGATTTGAGAAGGGCTGCCACCTGAAGATGAAGATCGTCCGGGGCAAGTAGGAGAGAACCATGGTGGATAACGGCAATATCAAGCAGACGGTGGTGGAAGAGGGCACGGAGATCGAGGGCTCGGTGCGATCGAAGTGTCCGATCATGGTGAGCGGCGCGGTGAAGGGCGAGCTGAATGCGCCTTCGCTGACGGTGTCTGCGACCGGCTCGGTCCGCGGGCAGGTGAAGGTCGCGCAGCTCCGTTCCGAGGGTGAGATCGCGGGGCAAATCGACGCAGACAGCGTGCAGCTCTCGGGCAAGGTCAGCGACAACACGGCGATCCGTGCGACGACCCTCGAGGTGAAGCTCTCGCAGGACGCAGGCAAGCTGAACGTGACCTTCGGGAACGTCGAGCTCAACGTGGGCGAGCGCGCAGCCCCAGCGGTCCCCGTCCCACCGCTCGAAAAGAAGGCCGGGGGCCAGAAACAATCGCAAGCATAATCCTGGCGATGCCGCCCGTCTCGCGGTAACAGGTGGTCATCACGGCAATGCAAAAGCTCGTGGTGATCGTCGACGACAGCGGCACCATTCGTAAGGTCGTCGCTCTCGTCTTTCGCAAAACGGAGTTCACGCTGGTGACGGCGTCGAGCGGTCCGGTTGCGCTCGATCGTCTCGTCTCTCTGACGCCGGACATCATCGTCATCGACGCCGAGATGCCGGGCATGGACGGCTACGCGCTCGCCAAGCGCCTGCGTATGGACTCGAAGCTCGCGGAGACGTCGTTGTTGTTGATGGTGACCGACGCCGGGCCGGATGCGGCGCGGCTCGGAGACACGGACATCGACGGCTACGTGGTGAAGCCGTTCTCGTCGGGCGAGCTGCTCGATCCGGTGCGCATGTTGACCGGCACCGAAGTGCGTCGCGACGTGCCGCTGTCGTTTCAACAGATCATGGCCTCGCGGAAAGCCGCGGAAGAGCAGCGCCGCGCCGAGATGATGGCCGAGCTCGAGTCGCTCAAGCCGAGGTCGGAGAACGACGAGCTCAACTTCACGCTGGAAGAGGAGCCGCCCGCTCGACCTGCGCCGCCCCCGCGCCGTTCTTCACTGCCGAAGCCCCGGCCGAGCTCGATCGTTCCTGCGCCGCGACAGTTGTCGAATGCAGCGGCCGATCTCGATCTGCCGCCGCCGCCTCCTGCACCGCCGCCGCCTCCGCCGAAACGCGAGGACGTGGAGATCGCTTTCGAGGCACCGGTGAGCGCGCCGCGTGTTCCGCCGATCGCGCCGCCGCCGGTGGTCGAGGAAGACTTGCCGCCGCTTCGCGAGGATCTGTCGCCGATGTTCGCGCGTCCGCTCGCGCGGCCCCCATCGCCCGCGCGGCCCGCGCCGCCGCCTGCTCAGCAGCAGCAGCCAAGGCCGCCGGCGCAGAATCTGCCGCCGCCGCCGCCCGCGATGACGCCCATGGCGAATCGCAGCCTCTCGGCGCCGCCGCGGCAAGCACCGCCCGACGAGATGCAGCCTTCGGTTTCGAGCGGAGGCATCGTCGAACACTTCGCCGCGCCGGTGAAGGAGCCGGTGACGTCGGCGCCGCTGTCGCGTCCCGTGTTCGATGACGACAGCGAGATCTCCGAGGCCCCTCAACTGCGCCCGAAACGGACCTTGATGTGGATCGTCGTCGCGCTGATCTTGGTCGCCGGCGCGGTGATGATTTACCTGAATCGACCGTGACAGCTTAACCGGCCGGGTTCGTCGGGGACGGCGTCGCCGTCATCGTCTGCGGGAACCGTTGCGGAAAAATATCCCCGCGCGTGCGGATCGACGGATCCACCGGCTGGGGCGCGAAGATGTCGCCGCGCGTTCGCGTGGTGTTGTTGATCGTTCCGTTGTTCGCCGCTTGGGTGTTGTTCGGGGTCCCCGGCGTGCCGAATAATGCGCCGCTGGTTCCACCTGTCCCTTGGGCCGCACCCGGTGTCCCGAAGATCTGCCCCGAGGTGCCGTTGGTCCCCTGAGTCGTCGGCGTCCCAAAGATCTGACCCGAGGTTCCGCCCGTGCCCGCCGTGTTCTGCGCGGTCCCGAGCTGAGGCTGCACGACCACCGGAGCCTGTCCGGTCTGTTGCGGCTGCGTCTGTTGTGTCGTCTGCGTGGTCTGCGAGGTCGTCGTCTGCGCTTCCGCTTCTGACACCTTGGGTAGGGGAGATTCGCAAGCGAACATCGCCGCGACCGCGAGCAAACCGAGACCGAGCTTTACCTGTCCCATCGATCAGTACCTCCTGAATCGATGGATCCTTCTGCAGCGACTATGCCGAAGGTTTGTCGCCATCCGCGGGTGGGTTCTTCTTCGAGGACTCCACCCACTTTTCGATCTTGTCGCCGAGCGTTCCGAGCTCCTTCGCCAACCCCTTCAAGACTTCGGAGGCTGCGCCGGCCGTCTCATTCGCAGTCGTGTTCGCGACCTTCACAAACTGTTTGCTGAACTCCACCCACTCTTCGTTCAGCTTGTCGCTCATCTTGTCGAACTTGCTCATGCCCGCCCTATTAGACATGGCTCGGCGAACGTCAACACGTCGCGTTAAAATCGCAGAAATTCTCGCGAATTTTTGAGGCGGAGGCCGCGCTTCCTCCACGCGCCCGCCGGGTCCCTCGCTTGCACAGCCTTCGCGAGGAAGAAAGGCGCGCGCGTTAGACCAGACCGCTAAGCTCCCGACGTGCCGACCGATCCCAGCTTCATGCTCGCGCTCTTATCCACGCTGACCAGCACCGAGACCGCGACATCCACGCGGACTTTCGCGGTCACTTCGACGCCGGCGATCGAACGAGCAGCCTTCGAAATGAGCGCGCTCCGCTTCGAATTTTCCGCGCAGCTCTTCGTCCGTGCCCGCGCGCGCAAAGAACAAGATGCCGACTTCGCGAAGTCTTATGCGCTCACGCGTGCGCGTTTGAACCTCACCGTCCGCTACCAAGATCTCTTGCGCGTCACGATCGAGCCCGACTTCGCCAGCGCGTTTTGCTCGGTCACCGGCACCGTGTGCAGCGACGCCGAGCTCTCCGACGCGTTCTTCGAAGTGTCGCCGCTCGAAGAGCTCGACGTGCGCATCGGTCACGCCAAAGCACCGTTCGGATCCCTCGAGACCACCAGCGCGTGGCGTCTTCCGGCCCAACGTCGCGGCATGCTGAACGACGTGCTCGTCGAACGGCTCGGCTTCGGCGGCCGAAAGCTCGGCGCCAAAGCGCGCGTGAAGCTGAAACAGATCGCGTTCAAACCGTCGCTCGAGCTCGGTACGTACACCAGCCCGGATCGCGACGCCGCTGAAGACTTCGCGGCGCGCGCGATCGTCAAACCGTGGAAGAACGGCGAAGTGCAGCTTCAAGCTTACGGCGCAAACGACGCGCTCACCAACGGCGGCCTCGCTGCTTCCGGCGCGCTCGCGGTGCTGCACGAAACGAAGAAGATCTTCGCCGTCGCCGAAGTGTTCTACGGACGCGGCCGTCTGCTCTCTTTGAGCGGAGACACCGGCGTCGACTCGAGCTTCTTCGCTCTGCGCGCGCTCGCCGCTTATGCGATCCGCATCGACGAAGGCCGGCGTTTCGAGCTCGAGCCCTACTTCGGCGGCGATGTCTTCGATCCGAGCCTCGACGCGCGCGACGATCTCGGCTTCGAGCTCCGCGGCGGCGCCAACTTCTATTTTTTGCGCATGTTTCGCGTCAATGTCGAGGCCGCACGCCGCCAAGGGCAATCCGCTTTTCCGGAGCCGGATGCGACCGTCCTCTCGCTTCTTTTGGGGGCTTCTTTAGGATGAGCTTCGTGGAGCAATTGGGCTTGAACGCCGACCAGATGGGTTTGAACATCGACCTGACTCGGGTGTTGCTGAACCTCGGCGTGGCGTTCGTGCTCGGCGCGTTCATCTCGTATCGGCCGTGGCGATTTTTGCTCGGCGTCTCGCGTCCCGCGCGGGAGATGGTGCACGCGCAGATCCTCATCTGCGTCGCAGGTGCGATCGCAGTGACGGTCATCGGCGATTCGCTGGCGCGCGCCTTCGGCCTCGTGGGGCTCGGCGGCTTCATCCGTTTTCGCACCGGCATTCGTGATCCGCGCGACGCCGCGGTGTTCTTCGTGTTGATCGGGCTCGGCATGGCCTGCGGTTTGGGCGCGATCGGTATCGCGGTGTTGTGCGCCGTGTTCGCCGCGACCGTCGCGCTGATCCTCGACTTCGCCGTGCGCGGCAAAGAACGTCCTTACCTGCGCCTCACCGCGACGACCACTGATCCTTTGGCCGCAGAACGGGTGACGCGTTCGGCGATCCTCAACTTTCCGCTGACTATCAAGAGCACGAAGATCGATCAGTTCGAGGTGCGCTTCGAGGTGGAGAATCCGAAGGGGATCGAAGCGAGCGAGATCCAAGCGGCGATCTACACGCAGGCCCAAGGGATCGTGCGCACCTTGGAGTGTGAACGGCTCGATACTTTGAAAGGAGCGCCGGCATGAAACGTTTCGCTCTTTTTTTCTTCATCAGCGCGTGCGGGAGCAACCCGCCGATCGTGCCCGGCAACGGCGAATCACTGTTTCCGCTGGCGTCGAACCACCGTTGGACCTTCGCGGTCAGCGAGTCGGACGGCGATCTCAAGACCAAGGTCCAAACGATCACCGGAACCACCGCGAACGGCGGATGGATCATGCGCACGGAAACCGGAAACGATCGCACGGTCTCTGTACAACGGCTCGAAGGCACACAGCTCGTGCGCGATTCGGAGGAGGTCTTCGAGAACGATCTCTTGAAGGATCGCGTGCGTTTTTCTCCGCCGGCGCTGCGCGTCGACGTGCAAGAGAGCGAGCTGGGCGCGACGTACGAGAGCGAACACGACGAAGAACACCTCGACGCGAACGGCGACGTGCTCACGCGCGTTTCGAAGAAACATCAGTTCGTCATCGAAGCGGCCGACGAAGCGATCACCGTGCCTGCGGGAGACTTTCGTGCGGTCCGTGTCCGCCGGGACACCGAAGGCGGCGCGGCCAAAACGTATTGGTACGTGCGCGGCGTCGGGAAGATCCGCGAGGTCGGCGGGCAGGTCGAAGAGCTGATGAGCTTTGAGCAGGGCGGGGGTCAGCCGCAGTGAAACGTGCCGTTCTCTTGCTCGTCTTTTGCGCGGCCTGCGGCGGCGAGACGGTGGAGCGTACTGTACCTTTGGCCAGGGTCGCGGACGTGGTTCTCAGCGAGCTGTCGCCGGCGAATCCCGGCGGAGGCCGAGGTGCCGCGCGCGATGAGCACGGCGACTACGACGACTGGATCGAGCTGTACAACCCGAGTGAGCGCGACGTCGATCTCGCGGGGCTCGAGGTCAGCGACCTGAACGAGAACCCGACGCGTTACCGCTTGCCGATGGATCCGCCGACGATCCTCAAAGCGAACAGTTATCTCCTGTTGTTCGCCGACGGCGAGACGCACCAGGGGACGGTGCATCTTCCGTTCGCGCTCTCGAAAGACGGCGAAGATTTCAGCGTGCGGACGTCGACCGGTGCGCCGATCGCGGCCATCGCGTTTCCCGAGATGGAGGATGGCCAGTCGTACGCTTTGACGGACGGCGCGATGAAGCTCTGCGAAACGCCGACCCCGGGCGCGGCGAATCTGTGCACCACCCGCGAGGTCCCGCCGAAGACTGAATACGAGCCGTACCTCTTCGCGGATCCCTTTCCGGCGCTGCCGGCCGGGCCGGTGGTGATCGCCGAGGTCGATCCTTTCGGTGCGACCAGCTCCACCTCTGTCCCGTGGATCGAGCTGTTGAACCTCTCCGATGCGCCGGTGGATCTGGCGACGGTAGCGCTTTACCAAACGTCGATCGTCGCGCCCGCGCCGATCCCCATCACGCCGCAGGGCGTGCGCGTTCCCTTGACCGGCACGCTTGCAGCGGGTGCGTCGCGCGTGGTGGAGGTGCTCGAGCTCTCGCCGGTCTCCGAGGTCATCCTGATCTTTGGACCAGGTGACGAAGTTTGGGATCGTTTCGCGTACGAAGATGCAGAGCGCGATACGATTTTTGTGTTGCCGGCGGATCGCGGCCTTCGCGTTTCGTGTGATCTCGTGTCGGCGACACCGGGCGAAGAAAACGTCGCATGTGCGCCGCCTCAGGTGCGTCCGGTGCCGGCGAAGTGGCTGCGTTCGATGCCTTCGCTGGCCGATTTCAACGCCATGGCTGGACCGCTCGATGAAACCAGCTCCGATGCCGCTTCGGTGAAGTTCATCATCGACCGGCAGAACGCGAACACCATCTATTTCGTCGACTCGAAATCTTGGGCGCTGCACTTCGAATGGGTTTGGGAGGTGATCGAAAAGAATCCGCCCTTCGACCTCTGCGATCCGGCGCAAAAACAGGAACACGCCCAAGAGTGGGGCGACTTTTCCGTGGCCAACTACTCTGCGGTCGATGCGCGCCGCTATTATCTCGGCACGTTGATCCACTACCGAAACTCGGATCTCTTCACCATCGAGTTTGCCGCCGGTGATCTCATCCCGGCACGGATGGTGGAGGAAACTTTTTTCATCGTCGCCTCCAACATCTACAACGGGACCGACCTGTACTACCGGCCAACGACCCAGCGTCTCAATACCGGTGCGCTCGACATCGAAGGGAACCTGCCGATCGTCGCCACCGACGTCCCTTTCGCGGGCCAAACTTTACAAACGTTGAACCCCGCCGTCGGTTACGGCGTGCTCGAATTCGTCCGCGCGGTGGACATCGAAACCGCGCCCATCACCTACCAATCGATCGTCGTCCTCGATCGGATTCCGAACGAGCTGCCTGCGGTCGGTGGCACGATCACCGAAGAGTTTCAGACGCCGCTGGCGCACGTGAACGTTTTGGCGCAGAACCGCGGCACGCCGAACATGGCGCTGAAGAACGCGTCGACGGATCCGCGGATCACCCCGTTTTTCGGGCAGCTGGTGCGCTTCGAAGTGGGCATCGCCGGCTTTACGCTCCGCACCGCGAGCTCCACCGAAGCGGAAGAGTTTTGGCGTCTGCGACGCGAAGAACGCCCGATCCTCGAGCCGCCGCTCGACCTCGGGCCGCGCGCGCTGATCGATCTGAGCACCGCGGGCTTCGACGATGTGAAGAGCATCGGCGCAAAGGCTGCGCAGTACGGTGAGATCCTCAATCTCAATTGGCAGGCGAACACGCAACAGATCGGTGGGCCGTGCGCGTTCTCCGCCGTCGCCCCGAAGTTGCCCGTGCCTTCGCCCGCGTTCGCCATCCCGTTTTCGCGTTACGTGGAGCACCTGCAGCGGGCCGGGATCGATCAGCAGCTGGCAGCGTTCCTCGCGGACCCCACGCTCGCCTCCGATCCGGTGCGCCGCCGCGCCGAGCTGCTTCGCATCCGCGAGCTGATCGAAGATGCGCCGATCGATGCGGAGCTGTTGAACGAGGTCACCTCACTGGTGCAGTCGGCCTACGGCAATCAACGCGTTCGTTTTCGCAGCAGCACCAACGTGGAAGATCTCGCCGGCTTCAACGGCGCCGGTTTGTACGAATCACACTCGGGCCAGCTCAACAGCGAAGTGCGTCCGATCGAAAAGGCGATCAAACAAACCTGGTCGAGCTTGTGGACCTTCCGCGGCTACGAAGAACGCGCGTTGTTCGGCGTCGACCAGAACAAAGCCGCCATGGCGGTGCTCATCAACTTCGGAACGCCCGACGAAGAAGTGAACGGCGTGGCCATCACCCGAAACGTCGTCTCTTTCGATCCGGGCGCGCACGGCTTCTACATCAACGCGCAGATCGGCGAGCTCTCCGTGGTGTTGCCGGAGACCGGCGATCTTCCCGAGCAGCTCATCTACAAATTGTTCGACGTTCCAGACGTCGTGGTGCTCGGACGTTCGACCGCCACCGGCGGTGCACCGGTGCTCGAGCTTCGCGAGACCCACAAGCTCGCATGTGCTTTGACCGCGATCCACAATCACTTCATCCAGCACTACCGAACGCGCATCGACACCTCGAAGTTCGCGGTCGACGTGGAGTGGAAGTTGGTGGGCGCCGAACGCGAGCTGCGCATCAAACAAGCACGCCCCTGGATCTCCGGCGCGGCCGTGCAGCCGACGACGTGTCCGTAGGTCGGGGTGCTCGTTGACGCGACTTTTGTCGCGAAACGTCGATAACGGTGTGGATAAATGCCCACCACCCGGCGCACATCGGATACGACTTTCGTCCAACCTGCGGTGATCACGGGCGATCAGCCGATCCGCCGCGAGAAAAAGCGGGTCGACGAGCCGCAGTTGCCGGGCCGCGTCGACGCCGTTCGGAGGCAGCCGATCGCCGAAGTCGGGCGGGGACGGCGCTCCGAAAAGACGATCCAGCTCGGAACCGTCGGCGAAAAGCCGCGCCAGGTTGGCCTGTCCCAAAGGACAGGTAAGCTGACCATCTCCGAGAAGGCCGGCGACAGCGCCATGCGTGACGCGCTCGCCGCTTACGGAGCAGGCGAGCTGATCGAAGGTGGGCTCGAGCTCGCCAAACAGATCAAAGGTGCGGAGCTCCTCGAAAAAGTCGTTGCGAATTTGGAGCGGACGCTCGCCTGGTCGCTTCAGGGTCGTTCCATCGGGCTCAAAGAGAAGGGCTTCGCGGGCGCGATGACCACGTTGTTGCACCTCGCGAAACACGCGAAGGAGCCGGCGCTGAAACAGCGCATCGCGTCTTCGTTGTTGGCGGGCCTGGAACGGACGCGCGATTCGGAGCTGCGCGGCTTCTACACGGCTCAGTTGCTCGACCTCGAAAAATCTTTGGCGAAGCCGGAGCGCGCGCGTTTGAAGATGCTCGACGCGCGCGTCTTCCAGAAGGCGCCGCTCGTCGAACAATACACCGCGAACCGCACGCGCCCGCTGGAAGTGCGGCACTTCGTGCACGACGAGTTCTGGAAAGAAGAGCTCCACGTCTTCAGCAAAGCGAACGGCTGGAAGCTGGTTTCCAGGAACGAAAAAGACGACCAACGCATCTATCGCGGGGTCATCAAAGATCCGAACGGCGTGAAACCTGATCTTCAGATCAACATGATCGTGAAGAAGGGCGAGCTCGATTACCTCGACTCGATCAGCGATCCCAAAGTGCACGTGTTGACCTATTCGGGCCACTCATCCGTCGGCGGCAACGGCGGCCAAGCGATCGACGCCGCCGGCAAGATGCAAGGCGAACATCCGAAGCTGATCTTCGCCGCAAATTGTCGCGGCAAAGACAACTACGCCGAATTCACCAACAAGTGGCCCGACGCACACGTGATCATGACCGAAATGCCCACGTACTCCACGAACGGGCAGCGCCGCTTGAATGCTCTGTTCGACACGCTGGCCGCCGGCGAAAGTTACGGCTGGATGCGCAAACGCGCCGGCGAAACAGACTGGGACGAGCCGAAGAACAACTACTTCTATCCCGACGAGCGCCGCAAATTGCGCTTCATGGACGCCGACGAAGACGGGCTCCAAGATCTCGGCGCGCTCGGCCGCGATCGCCTCTTCGACGTCGACGCTCGCCTCGGCGGTTTGAAGATGACGCGCGCCTTGGCGTTCGCCAACAGCGAGCTGTACTACCACTGGGAAGTCGACCACGAGCTCGGCAAGAAGAGCCACTACGGCAAGAAATACGGCGACGCCTTGGAAGCAGTCGGGCCCTTCTTCGACGAGAAAAAAGGCGAATTGCTCCGCGTCAAAGCCGAGGGCTCGAAGTTTTTGGTGTCGTACGCCCCGAGCGTCGCCCGCCGCATGGACGAGAACCTGCTCGCGGGCCACGTGACGATGCACGCGGTCATGCAGCTCGCGAAGATGCGCGATCCGAACGGCGAGCTGTCACCGAAAGAAGCGTTGCGCGCAGTGCTGATGGGCGCACAAGGCATCCACTACCTCGACGTGTACATCGAGACGCAGCCGATCACGTACCAGAAGTTCTTCCAGCAGATCGGGCTGACCGATCGGATGGATGACAAAGACATCGAGCGCATCTTCGAGAAGTTCGACGCGCACGCCAACGACGCGCAGGTGGAAGCGCTCGAGAAGCTGCTCCGCGAAAAGTACGGCGTGGATACCAATGCGTGGGTCCCGAAATTGGGGCGCTTCGACGCCGTCCTTGGCCGTTAACGGCGGGACAAGCCCGCCTGTCGCCCTACGCTCGCGTTGCTCGCTTGCGGTCGGTTAACCTGTACTAAAGGCCAGCTGTACTAAAGGCCAGCTGGCCTACTGGCCATCGATCCCGAATCGACAGTGTAAGCCGCGGGCCGTTCGTGCTCCAAACACGGCATACGCCGGCGCAGCGAACGCAGATGCGACAGATCGATCTCTGCGGTGATCACCGAAGGACGATCCGGCGCCACCGCCAACACGACGCCCCACGGATCGATGATCATCGAGCGCCCGAAGGTCTGCCGCTTCTCGGTGTTCTGGCCGACCTGACCCGCCGCGAGCACGTAACACTGGTTCTCGATCGCGCGCGCCCGAAGCAACACTTCCCAGTGCGCGTGGCCCGTGGGCACGGTGAACGCCGCCGGCACGGTCAACACCTCGGCGCCCGCGTGCACCAGCGCGCGATACAACGACGGAAAACGCAGGTCGTAACAGACGCTCATCCCGATGCGTGCGAGCGGGGTCTCCGCCAACGTCGCCGAGCCGCCGGCCTCGACCGAAGCGGACTCTTGGTGCGTCGCACCTTCGCCGAGCGCGATGTCGAACAGATGAATCTTGCGGTACACCGCGACCTGCCCGCCGTCGGGCCCGTACAAAACCGAGGTGTTGTACGCGCGCGCCGGCGTCGGTCCGCGTTCGGGCATCGTCCCGGCGAGCAACCAAATCCCGTGTTGCTTGGCCCGCGCGGACATCCGCTGAAACGTCGGCCCTTCGAGCGGCTCCGCGAGACGCAGCTTCTCGTCCTCGCTGCCCATGAACGACACGTTTTCCGGCAACACCACGAGCTGTGCGCCCCGTTTGGCGGCTTCATCGATCAGCTCTTCGGCGCGTTCGACCGACTTCACATGATCGGTGGTGCTCGTCAGCTGAACGACAGAGACAAGATACGTCACTCAAAAAGGCGTAACGCATTTTGACGTTGGAATCACCCGCCCAGTGCCGCTATGGTCCCGCCGTTATGGCGTTCGAGAAGGTCGATCAAGCGGTTCCGAATTTTCCGGAGCTGGAGCGGAAGATCCTCAAGTTGTGGAGAGAGAAGAAGGTCTTCGACCGCTCGCTCGAGGAATCGCAGGGCAAACCGGAGTTCATCTTCTACGAAGGACCGCCGACCGCGAACGGCCTGCCGCACAACGGACACGTCCTCACCCGCGTGGTGAAAGATCTTTTCCCGCGTTACCGCACCATGCGCGGCTACCACGTCGAACGGCGCGCCGGCTGGGATACACACGGCCTCCCTGTCGAGGTGGAGGTCGAAAAAGAGCTTCGTATCCAAGGCAAAGAAGCGATCGTGAAGTACGGCGTCGAGCCGTTCGTGCGGCGCTGCTTGGAGTCGGTGTTCCGTTACACCAAGGAATGGGAGCACCTCACCGAACGCATCGGCTTCTGGGTCGATCTCAATAAAGCGTACGTCACCTATCACAAGTCGTACGTGGAGAGCGTGTGGTGGGCGCTCTCCGAGCTGTTCAAAAAAGGCCTCCTTTATAAGGGTCACAAGGTCGTCTGGTGGTGGGCCCAAGGCGGCACCGCGCTCTCTTCGGGCGAGGTCGGCAACGCCTACAAAGACGTCGACGATCCTTCGGTGTTCGTGCGTTTCCCGCTCGCGGGTGAAGACGCGTCGCTGGTGGTGTGGACCACGACCCCGTGGACCCTGCCGTCGAACATGTTCGCCGCGGTGCACGGCGAGATCGACTACGTGTACGCGCGGGACGAAGAAACGAAGCAGACGCTGGTCCTCGCCGCAGGTCTGCTCGCGTCGGTGGAAGAGAAGCTGAAGCGCAAATTGGCCGTGGAAAAAACGGTCAAAGGCGCGGAGCTGATCGGCAAACGTTACCTGCCGCCGTTCGACACCTACGCCAAAGATCTCGCCGAAGGAGACACGCGTTATTTTCGCGTCGTCGCCGGCGACAAGTCGACGAGCGGTACGCCTCAGTGGTTCGTCACCCTGGACTCCGGTACAGGTGTCGTCCACCTCGCTCCCGCGTTCGGCGAAGACGACTGGAAAGTTTGGCGCAACGAGAAGAAGGCGCGCCCGGACATCGAAATGTTCTGCGCGGTGCGCCCCGACGGCGGTTTGAACGAACGGCTGGCGTCGCTTTCGCTCGAAGGAACCTGGGTCAAAGACGCGGATCCCGCGCTGATCCGCTACCTCAAAGAGCGCGGCGTGTTGGTGCACCAAGAGACGCTGCGCCATCCCTATCCGTTCTGCTGGCGGAGCGACAAAGATCCGTTGATCCAATACGCGCGCGACGCGTGGTTCATCAAAACCACCGCGAAGATCGACGACGCGATCGAGAACAACCGGCACATCACCTGGTCCCCGGAGCACATCAAAGACGGGCGCTTTGGCGACTTCCTCGCGGGGAACGTCGACTGGGCGTTGTCGCGCGAACGTTTCTGGGGAACGCCGCTCAACATCTGGGTCTGCGACGCGTGCGGCCACATGGATGCGCCGGCTTCGGTCGCGGAGATCGAGCAGAAAAATCCGAACGCCTTCGCCGCGTTCAAGGCATCGCTGGCGGCGGATCCTTCGTTGTCCGAACACTTGATGGTTCACAAGCCGTGGATCGACGCGGTTACCTTCCCTTGCGACAAATGTAAGACCGAAGCGGCGCCCGGGACGATGAAACGTGTCCCCGAAGTGATCGACTGTTGGTTCGACTCGGGATGTATGCCGTTCGCGCAGCTCGGTTATCCGCACGTCAAAGGATCGAAGGAGCAGTTCAAACAGGCGTTCCCGGCGGACTTCATCTCCGAAGCGATCGATCAGACGCGCGGCTGGTTTTATTCCTTGTTGATGGTGTCGACGCTGCTCTTCGAGAAACGCGCGCTGCCGCATCCGTACAAGCGCTGCATCGTGCTCGGGCACGTGCTCGATAAGTCGGGAAAGAAGGAGTCGAAGTCTTCGGGCAACTACACGCCGCCGGACCTGATCATGGACGCGGTGAAGATGGACTTCGCGGTGATCGAAGGTGCGAAAGCGCCCGGCGAAGGTGAAGCTTTGATCGGCCCGGACGATCTCGACGGCTTGGACATCAAAGAAGGCGAGACCGTCCTGCTCCACGGTGCGGCCGAAAAACGCCGCGCCGTGTTGAAGATCGACAAGAAGCTGAAGCGCCGCGTGATCGTCTTGTCCGAAGCGGACCGAAGCGCGCTCGGTTTGGTGCTCACGTCCGCGGACGTGAAGCCGAACGAGGTTCCGCACCTCGCCAAAGAGAAACGGGTCGCCGTCGAGGTCGAAGGGATCCCTTCGCCGGGCGCGGACGCGTTCCGCTGGTTCTTCTTCGCCTCGAATCCGCCGTGGAACTCGACGCGGCATTCTTTGTCGAACGTGCGCAGTCTCCAGAAGGAGCTGCCGATCAAGCTGCGCAGCGTCTACAGCTTCTTCGTCACCTACTCGAACATCGACGACTTCAACCCGGAGAAGGACGAGAAGAGCAAACGTGCGGTCAAAGATCGCCCGATCCTCGATCGGTGGATCCTCTCCGAGCTGGAGATGACCAAAAGGACAGTGACGCTCCACATGGACGAGTTCCGCTCCTATGAAGCGGCGCTCGCGTTGTCGGTGTTCGTCGAAGGTCTGTCGAACTGGTACGTGCGGCGTTCGCGCGACCGTTTCTGGGCGGAAGGCCGAGGGCAGGACAAGCTGGATGCTTACTGGACTTTGTACCAGTGCCTCCGCGACTTCTCGCTGATGGTGGCGCCGTTTCTGCCGTTCGCTTCGGAAGACATGTACCAGAACCTGGTGGTGAAGCAGCACGGTACTGGTCTTCCGGACAGTGTGCATCTTCGCTCCTATCCGACGGGTGATGCGTCGCGCATCGACGAACAGCTCTCCAAAGAGATGGCCGTGGTGCGCGAGCTGGTGTCGCTCGGCTTGCAAGTGCGCGCGTCGAACAAACTGAAGACTCGGCAGCCGCTCGGCGAAGCGCAGGTGGTGCTCGCGGATCCGGCGCTGGAAGCGGCGCTGCAGCCGTACCTCGCGGTGATGGCGGACGAGCTGAACGTGCTCGGCGTGAAGCTCAGCAAACGTGCGGACGACTTCGTGGTCTGGAAGGTGAAGCCGAACTTTCAAGCGCTCGGAAAACGTCTCGGACCGAAGATGAAAGCGACCTCGGCGGCGATCGTCGCAGCCGAGCCGCAGAAGCTGAAGACGCAGCTCGATACAGAGGGCTCGGTGTCGTTCACCATCGACGGCGAAGAGGTGGTGCTCTCGAAGGACGATCTGGTGATCGCGGTGGAAGCGAAAGAAGGTTTCGCGGCGGCGGGCTCGGTGTCCGGCGTGATGGTGCTCGATACGAAGCTGACCGACGCGTTGCTCGAAGAAGGATTGTTCCGCGAGGTGCTCAGCAAGGTGCAGGCGCAGCGCAAAGACATGAAGCTCGACTTCGCGGCGCGCATTCACCTTGGACTCAACGCCGGCGAGAAGGTGCTCGCCGCATGTCGCGCACGTTTGGCCACGTTGAAAGAAGAGACGCTGGCCGTCGAAGTGAAGCTCGGTGACGGAGTCGGCGGCGTGAAAAAAGAAGTGTCTTGTGAAGGTGAGGCTGTGGAGATCGACATCCGCGATGTCGGCACCGGCCGTCCTTCGTTGAGCTGACGTGTCGAACGAAGCCGAGCCGGAGCTGAAACGAACGCTCGGCCCCCTGATGTTGTGGGGCCTCGGTGTCGGCTACGTCATCAGCGGCGAATATTTCGGTTGGAATCTCGGCCTTCCGCTCGGCGGCACCTACGGGATGCTCGCCGCGACCTTGGTGATCACGCTGATGTACGTGACGTTCACCTTTTCATACGCGGAGCTGGCGTGTGCCATTCCGCGTGCGGGCGGAGCGTATGCCTACGCCGATCGCGCGCTCGGACGTTATCCGGGATTTTTAGCGGGCATCGTTCAAGTGATCGAGCTGGTGTTCGCGCCGCCGGCGATCGCTGCGGCGATCGGGGCCTATGTCGCGCAGCGCTACACCACGCTCGATCCACGGCTGACCGCGACCGCCTGTTATTTTCTCTTCACGGCGATCAACATTTGGGGCGTACGCCAAGCGGCCTCGCTCGAGCTCTTCGTCACCGTGCTCGCGGTGGCCGAGCTGCTCATCTTCATCGCGGTCGTCGCGCCGCACTTCCAACTGTCGAACATCACGAAGAATGCGCTGCCTCCTGAAGGTTGGAGCGGTGCGTTTGCCGCGCTGCCGTTCGCCATCTGGTTCTATCTCGGCATCGAAGGCATCGCGAACGCCGCGGAAGAAGCGCGCGATCCGAAGCGGAACATTCCGATCGGCTTTGGTTCGGCGATCGCGACGCTGGTGATCCTCGCGCTCGGCGTCTTCTTCGCGGCGCTCGGTGTCGCAGGATGGGAGGCGGTGGTCTACGATCCGCCCGGCTCGACCACCACCAGCGACGCACCGCTTCCGCTCGCGTTGAAACACATCGTGTCCGAAGACAGCGCGCTGTACACGATGTTGCTCGCGATCGGTCTGTTCGGTTTGGTCGCGTCGTTCCACGGGATCATCCTCGCGGCCGGTCGCGCGACGATGGAGCTCGGCCGTGCGGGCTTCGCTCCTCGTGCGCTCGGTGTGGTGAACGCGAAGACGCGCACCCCGGCGGTCGCGCTTGCGGTGAACATGGTTGCGGGGATCATCGCCATCTGGTCCGGTCGTACGACGGACATCATCACACTCGCGTGTTTCGGCGCGCTCGCTTTGTACATCGTATCGATGATCTCGTTGTTCGCGCTGCGCACAAAAGAGCCCGAGCTCGAGCGACCCTTCAAAGCGATTTTGTACCCATTTTTCCCGGCGATCGCGCTGTTCATCGCGTGCGTGTCGATGGTGGCGATGGCCATCTACAACCCGATGATCGCGGCGATCTTCTTTGCGATGCTCGTGCTCGCGTCGGCCGGTTATCAGCTTCGCAAGCAGCGCTGAAAATAAAAAAAGCCCCACTGCTTTCACAGTGGGGCTCCTACCGTCGAGCCATCCGAAACGTTCTTACGATCCGTCTCTTGATCACAATGTAACGCAATTTCGTTTCGAATGGAAAGTCTCGACGCGATCAATTGCGATCAAATCATCGCCACGTGACCTTCTGATCGAACGGACGACGTTCACCTTCAGGCCATGCGATCGCCGGATGTCCGACGAACAAGAAGCCGAGACACTGATGCGGCGGTTCGATTCCGAGGAATTTTGCCATGCGCGGATGAAACGCTTTCTCTCCGCTCGTCCAATATGTTGCGACCTCGTGTGCACGCGCGACGAGCATCATGTTGTGCACAGCGATGCCGGTAGAGATGATCTCTTCGCTCGCAACGATTTTCGGATTCGATGAATTCGCGGAGATGATCGCGACGCACACCGGCGGTGTGAGAAAATTTCGTGTCAGCTTCTCGCGTCGCGGATCATCGAGCGGCAACGTCTCTTGATCGCTCGCTGCGACGGTGGAGACGACGGCTTCGAGCAACGCACGACGTGCTTCGCCGCTGTACACGATGAAGCGCCAGGGTTCGGTTTGTCCGTGGGAGGGTGACCAGTTCGCGGCCTCGAACATGCGATCGAGCACTGCGCGGTCGACCGGATCGGGCTTCATCTTGTCGGGCTTGATAGATCGGCGAAGGTGGATCGCCTCGAAGACTTCCATGGTTAGGCGGGACTCTGATGTGTGACTTTTCTCTTGCCAAGCATGTCGCTTCCGTTCGATTCCTTCTCTCGCGCAAACCCTTCTCTTGGCGTGAGCCAAAAAAAGAGGTGGCGAGCCCGGTGGAGTGACCGCGGCTTACCGCCTTTTTTATTTGGTGAAGCCTCGGAGGATCTGAAGTTTTGGCGACGAAAGAAGAACAGAAGGATCGATTGGACCGAGCACGTCGTGCATTCAATAACGTGGTCACACGGGAAGGCTTCGAGCTGCTCGACATCGAGCTCGCGGCCGACCGCGGGCGGTCTATTCTTCGAATCTATATCGACACCGTTCCGCCCGGAAACAAAGAGCGCGGAGTCACGGTCGATCATTGCCAACACGTCTCCCGGATCCTGAGCGATCTGCTCGACGTCGAGGACCTGTTCGACGCGGAGTACAACCTCGAAGTGTCGTCGCCCGGCATCTTTCGCCCGCTGACGAAGCCCGAACACTTCGAGCGCTCGATCGGTGAGCGCATCAAGGTGAAAACCTACGAAAAGATCGATGGACGCAAGGTGTTCACGGGGATTTTGAAAGCGAAGTCGGACGCCGAGCTCCTGATCGAGATCGACGGAAAAGATTTTTCGGTGCCCTCGGAGCGCGTCGCGAAAGCCAACTTAGAGCCGCTCTTGTAGCGAACAGCGAGAGAGAGAGATCAGTATGGAACAGACGATTCCCACGAACCTCAACATGATCCTGGACCAGACCGCCAAGGACAAAGGCATCTCGAAAGATATCCTTGTCGAAGCGCTCGAAGCCGCGATGCTCACCGCGGCGCGGAAGGTTCACGGTCTGGATCGCGATATCGAAGCGCATTTCAACACCGACACCGGTGACGTGGAGATCTTCGAGTTCCGCACGGTCGTCGATAAGCTCGAAGATGGTTCGACGCAGATCATGATCGAGCAGGCGCAGAACCTCGACCCGGATTGTCAGGTCGGCGATTCGCTCGGTTTGAAGATCGAAAAAGCGGACCTCGGACGTATCGCCGCGCAGACCGCGAAGCAGGTGATCATCCAGCGCGTCCGTGAAGCCGAGCGCGAGAACGTCTTCAACGAATATTCGGATCGCAAAGAAGAGCTGGCCACCGGTGTGGTGCGGCGCTTCGAACGCGGAAACATCATCGTCGACCTCGGCCGCGCCGAAGCGGTGTTGCCGATGCGTGAACAATGTCCGCGCGAATCGTATCGCGCCAACGATCGTATCCAGGCGTACGTCGTCGACGTGAACAAACAAGCGCGCGGTTCGCAGATCATCTTGTCGCGCACCTCGCCGGGTTTGTTGATCAAGCTCTTCGAGATGGAAGTGCCGGAGATCTACGAAGGCATCGTGAAGATCGAAGCGGCGGCCCGCGAGCCGGGTGCGCGTTCGAAGATCGCGGTGTCTTCCTCGGATCGCGACGTCGATCCGGTCGGCGCCTGCGTCGGGATGAAGGGCTCGCGCGTCCAAGCGGTCGTGCAAGAGCTGCGCGGTGAAAAAGTCGACATCGTTCCTTGGGACGAAGACACCGCGCGTTTCGTGTGTAACGCGCTCGCGCCGGCCGAAGTGTCGCGCGTGCTCGTCGATGACGCGAACCACGCGATGGAGATCATCGTTCCGGACGATCAGCTCAGCTTGGCGATCGGACGCCGTGGACAAAACGTGCGTCTCGCTTCGCAGCTGACGGGCTGGCGCCTCGACATCATCAGCGAGTCGAAGGTCAAAGAGATCAAAGAGCGCGCGTTCAAGTCGATCGGCCGCATGACGGGCGTGAACGACATCCACATGCAGACGCTCTACAACTACGGCATTCGCTGCGCACAGGACGTGCTCCGCTCGGAAGAGAAGTTCCTCTCGAACATTCCGGGCATCGGCGAAGAGTTCTCGAAACGTCTCAAGAAAGACGCCGAGCGCGTGGTGAAGGAAGAGCAGGCGGAGAACGCGGCTCTGAAGAAGGACGAAGAAGCGCAGGCGCGGCTGCAGGCGAAGGCGATGTTCCAGCAAGCGGACGAACGTTCGAACCGCTTGCCGGAGCTCGATCGTTTGGCGCGCGTCAAAGGTATCGGCGGAACGATCGTCTCGCAGCTCGAAGCGGCGGGAATTCATTCGGTCGAGGAGCTCGCGGCGCTCGCCGAGCTGAAGAATGCAGCGATGCGCTCAGGCCTGACGCCCGAGCGTATCGATCAGCTCCGCCATGCAGCAGAAGTTTATTTGCAGAAAGAGCGCGACGGAAACGAAGTCGCGGTATCGGCCGAGGACGCGGGCGCGGAGGATGGTTATGAGCCTTCCGAGCTTCTGGTTGGTCCGGCGGCACCGGCGGAGGCGCACGCTTAAAGCATGGAAGCAGCGGTCCCCCATACTCCGGAGAGGCGCAGCGCTGTGACGCGAGAGCGCGCTCCGAAGGCGACGATGTTGCGGCTGGTCCTCGGACCCGATCAGATTCCCTTTGTGGATCTGCTCGGCCGGGCACCGGGACGTGGTGTCTATGTCGAGGCGGAACGGGCTGTTTTAGCGGAAGCGTTGTCGAAGAAAGGGCTCGGCCGAACCTTCAAAGGGTTGGCCAAAGAGCTCTCGCCGGAAGAGGTCGAGGCTCTGATCGAAGGGACGGTCGCCCGTCTCGAAGATCGGGTCCTCGAGCTGATGACACTCGCGCGTCGCGCGGGTGTTGCAGAGCTTGGACGGGACGCATCATTTCGTCTGTTCGCGCAAGATCGCGAAGGGACGGTGGCGATCATCGCCAAGGACATCAGCGCGCGCTCAGAAGGCGACGTCGCTGGTGCAGTGAGCCCCAAGATCGCGGTCGTGCAAGCAGGCGACAAAGCGACCATTGGGGCGCGGCTCGGACGTGAAGACGTCGGCGTGGTGGGAATCGCGCCGTCGGTCTTGTCCGAACGCATACGTATCGAGGGGGCGCGGCTAAGCGGCTTGCGCATGTCGTCGACAAATCCCGTCCCGCGGGGCAGGGTACGTCGGCTGAGCGAGGATCAGGACTGATGGGCAAGAAACGCGTATTCGAGATCGCCAAGGAGCTTGGCTATCAGAATCGAGATCTCATCGAGAAGCTGCAGAAGCTTGGCTTCGAGGTGAAGTCGCACTCGTCCA
>WUUC01019763.1_pt1 | contig 33138 bp, 50 predicted proteins | sample 6278441 | NCBI WGS metagenome assembly WUUC01 (sample SAMN13675441, study PRJNA597444) | soil metagenome | isolation source: soil | place: USA: Washington | collected 2017-10
CCGTCTTTTTGCGCGCGCGAAATTGGCCATTTTGATCCACGGCGTGGCCAAAACGCTCACATGACACCAGCAACGTACGCGTAGGCGTATGACTTACAGAGGTCTGATGAATCAAGCAGTGCAATGGCCCGCTGACAAGGTCGAGCGGTGGCCCATCGATCGCTTGATCCCTTATGCTCGCAACTCGCGTACGCACTCGGAAGGACAGATACGCCAGATAGCGGCATCGATGCGCGAGTTCGGCTGGACGATCCCCTGCCTGGTGAGCGAGGACGGCACCATCATCGCTGGCCATGGCCGCATCGAAGCAGCACGCGCACTCGGATGTACTGAGGTGCCAGTCATGGTGGCTGTCGGCTGGACTGTTGCGCAGCTGCAGTCCTACGTGATCGCAGATAACAAGCTCGCGATGAATGCTGGCTGGGACGTTGAATTGCTGGCAGCAAGCATCGAAGACCTGCGCGATGCCGGCGCGGACCTCGACTTGTTAGGCTTCACTTCGAAGGAATTGGGCGACTTGGTCGGAGATCCTAACTTCGATCCGAGCAGCTCTGACGATCAAAGCAAGCTCGATCAGCTGTCCCCGAAGCTCGTCACGTGCCCACACTGCGGAAATGAGTTCGACTCCAACACTGCCGCCACGCCTAAAGGTTGACTTCGTCTCGCAGGGTGCTGCGTCGCTGGCAGTGCGCCGATGGCACTACAGCCGAAGCCTTCCAGCTGGCAAGCAAGTTAGGTTCGGCGTGTGGGAAGGAAACGACTTCGTTGGCATCGTGATCTTCTCTCGTGGCGCGGCGAAACATCTCGGCACGCCGTACGGTCTGACGCAGACAGAAGTCTGCGAGCTGACCCGCATCGCTCTGCGAACGCCGCACGCAACGCCAGTGACCAAGATCGTGGCCGTTGCTCTGCGCATGCTGCGTGCTCACTGTCCGGGCTTGCGTCTTGTCGTGTCGTTCGCTGACCCGGACGAAGGGCATCACGGTGGGATCTATCAAGGCGGCAACTGGATCTATACCGGCATGTCGCCGCCCAGCTATCAGTGGGAACGCCCAGACGGCAAGCGACTGCACGCGCGACAAGTCACAGCGAGCGGCGTAGGTCGAGAGTTCGGCGAGAAGGTGACGACACTGAAGCCGAGCGAGTGTCGGCGCGTGTCACGCAGCGGCAAGCATCGCTACTTGATGCCGCTCGACAAGCAGACGCGAAGGAAAGCTCTGAAGCTATCGAAGCCCTACCCGAAGCCCGCGCAGGTAAGTAGTGAAAGCCTTGCCAACCAGCAAGGTCTCGGCGGTGCAACTCCGACCCCTGCGCTCCATTTGCCCACCGAGGGTGCGGACATCATTGTGTCCGCACCCTGCCCCGACGTCATCGAATCGACAGCCTGCGCAGCCTCTCTCGATTAGTATCGATGCGCTCACACAGCACGTTCGCGTAGGCCATCATGTAGTGCAGTTGATCCCGCATCTGTGCCATCTCGACATCTGGCACTGATAGCGGCGCATCGCATGCAGCTTGAAAGTCTGACGAGAGGTTAGTGATTCGCTCTACCAAGTCGTGGTGCTCGCGTAAGAGCAACGCGAGACGAGCTGATACTTGATCCCGTTCAGTCATGCAGACAACTCCCGAGCGACTCTGCAAGCGCGCTCCCGCTCTGCGTCTGGAAGGTCGATCAGCGTCGCGACAGCGTCCGCAAACTTCTCTTCGGCAGTCACTGGCTTGACGTCCACGCTGCTAATGGCGCGGGCCGCAAGTTGGCGGATATCGCTAAACGTGTACGGCCGGCGCTTCACAGCACCCGTGGTCATGTCGATGACTTTCGTCAGTGCTTCGTGCAGCAGACGATTCTGGGCGCGCAGATTCATGAGCGCACCCCCTGCAGCTCTGCTGCTTTCAGCTGCCACAACTCCCACCCACCCTGATCGATGGGACGGGCTCCGAGTTCGTAATTCTGCCAAGCTCGCAGCTTGCGATGGATCAGCGCTGCAGCTTGTGACTGCGTCATGCCGAGCGCGAGTCGTGCCTTGCGAATCGCTGTAGGCGTCGGTGCTTTGTATCTGCTCATGGTTGCGGCTCCTACTTAGTTTCACATGGAACACAGTTTGACTGTCTCACCGAACGGCGCGACTTCGTCAGTCGTCATCAGCCAGAGCACGGGATACTCGGGAGCGTGCTCCGGGTAGTGGCCGTAACCGTCAGTCAGATAAATCGCGCAAGCGGGTGCAAGGGCTTCGTTGTCAATGTGCGCGAACGCGGGCGCAAAGTGCGTACCGCCGCCGCCGCGTGGCTCCAGCTTGAGCTGCTCACCCGGAAGGAAGGTCTGCATCCCTTGCACTTTGGCGTCGGCATAGATGACGTGGATGGCTTCAGGCTGACACTCATCAGCGATAGCATTGATGTCGGCAGCAGCAAGCTCTAGGTCTTTCTCGCTGATACTGCCTGACGTGTCGATGATCACGACGACAGGCGGCATGGCTTCAGAGCGAAGCGCCGGCAGATACAAGCCGCTGGCGACGTAGCGCGAATTCGGCTGGCGCCACGAATAGTCTGCAGCTGCACAGCTCTGCATGAATCTGGCAAGCAGCGAGCGCGAGTCAATGCGCGGGCGCGCTGTCTCAGTCACTGCGCGCTGTAGAGCTTCTGGGAGCTTGCCAATCATCTGTGCAGCCTTGGTCGCTTGCCGCACAGCTATCTGCCACTCGCCAGCGTCTGTGACGTCAGGCGAATCGATGACGCCGCCGGGGCCGGGATCACTGCTGCCTTGCCCTTCGCCGTTCGCTCCGTCGCCGGCCTGCTCGCCGCTGTCGGCGTTCGTCTCGTCTTGCTTGCCCTCTTCGTCGGTCTGCAGCTCTCGCAGCGTCGTGTATATCTGTTCGCACGACTGCCCTGCGTATCGATCATCGCACTTGAGATCAGACGGAAGCACGAAGCCTGCCGAGCGCAGTATCGGATTGGCTGCATAGTCGCAAGCTTCATTCCACAACTTGCGCTCTCGATCAGCGCGCCGCGTGTGGTGCTGTAGAGCTGCATGCAAGACTTCGTGCGCGAACAGTCCGACCAGTTCGCTGTGAGTCAGGCTCATCACGTACTCTGCTTGATAGAACAGCGTGCGCCCGTCAGTGGCCATCGACTCTGTCACTGCTGGCGATTCTTTCGGCTGCAGTCGTAGCGCGAGCTGACCGAAGAAAGGATGATCCAAGACGAGCGCAGTGCGGGCGCGGAAGATTCGCTTTGCTGCTGATTCGATCATGATGCAACTCCCATAAATGCTGCCATCGCGTCTTGTATCTCTTCGGCTTTCGACAGCACGTCTGCACGTGCTGTGTAATCGTCTCGCAGCGTCTGGGGATCAAGCCCAGTGACGAGCGACTCGGCACGCTTGCGCAGCTCGTCAAGTCTCGTGTCGTTCGTGATGTTCAGCGCTGGGAGCACACTGCACAGCTCAGCAAGCCCGGTGACAAGCGTGTCACGGAAGATCGCCTTCGGATCTTCAAGGCGTTCCACCATTCTGCTGATGTGATCGTATAGCCGCTGATAGGGTTCGCGCATTGCCGACTCTGTCGTGCGCTCGACTTCCTTCGTAATGTTTTGCTTTATCTCTGCAACGGCTGCAGCCGGCAAGCTCGCACGGAAGTCGTGCTCGGTCGGCAACGGCATGATGGAGCAATCGACACCGAACTTGCTTCCGATGTCTGCCGGATAGTCGCTCGCGTTGAATAACCCGCCGAGGTCTTTCGTCGCTTCTGCCACGAGCTTGGGATAAGCAGCGACGAAGTCAGCGACAGCTGCATCAAACTTCTTTCGTAGCGTGCGCTGCTCAGCTGCATACGCTTCGAAGCTCGCCGCTGGCAGGATGCGCCCGCCGTCTTCGCCCCACGGCAGGGTGTGCCAGTAGTGCCGCATGCGTAAGTCGCTCGCTGCAGCTCGCACAGCGCGATACTCGATGGACTGAACATCGATGACATGCTTTCGGTACTTGCCTGCTCGCTTCTCTGTTACGCCGTGCTTCGTCGCGACTTCGGCTGATACTTTGCGATCAGTCAGCGTCGCGCCCCACACACGAATGTGTAAGTGGGAAAGCATTGCCTGCTTGCTCAGATTCTCGCTGCTGCTGCTCATGCTGCACCCCCGACCATCAGCTGCCCGAGCTTGCCGGACATCGCTGTAACGTATCCCGGCGTGTTCGCTAGATTGCTGTCACGAGCGACAGCGAGTTGCATAGACATAGCTGCGAAGTCTGCACAGCTCGCGTCGATCAGTCGCTCTAGGTAGCGCGCGTATCTCGTCATGCTCGCTGCTTGCACGCGATGCGCCAGCGCTGCACTGAGGGCGCACAGCGCTGATGGCTCCTTCGGTATCGGTGCAGTGTCAGGCGTCGTCAGCACGACGTCTGGACTGACCATCTCTTGCCAGATGCGAAGGAACGCGACGAACTCAAGTGCAGCGGCTTCGCCGATCGCTCCCTGAATCGCGGGGAACTGCAGCTCGCGTGGGATGCCGAGCGACATCAAACGTGACACTGCTGACCACGTGCGCGGGCTCGGACTGTTGCTCATGTCAGCTGTCGGCGCAAAGTTGCTCAGCAGCTCTGGGCGGAAGCGTACGAACGCGATGATCTCTGGCGCGATGTTCGAACGTGCCGCCCACGCGCTCCAGTCTGTTGCGTCTGTCGCAAGCTCGACAATCGTGGCGAAGCGAGACTTAACCGGCTCAAGTATCCCGCTGACGCCTGCGCGGTCTGTTCGTCGATTCGACGCAGCTAGGAATACGACGTTATCGGAGATCCGATGTCCGTTGATCTTTCTGCCGAGTATCAGCTGCATCGCTGCAGCTTGTACGGATGCTGTCGCTTGCCCGAGATCATCTAGGAAGCAAGCAGTCAGCGACTCTGCATCAATGAGCGACTGCAGCTCACCGAAGGGCAAGAAAGACGCCGCGCCTTTGTTGACCCACGGCAAGCCTTTAAAATCGGTCGGGTCACTGACGACGGGATGCATGATGATCAGCGCTGCACTCGCTGCTGCGCAGGCAGTGCGTACGATGTCAGTCTTGCCGATACCCGGTGCGCCGGTTACTAGCACGGGCTCGCGTGCAGGAATCGTCAGCGCAAGGAGTGTCGTCAGCTGAGTGGGTTTAATCGTTTGCATGGTGTTCGAATCTCCCGGCTGTGTGTGAGTTGCGACGAAGATCACATGATACGCACAGCGTGCGTGGTATGTAATCGACTTAACGTAATGGTACGCACGACGTGCGTATACCACGCAATACGTCACGAATATTTCCCGCTTGACAATCTGAAAAGACACTTTTTTATGCGAGGCAGAAAACCCAAGCCCAGCTATTTGCGAGTGCTCGACGGCAACGCGAGCCATCGCCCCGCGAATGTAGACGAGCCAATCGTAAGCGCAGGCGTGAGTGAGACTCCGCCTGCGTGGATGAATGAGGAGCAATCGGCCATATACATCGAAGCTGTGCAAGCAGCTCCGCCTGGTCTGCTTCGAACGCTCGACGCGTCAGTGCTGGAGACGTGGGTCATTGCACGCGCTGTCCATCAGCAGTGTGTGAAAGCACTGGCGCAGACAGGGCTCGTGGTACGTGGCCCGAAAGGCGTTGTTAGGAATCCGTACGTCGTCATCTTGAACATGCAAGCAAAAGAATTAATCCGCGCCGCTGCGGAACTTGGCTTCACACCATCATCGCGATCACGTGTCAAGGTCGAAAAGCAAAAGCAGCTCAACCGATTCGCGCACCTCAAGACTCAGGCATAAGCACGGCAGCGACTTCGTTGCGATTGCTATCGCGTATGCAGAGGACGCCATCGACGATCGTGGGCGGACCACGTATGGCAAGTGGATACGTCTTGCCGCGAAGCGCTTCATAAGGGACCTAAGACGATCGCAGAGCAAGCGACCGCCATTTGCATTCTCTGCGCAGCGCGCGTGCCACGCATGCGAATTCATCGAGACATTGCCGCACGTCGAAGGCACATGGAATCGTGAAGGTGAAGCGAACCTAATCAAGCTGGAGCCGTCGCAGATATTCTTTCTGGTCAACTTGTTTGGCTTCAGAAGGCAAGACGGTCACAGACGCTTCACGACTGCTCTGTATGCAGTCGCACGCAAAAATGCCAAGTCCACTTTGGCTGCAGCGATCCTGCTCTATTGCCTCTGCTGTGAGAACGAAGTCGGTCCACAGATACTGAGTGCAGCGACGACCGGCGATCAGGCGCGGATAGTCTGGTATATCGCTAAGCGAATGGTCGATGGCATGGACGCGCAGATGCGGGAAATGTTTACGCTGGAAACTTTCGCCAGCTCGATTGCTCGTTACGAAGTCGGCGGGCATTGCAAGCCAATCAATGCGAAGGCGAGCACGCAAGACGGATTGAATCCCAGCGCGCTCGCGTTTGACGAGCTGCACGCGCACAAGACCAACGACTTGTTTAACGTGCTGCGCTCTGCGGTTGGTGCTCGCAAGAATCCGCTCTACCTGTACACAACCACGGAAGGCTATGTGAACACAGGGCCGTGGGCTGAGGAGAGGACCTTCGCGCAGCAGTTGCTGGAAGGCATCGTCACGGCTGATCACTATCTTGCAGTGATCTATTCACTTGACGACGACGACGGCGACTTCAAAGAATCAGCTTGGATCAAAGCGAATCCTCTGCTGGGCGTTTCGGTCAGTATCGACAAGATGCGCGAGATAGCCGACGAGGCTCGCGTCAAGCCGGGGACGCTGTCCGAATTCAAGATCAAGCGCCTTAACCGAGCAGCGTCGTCAAGCGCATCGTGGATAGTTTTACCGCGCTGGCTCAAGTGCGCTGGCGATGTCGATCTGGACTGGCTGAAAGACTTCCCCTGCTACGGTGGGCTCGATCTCGCGTCCACCACTGATATGTGCGCCTCACGCTTCGTGTGGCTTGTCGATGGTGTTTGGTACACGTGGGGCCGGTACTGGGTGCCCAGCTCAGCAGTCGCACAGCGAAACGAACGCGGCACGGTGAAGTATGACGCGTGGATCAAGGCGGGCTTCGTCACCGAGACGGAAGGAAACTGCACAGACTACGAGGTCATACGGCGGGACATCTTGGACGACTGCGCCAGATTCAAAGTCGTGGAGTTCGGATACGATAAATGGAACTCCTCTCAGCTGATGAATCAGCTGGTGGCTGATCAGCTGCCGATGATCGAGGTCCCGCAGCAACCACGCTTTTTCAATCCGGCGATGACTGAGCTGGAGCGCGCATACGTATCGACGAATCTGCGTCATGGGAATAATCCAGTGTTGAATTGGAACGCCGCGAACTTGGTGGCTAGGCGCGACGTCAACAACAACTTGGCGCCAGACAAGCAGAAGTCTCCTTACAAGATTGATGGAATTGTCGCGATGCTGATCGCGATGTCGCGCGCGGTCATGGCCACGTCTAACAAATCTTTTTGGGAGTAGCCTCCGTTGCCAAGTCTTTGGGATCGCGCATCAACCGCGTGGACACTCTTGCGCGGACGCGAGATCAAGAATTCCACGTTAGACCTGTTCAGGGATATATACGGCTCCCGTTCGTCTTGGTCTGGCAAAGTCGTCAACTTGCAGACTGCTATGCAAGTGTCCACCGCGCTGGCGTGCGCTCGCGTGATCGCGGAAGGGATCGCGATGCTGCCGTGGAAAGTCATGCGCGAGACAGAGCGCGAACGGAAGCCTGATCGAAGTCACTGGCTATATGACAAGCTGTCAGTCTCACCGAACCCGATCCAAACGGCGTTCGAATTTACAGAGACGATGGGCTTGCATCTGGCGCTTTGTGGCAGCGCCTACGTGTGGCTCATGTATTCACGTGGTCAAGTGGACGCCATGTATCTGATCGACCCGAAGTGGGTAACGATCACATACAAATGGCCTGAGCAGCCGACCTACGTCATTCGAACTGAAGACGGACGAACCATCAACTTGAGCGCGTCCGACATGTGGCACATCCGTGGCCCGTCATGGCAGATGTACAAAGGGCTTGAGTTTTTGGAGATCGCACGAGAGGCGCTCGGTCTCGCGATTGCCATCGAAGAAGGTCAGTCACGACTGCACGCCAACGGCGTCGTGATGCCGGGATACATATCGATGGAAGGAACGCTGACCAAAGAGCAGCACGCAGCTTTACGCGGGTGGCTTGAGAAGGAACACGAAGGCGCGACTAATGCTGGCCGCGCCATGATCCTCGATCACTCTGCAAAGTGGCTCAATACGTCGATGACAAACAGCGACGCACAGACGCTGGAGCAGCGCTACATGCAGGTCGAGGAAGTCTGCAGATTTATGCGCGTGCTGCCGATCATGGTGGGCCATGCAGACAAGACAGCCACGTACGCAAGCAGCGAGCAAATGTTCCTCGCTCACTCGATGTACACGAGCGGGCCATGGGCTCGACGTCTTGAGCAAAGCGCAGACCTTCGAATGCTGACACCGGAGGAACGCGCAGCCGGGTACTACACGAACCTAAACGAGAAAGCCATGCTTCGCATGACTGCGCTCGATCAAATCGATTATCTGTCTCGTGGTGTTCTCTCAGGAATTTTCGTGCGCAATGAAGCGCGCGAGGTGCTCGACTTGAATCCTATCAATGGGCTCGATGAGCCGCTCTCACCGTCGAACATGTTTGTAGGACTTCCGCCGCGTGCGTCTGCATCTGGCAATGAAAAGCCGAAGCCTTCGGAGTCAAGAGAATGAAGATCGAACACTACGGGTTCGGGATCGAAGATCTCGAAATAAAACTAGCAGAGAACGATACAGGGACGAAGGTCGGACACTTCAAAGGGTACGGCTCTGTCTTCAATGTCATTGACGCTGGTGGCGACTTGATCAAGCAAGGCGCGTTTTCTGCCACGCTTGCTGATTGGGCGAAGAAAGGAAAAATGCCGCCGATGCTGTTACAGCATGGCGGCTTCTATGGCTCCGTTGATGACATGCTGCCGCTCGGCAAATGGTTGTCGATGGAAGAGGATCGCAAGGGCTTGAAGGTCGAAGGCGAACTCTACGCGCTCGACACAGAGCGTGGCACGTATGTCTATGAAGGATTGAAGGCCCGCACGCTCGACGGCCTTTCAATCGGCTATCAAGTGAAGACGAGCACCATGGGAAGCAAACCTTCCGAGCCACGTCGGACGCTGATTGCGCTCGACCTCAAAGAGCTTTCCATCGTCGTGTACCCCATGAATGACAAGGCGCGTATCAGCTCGGTCAAGTCGATCGAGGAATGCGACAGCCTTTCAGATTTTGAAGAGAACCTGAGAGATTCAGGTTACTCGCGTTCGAAGGCGACAGCTTTCATGTCGCGGATTAAATCTGTGCTGAATCGTCCGAGTGATTCGGAGACGGCAAAAAGTGAGCTGGCGGAAATGAATAAATCCATCCGTGAGCTTATTTCTCGTCTGCGTGAATGAGGACTATCAACCATGAGTCTCGAAAATGATCTACAGCATGCGATCACTGAACTCGGTTCAGCGTTCGATGAATTCAAAAAGACGAACGACGGCGCGATCAAGAAAGGCGTTCGGGATGCGCTGACCGAAGCGAAGCTCGATAACATCAGCCAACGCCTCGATGATCTCACCGGCTTGAAGGCGGATCTGGAAAAGCGCATCGAGTCGGAAGCCAAGTTCAATCAAGACTTAGAGCGCAAAGTGAATATGCTGCGCGCTACCGGCACCGTTGAGATCGATTCAGCGAAAGCGCTGCACGCCTTCGAGGTGCAGCTGAAATCTCACAACGCGGTGTACGGACGACTCCCACCGCAGAACATCGATGCAGCTTTGTACGATGGCTATAAGAGCGGCTTCGGGATCTATCTTCGTGGTGGTGACAAGTCGTTCAACCATGATCAGTACAAGGCCATGTCGGTGGGCTCTGACCCGGACGGCGGCTACATGGTTACTCCTGACATGTCGGGCCGAATCGTCAAGCGCGTTTTCGATCTTTCGAATATGCGTGACATCGCGAACGTGCAGACCATCAGCACGGATCGATTGGAAGGTGTGATCGATACCGGCGAGGCTAGCGTCGGTTGGGTCGCAGAGACTGCACCCCGCCCTGCTACTGGCACCCCGCAGGTCGGTCGCTGGGAGATTCCAGTCCACGAGCTGTATGCCATGCCGGAAGTGACGCAGAAGCTTTTGGATGATGCGGCTGTCGATGTCGAGGGGTGGCTCGCTGACAAGGTTGCTGACAAGTTCGCGCGCACGGAAGGCGCGGCATTCATTGTCGGCGACGGTGTCGGCAAGCCGCGTGGCTTCGCTACCTACCCCACTGCTGCAACGGCAGACGCTTCACGTGCGTGGGGTACGTTCGAACACGTGCTGACGGGCGTTAACGGAGATTTTGCAGCGACCAACGCTGCCGATGCTCTGTTCGACTTGGAAGGCGCATTCAAGCCTGCCTATCTCGCCAATGCCACGTGGGTCACTCGCCGCTCTGTTGTCACGCGTGTTCGGAAGTTCAAACAGTCTGCCGATAGTCCGTATCTCTGGCAGCCGGGCTTGCAGGCAGGACGTCCACCGACATTGATCGGCTACCCGATCAAGATGGCAGAAGACATGCCGGCGCTGGCTACCAACTCGCTGTCGATGGCGCTCGGAGACTTCCGCGAGGGTTATCAAATCGTGGATCGGATCGGGATTCGCATCCTGCGTGATCCGTTCACCAACAAGCCGTACGTTCGGTTTTACACCACGAAGCGCGTCGGCGGCGCTGCCCTCAACTTCGAGGCAATCAAGTTTCTGAAGTTCGCCTAAGTCGCATCCTCTCGGGCTCTGACTGGTCGCGTTTGCCTTTGACGAAGCCCCGAGCCGTCGAGCCCGAGGGGCGTGCGCGTTTCCTTCCAAACTCTCTTTGAGGTCTGAAAACCCATGCGCGATTCTTCAGCAAATTGGCTTGCCAAAAAGGTGCTCGCGTCCGTGTCTGGCGCGGGTGACAACACAGCACAAGTCGGAGCGATCATCGATCGGCTTGGATTCGACTCGCTGCTTTTTCTGATCAACACCGGAACCCTCGCGGATGCCGACGTGACCTTCACTGTACTTGTTGAGGATGGCGACGTCGCCAACCTCTCAGACGCAGCTGCAGTGACTGACGCTGAACTCATCGGGCAAGACGCAGCCTCGGCTACGGCACCCGAAGGGCAAGCAGGCTTCCAGTTCGACGACGATGGCGAAGTCCGAAAGATTGGCTACCGTGGAAACAAGCGCTACGTGCGAATGACGATCACGCCAGCGAACAACACGGGCGCATGGCCTATCGGTGTGGTTGCGCTGCTCGGCCATGCTGAGCAGAAGCCACCGATTCAAGGCGCCACCTAATTACATAGTTGTTGTGTGTTGTGTGTGGAGTTTGGCGGGGAAACCTTCCCCGCCCCTTTTGTCCATCCTCCGTCCGGTGAGTGGAAGCCATCATGCGTAAGGTATTGGTAACCGCTCCGACCGTCGAGCTGCTGACCCTCGATCAAGCAAAGCAGCAGTGCCGCATTGAAACGGACTTCACCGATGACGATGAATACCTTTCATCGCTTGTCGTCGCAGCGAGGCAGCACATAGAGAACTTCACCTCTCGTGCTTTGCTCGAACAGACTTGGGATTTTTTCATCGACTATGAATGGCCGATGGCCCGATATGAGATTGGCTATTCTGGATTCCGAATTGACCTACCTTTGCCGCCTGTTCAATCAGTCACGTCGGTCAAGTACATCGATCTATCAGGCGTCCAGCAGACACTGGCAAGTGATCAGTACTACGTCGTGCTCGACAATCAAGGCGCGTTTGTCGAATCAGCTTATCAAGCGATTCGCCCATCAGTGCGAAGGCAAGCCGAGACGGTTGCTGTTCGTTTCGTCGCTGGTTACCCAGACGTTGAAAGTGTACCGGTGCCACTAGTTCAGGCAGCACGCTTGCTTGTTGGCCAGTGGTATGACCTTCGCGTCGGGACCATCACCGGAACCATCGCGACCGAACTACCGCTCGGCGTGCAGGCGCTGCTCTTTCCCTATCGTACCTGGTGATCTATGCAAGCCGGCGAACTTGATCAGCGCGTGACGTTCTCGCGAGAGGTACGCGCGCCCGATGGTTCCGGTGGCTCTGAATCCACGTGGACTGACTTCGCAACGGTGTGGGCGAAGTGCATGCCGATCTCCAGCATTGAACGCGAGCAAGCTGCACGCCAGAGCGCAGAGGCCACCTACCTGTTCACCATTCGCAAGCGCACCGACATCGATGAAACATGTGTCGCTGTTTGGAATGGTCGCCGCTTTAATGTTCGTTTCGTTAGGGACATGCCACGGAGTGCGTGGCTTGAAATCGAAGTAGAGAAAGGAGTGGCAGTCTGATGGGCTCGCGTGTCAGCAGTGTGAAACTTCAAGGACTCACAGAGCTGCGCAAGACACTGTCAGAGGACTTGCCGAGAGAGTCATACAACGCAGCGCGCCGAGCCACTCAAGAAATCGCGAACCTCGTGCGCGATGAGATTCGCCCTGCTGCGCCGGTCGATACAGGCAACCTGGCAAAAAGCATTCGCGCAAAGCGCACGCAGGGAACGAAGGAAAGGCCAGTTTCGAAAGTCTATGCAGACGCCGACGCATTCTATTGGAAGTTCGTCGAGTACGGGACGATGGCGCAGCCAGCACATCCTTTCGTGCTTCCTGTTGTAGAGCGCATGCGTCCTATGCTTCCAGAGCTTTACCGAGAGAAGTTCGGAAAGCAGCTCGAAAAAGGCTTGGCTAAAAAGCGAGCGAAGAAATCATGATCACAGGCACGTTCTCTGCTGATCTCCAGCGCGCTGTGTATCAACTGCTATCGACGTATCCCGGCATGCCTCTCGTCTATGACGATGTGCCACGTGGTGACGCTGTCGCCTTTCCGTACGTCGCGATCGGCGAAGACACACATGTTCCATGGGACACATACGATTTTGTCGGAGCTGAATCAACACTGACGATCCACGTGTGGAGTCGAGAGCGTGGCATGAAACAAGCGAAGGAAATTCAAGCGCTGCTCTACGAAGCTCTCCATAGAAAGACCCTCGCGCTGGATCAGTTCGACCTTATCAATTTGGAGTTTGACTTCCAGGACACCTTCCAAGACCCGGACGGGCTCACTCGCCATGGCGTGTCGAGGTTCCGGACGATGGTCGAGCAACACGCGTGATTTCCATTTCTTACTCTGGAGCTGCACTCACATGGCTGACCTAACTATCACAGCGGCAAGCGTCGCAAACCTCAGCGGCATCGGCAAGCGGTTGTCTGGCACTGCTGGTGGCACGATCACCGCAGGCATGCCGGTACGCGTTGGCACGAACGGACGTTTGGTCGCGTCTGCGAATACGAGCGCAGCCAATGCGAAGGTGGACGGTATTGCATTGAACGGCGCGTCAGATGGGCAGCCTGTCAGCTATCAAGCAGAAGGCAGCGTAAATCTCGGCGCAACGCTCGCTGTCGGCAAAGTCTACGTGCTCTCTGCAGCTGGTCTGATATCGCCGGTTGACGACGTCGCTGCTGCTGACTTCGTCACGGTGATCGGCGTCGGCGTCACAGCATCAAGTCTCAAGCTCGGCATTTGCGCCAGCGACGTCGCTGCTGCTGCAGATGTCACCTAACACGCTGAATCTCTTTTCACGTCTCGACTGAGGAGCACGCAATCATGCCCAGCTTGGTAGGCCGCCGAGTTACTTTCACGCCGACAGGTTCCGGTGTCGCACTGACCGGCGTGCGGACCACGAGCCTGACGATTGGCAATGAGCCCATCGACATCACGTCCAACGACGACAACGGCTATCGGACGCTGCTCGCCGAAGATCCTGCAATGCGGATGCTCGATATATCAGTGGAAGGAATCACGAAAGACGCTGCACTGATCGCGCTCGCAGCTGCTGGCGGATCAGGTCTGCTTTCCGGATACGAGCTTGACCTGCAAGCCTTCGGCGCTTTCACAGGCGATTTCTACATCGGCAACTTGGAACTCGGCATGCCGTATAACGAAGCAATTACGTTTTCGTGCACGATCCAGTCGAGCGGTCCATACACATACACGCCTGCGTCATGACTGCTGTATTCCGCGATCTCGTTTTGACATGGAAGGGAAACGAGTATCGCGTCAAACCCACGATGGCATTGCTCAATAGGATCGAGCAGGACGGAACATCGATCTCTTCTGTTGCAAGTCGAATGCTCAAGCAGGAGCCGCCGCTTACGCTTATAGCATCGATCATGAGTCACTTTCTCAGTGCAGCCGGTGCACGTGATGCTGGCCCTGAGCAGGTCTACATGGCGATGATGGACGACCACTCGCTGATAACCCACGCATCACAAGCGATCATGCTCGCAGCGTTTCCTAACATGGGAAAAGAAGCCGCCCCGACGCCGACACCGGGGCAGCCGCAGACACCAGCGAACTAAGCTGGGCGGACTACTACAGAGCCGCTGTCGGGATCTGGGGAATATCGCCACGTGACTTTTACGAAATGAGCCCAGAAGAATGGTGGCTGATCTATGAAGCCAAAGCGCCGCCAACACCTGATACGCACTACGCAGGAACATTGACCGAGCGTGACTGCGTCGAACTCTATGCATTGATTCAATAGGAGCATCATGGCAACCAAGATCGGTGACTTGCTAGTTGGCATCGGTGCAGATGTCACTGACCTTTTGTCTGGCACGAAGGACGCTGGCAAGGCACTTGATTCGCTCGGAGAGAAGACACGCGAGTTTGCCGACAAGATGGCAAAAGCTGCAGCTGCAGCGGCAGTGGCTGCTGGCGCGATTGCAATCGCCTTTGTGAAGAGTGGACTGGATGCGATCGACGCGCAGGCAAAGCTTGCCCGCTCGCTCGATGCGAGTATTGATGGTTTGCGGACGCTGCAGCTTGCAGCCAACGGTGCCGGCGTCAGCAATGACGAACTATCAGACAGCGTTCGCAATCTAAATCAACGGCTAGGCGATGCGCAAAGAGGCAGCGGCGCTGCATACGACGCGCTGACAGCGCTCGGGCTCTCAGCTCGTGCCCTTGCTGATATGGATGCGGATCAGCGCGTAGCTGCGATTGCAGCGCGCATCAATGAGCTTGGCCTATCATCGTCGCAAGCCGCCGACTTGCTTCGTGACCTTGGAGTCAAGAATGAAAACATGGTCACGCTGCTTCGTGGTGGCAGTGCGGCGTTTGCCGAAGCAGCTGAGAAGCTGAAGGCATACGGACTTTCCATTTCTGACATCAGTGCGGCAAAGGTAGAAGCGGCCAACGATGCCCTTGCTGATATGGGCTTGGCCTTCGAAGCTGTGCGCAACGCGATCACAATCGAGTTGGCTCCGGTCATTGCTGCGCTTGCCACAAAGTTCAATGAGCTTGCAAAAGAAAATGGCGGGTTCGGAAAGCTGGCCATAGAAGTTGCTCGGACCATGATTATGGCGTTCGCTAAGGTCGGCGACGTCATCCAGGGATTGGCTGTCGTATTCAAAGGCATCGAGTTGATTGCAACCGGAGCCGAAGCGACATTCCGTAGCGTGGCGCAAGTCGTGATGGAGGTATTCGTCGCGATTGTTGAGGCAGTTGACGAAGCCATATATCGGGTAAAGGACTTGTACACGAATGCCGAGCGCGCTCCGAAGCTGTCGGAGAGTGGCTTCGTAAAGTCGTTTCGAGACTTTGCCGAAGAGGCACGAGTTCGCGTCGGCGCAGTGCGCAGTGAAATGCACGACCTTGCGACGAAGACGCCGCCTTCCGCTCAAGCGACTAAGTTTCTCGATGATCTCACTGCTGCTGCCGACAAGTCTGCTGCCGCTGCTGCCAACGCTTCGAAAGCTATCCGTGACGACAAAGGCAACCCTAACTTCGATCCCGAAGGCGTCGAGCGTGCCAAAGAGATCGAGAAGGCGATGCCGAAGCTCCCTGATTCATTCTTCACCGACATGCTGGCGGAAGATGAAAAGAAGCTGACTGCCGAACGCGAGGCGTTACAGAAACGACTCGACACGGCCCTTGAATTTCAACTGACAGAAATTGGTCAGGAAAAAGCAGCGCAGGCAGAGAGATTGAAAACTCTCGAAGACGCCAAGAAGGCTGGTTTGCTGCTTGAGGACAACTACAATTATCAGGTCCAAGCAGCTGAGCAAGCCCACGCTGACAAGATCAAAACGATTCGTGAAAAGAGCATGACGGACCTTGAGAAGTTTTCTCAAGCCAGCTTCGGTGCGCAGGTCAAGACAGCAGTCGGCGCGCTGCAAGACATTACAGCAGGTATATCGAAAGAATCTAAAGCCGCATTCGAGATCAACAAAATTGCCGGGCAAGCCAACGTAGCACTGAAGATCCCTGAAGCTGTGCAGAATGCATACACGTGGGGTAATGCGTTTGGCGGTCCGCCAGCTGGCGCAGCTGCAGCGGCTATCGCTTTTGCTGCGTCAGTCGCCAACTTGCAAGCGATCACAAAGCAGAGGTTTGGCTCTGGCTCAGCTCCATCGTTAGGCGGAAGCACGTCAGCTCCGCCCGTATCACCTGTCAGTTCAGGCACAGCATCACGTGGTCAAGGTCAAGTCGTCAGCATCGAAGGACTGAGCCCCGAAGACCTGATCACTGGCAAGATGGCGCGCGCGCTATTTGCCCAACTCCAAGATGTCTACCGTGACGGTGGCGTGGCGCAATTCGTATGATTCATATCAGCGCGTCCCTTGTTCTCGCGTCTCCATCATCGAGCATAGATGGTAGAAATCCACGCATCGGTTGGCGCAATCTGATCACTGCTGCAAACCTATCGTCTGATACTGCGGACTCTCGATACCCGGTCACGAACTTAGGGAACCCAGCAACCTTCCTCTCGTGGAAGGCAACGTCTCTCGGTCAGCAAGCTATCCGTGTGGCGCTCTCTGCTGCTGAGACAGTCAACTATGTGGGCATTGCATCCCACAATCTCGGATCTACCGGCGCCTCTTACGTTCTCCAGTACAGCACTGACGGACTGATATGGACTGACGCCATCGATCAGAGAATGGCGGCAGACGATGCAGCGATCCTGCACGAGTTCGACGACGTCACCGCTCGATGGTATCGGCTTTCACTCACGCCCGGATCTGCAGTGCCATCGATCGCAGTGCTGTACATCGGCAGAGTCTTGCGGCTTGAGCGTCGTATCTATGTGGGACACACACCGATCGTGTACGGACGACGATACACAGTGTCGAGCAACTACAGCGAAAATGGGCAGTTTCTTGGCCGTGTGCTACGCCGCACGACTCTTTCCAGTTCTGTGTCCATGGAGAACATCACACCGAGCTTTTATCGCACTGATGTCGATCCTTTCTTTCAGGCAGCGTCAGTGACGCCATTCTTTTTCGCGTGGCGTCCGAGCGATTACCCACGAGAGGTCGGCTTCGCTTGGCTCACTGGTGATCCTGAAGTAACCAATCAGCGACCGAACGGGATGATGCAAATCGGCTTTTCTATGCAGGGCATTCGGTGATCGTCCAAACTTACATAGAAATTGATATCACGCTGGATGCTGTGACAACCACGTATAGGTTCACCTATCCACAAGTTGAAACAGCATTCGACTCTATCCCGGCTCTCGAAGGCGTATCTATAACGCCGCAGGTGTTGGACTCAGGCGTCAGCATGGGAATGCGCGCCAGCGTGCGCGTGCAGCTGCGTGACTTCCTATATCCCTTCGAAGGCACAGACTACTCGGCAGGGTCTTTCTTCGGGAAGCTGCGCGCCCGCCGACGCAGCCTGCAAGGATTCGCGCTGCGGGTCATTCGCGGCGAGGAAGGCCAGTTGCTCAGTGAAATGGTGACTGAGCATTACGTGGTTGAATCTTTAACGAGATCCGGCGAGCAGGTGACGATAGTCGCCAAAGACTTATTGAAGCTCGCAGACGGCGATAGATCGCAAGCGCCGAACGTATCACGTGGCAGAGTACTTGATGACATATCAGACGCTGATACAGCCTTCACGCTGAACCCTGCAGGGATCGGCGACCTCGACTATCCGAGCAGCGGAAAGATTGCCATCGGTGGTTCAGAGGTGTGCGGATTTACTCGCGTCGGCGACGTCATGACGATCACTCGCGCGCAAAGTGGCACTGACGCATCAGCGCACGAGGCCGACGAACTCGTGCAGCTCGTGCTGATCTTCGATGGCGAGTCACCTGCCGACATCATCTATGACTTGCTGACGCAGTACACGGACGTCGATCCGGACTGGTGCCCGCTGTCCGAGTGGCAGGATGATATAGACACGTACGTGGCACGCTTGTATTCAGCGGAGATCGTCGAGCCGACGCCTGTTCAGGAGTTGATAAACGAGATTATTTCTCAGGTCGGCCTCGTGATGTATTGGGATGGTATCGCGCAACGTATCGAGCTGCGTACGTTGCGACCGATGGTCTCTGATCGATACTTGCTTGCTGACGAAATTATCCAAGAGTCATTTCGTGCTGAGGAGCAACCGGCAAAGCGCGTATCAGAGGTGTGGACCTATTTCGGTTTGCGCGACGCATTCAAAGACGTGGACAGCCCGAACAGCTTCCGCAGTGTGCTCGTCACCGTAGATGCGACTGCTCTTGAAGACTATGGCCAGCCAGCGATCCGAAAAGTGTTCTCGCGTTGGATCGTATTGAACAACCGTCCGGCAGCATCACGTTTGAATTCTATGCTGCTGGCTCGGTATCGCGATCCGCCAAGAAAGTTCTCGATCTCTCTGCCGCGCATGAGCACAGAGCCGAAGCTAGGCGATATATTCAATATCGGCCATTGGTCGATGCAGGACGAAGACGGGAACGAAGCGACCACGCTCGCGCAATTCACATCAATAGAGAAAACAGAAGACACCTACAAGTGCACTGCAGAGGAAATGCTATTCAACAGCGCACCGGGTGAGACACCGGACGATGGCGACGTCGATCAGGTCGAGCGCGTTATATTCATTGATGCCAGCGTCTTCAATCTGAATCTCAAGACGCTGCATGATTCTTTGTATGCTGCAGCGGAGTCAGGCGACACCGTCACCTGCATCATCGCTGCAACTGCAGTCGTCGGCTCTCTGTCTGTTGACGATTACGCCTTCGACGTTGGCGATTGGCCAGTCGGCGTGCTGATCACGATCACTGTCAACGGACGCATTCAGGGCAAGGGCGGCGACGGCGCTATCAACACGCTCGACGGCGATGCTGTGCCAGGAATATTCATTGGCAGGTCAGCACAAGATGGTGGCCCTGCCTTGTATACCCGCTTCCCTGTCACTGTTGTGAACAACGGACAAATATACGGTGGCGGTGGCGGCGGCGGCTACCAGGACTACACGACAGGTGGCGGCTTGTCATTTCACCCTGACTTCAGAGATGGCGGCGGCGGCTCAGGATCTACACCTGGTCTCCCGAACGGGACAGCCGACGCTGGCGGACCACCTGAAACGATCGCAGCGACGTACGGTTACGGCGGTGGACCCGGAGAGCCTGGAGCTGAAGGAAGGCCAGGCTCTGTGGGACCAGACCCAGGCGGCGCTGCCGGCGTTGCAGTAGACGGCGATAGCTTTGTGACATTCACACCAGCCGGCACCATCGCTGGCGCGAGGATCAACTGACATGCTGCACGTATGGCAAGCGTCGATAGTCGATGAAGACGGTACTGTGATTCCTAACGCAAATGTGGAAGTGAAGTTGGCCACATCGGGTGCGTTCGCTGCACTCTATGAAGACGCAGACGGTGCCACGCCACTCGATAACCCATTCGTGGCTACCACTGGATTCGCACGCTTTTACTCGCGCACAAACATCTATCGGGTTCGATCATACAAAGACGCCAACGAGCGTATCTTCGAAGACGTCGAGGTTGGCCCTGCAATCTATCGTGACACGCCAGAGGAGATCGCTAACCTTATTGTGGTCGCAGACTACGACTATCCTTTCGGCCATGCATGGCGATACGGCGCGACAGGTGACGGTACTGATCAGACTGCACAGCTGCAGGCTGCACTGTATAGCGGTGCCATGGATGTCTACATTCCGAGAGGCACATACCTCGTAGGCACTCCGCTGGATATTCCAAGCGGTGTAACTGTGCACGGCGATGGTGCCGGGACCATCTTGCAGATGACGAGCACCACGAGTACCCCGAACATATTCAAGCTGACATCGCGCGCCAACGTCATCATCGAAAAAATGAAGTTGCTGCCGATGAATAGCGGCGCGTTCAGAGCTGCCGTGTACCTCGTGACTTGTGAGAACGTAACTTGCCAGGATGTGCTTATCGAGAGCACGTCGGCCACTGCTTGCTTTGCGATCGATTGCGATTACTGCACATGGACTCGATGGCATTACGTGGGCTCAGTGACTGGCGCTGGCTATGCTGTGTTCCTGATAGGTTGCAAGAGTTGCAAGATTAGCGACTCATCTGCAGTGCGCCCTGAGTTTGGATTCACATCAGCATCAAACGAGGTAGCATCGCTGGCAATCTACGGCAGCCTACGGACAGCGCAAGAAAGCTTCGGCAACTCGTTTGTTAATTGCCACGTCCGAGAGGCAGACGGGCACGCGTTCGACCTTAACAGCGTGACAGGAAACATCATCGACGGCTGCAGTGCAGAGGACTATGCAGGAGCGAGCACCAACCAAGCATTTCAGATAAAGCACTCAAGCGGTGACGAGTGCCGAATGAATGTCATCAGCAATTGCACGTCTCGGAATAACCCTACAGGCTTTGGTGCTCAGCAAGGTTCCTACTGCATCTTTTCGAACTGCACCGCGATCGATTCAAGCAACTGGGCTTTCCAGGTGAACGATTGTAACAACTTCATTTTTGATAACTGCATAGCCAGAAACTTCACGACCTTCGGGCTTTGGGTAAATTCGAGTTCAAACAGCAACACCTTCACAAACTTCACGCTGCAGACTGCGACCCCAACAGCCATCGCGATAGGTCTCGAAACGTCTGGCAGTTCTGGCAATCAGTTTGATGGGATCACTTTGATAGGCACGTTTGCCAAAGGCATCCACATCGCAAGCGGTGCATCTAACAACCGCTTCGGAAGAAACATCAGACTTGCAGAGAACACCATAGACGACGAGTCGAACAATTCGCTATGGCCTGTCTTGCTCAACACGCCAGAGGTTGACTTGAGCGTCACAGGAAATGTTAACGGCCCATACGTGCATAGAGGAATGATCGTCGCTCGTGCGCGCTTCGTCATCACAGCGACCATCTCGGGAACGCCGCAAGTGCAGTGCGGCCGGCTCGGTTCGAATACAGAGATAGCAGCTGCGCAAGTGATCGCAGGCGCTTCCGGCTCGACGGTGCTGCTAACGCAAGCCACGCAACGTCTTAACCCAGCTGCGATCATGCAGGCACGCGTTCAAGTCGCTGGCACTGGCTCTGGTCTGTTCCAATACGAAGGACTGCCGAGGTTGTAACTATGACGCTACACGTATGGCAGCACACAGTCAGTGACGAGAACGGGAACGTAATCGCTGGCGGTATGGTCGAGGTGAAGCTCGTCGGAACAGGAGCGCTCGCGTCGATCTATTCTGATGCAGCCGGCAGCACACCTATCGTAGATAACCCTTTCGCTGCAGATGAAAATGGCTTCGCAAGATTCTACGCAGCTGCAGGCGTGTACCGCATCAGTGTGTCAGACGACTTCACCGAACAGGTATACGAAGACGTCGAGCTAGGAACTATTCTCAGCGGCGTCGCGACTGCCACTTACACGCAACTGGCAGACCAAACGAATGGCATCAATGCCAACAACAAATACGCCCACAAGATAGTCCTGAACAGTACGGACGGAAGGCTGTACCGTGCAGTCGGCGTGCTCGCTGTATCGCCATGGATCTCGATGGATTCACGAGTGGTGATCGTGCCAGGGTCTGACACTGGCAACGTACAGACTGCTGCCGGCACAGGCACTGTGAACGATTACGCGATCAATACCTACACTCGCTTTCTCGATGTCACACCCACTGGTGACGTTACCTATACCGGGTTCGGTGCCAGCTACGACGGACACGAAGTGATCGTGACGAATCGTCACGCAACTTTCTTACTTATCATCGCTGCGAACAACGTCGGCTCAGATGCCGCAGCTCGCGTGCGGATGGCTTCTGATATCGCTCTGACAGCTGATGGCGCGATGCGTATTCAATACTCGACAGGTCTATCACAATGGGTGGCCACACCATGAGAAAGCGTGTTGTTTGGGTAGCGTTCGGCGCAATGCTCTCTGTCGCTGTGAGCATCGGCGCAGCGACCTTCAATCTATTCTCGCCTGCGACGGGCATCCTGAAAGGAAGCGCCAACAGCTATGTCACGACAGCTGCGGCAGCCAGTGACGTGTATGGATTGTGGAGCGGCGGATGTAACTCGACGAAGTTTCTACGCGGCGACGGAGCTTGTGCTGATCCGCTACTAGGCGCAAACGGCAGCGCGTCTGCACCCACGCATTCATACAGCGGTGACACGAACAACGGTGACTACCTGATAGGAACCGACAACGTCGGCACCGCCACTGCCGGCGTGCTTCGGATGTCGATCACCAGCGCTGGAAATGTCCTCGTTGGTAACAGCAATACGGCCATCGCCACGAGCGGAACGATCCCAGCGCTCCAGATGATCGGCACGAGCGCGAGCGGTTCGTCATTCGTGTTCGGTCGATTCTCAAACGATGCGACTGGCGCCGGAGGCATGAAGATAGTCAAGTCACGTGGCGCGAGCGTAGGCACGTTCGCTGCGACCGTTCTGGACGACGGCATCGGTGGCTTCAATTGGCAGGCGGACGATGGCACTGATGTCACCAGCACGTCCGTCCAGATGGATGCGTTCGTCGATGGCGCAGTCTCTACCGGCATCGTGCCTGGGCGCCTGCGCATCAGGACAACTAACACCTCAGGCTCGACGGTCGATGCAATCACGTTCAACTCGTCGCAGCAAGCGCTACACGCCAACGGAACGGCGGCGCTGCCGACGGTTGCCTTCACCGGATCGAGCACGAGCGGCTTCTACCGCAAGGCTGCGAACGATATCGGTCTATCCATTGCGGGCGCGCTCGCGTGGAATCTCAATTCAACGGCGATGACCTCTGCGGTTCCTGCAATCATCACGGCCGGCACCTCGGCAGCATTGCCTGGATTGAGGATCAGCGCGGCACGCGCAGTGCAAGTATTCACGGAGACTGGCGTTGACGCTGACGAGGGTCAGTGGTTTTTCGACGTGGACAGCGAGGTATGGAAGCTGCGCACGTTGAACGATGCGAACAACACCGCGCGGGACATCATCTCCGTTACGCGCAGCGGTTCGGCGGTCGGTACGATCTCACTAGGCAATGCCACTGACAACAATGCGGCAACCTTTCTAGGGACCGGCACCGTAACGGTGAATGGTGACCTGAAGATAAACACGGCTGGCAAGGGATTGTCAGTCAAGGAAGGCAGCAACGCCAAGATGGGAACATGCACTCTCGTGATTGGTGTGTGCGTTGTTAGTACCACTGCGGTCGCTGCGACGTCTCGCGTGTTCCTAACAATCCAGTCATTAGGAACCGTCGTCTTGCCGAAGACGGTTGGCGTCACTGCTCGGACTGCTGCTACTAGCTTCACGATCACCAGTGAGGACGCAACAGACACCAGCGTCATCGCATGGTTAATCGTAGACCCATCATAAGGAGCCCATGACATGCCGACCAAACTGACCACGCCTGTCGTACGGTCTACTGCTACAGACATTGCCATCGATCTTGTGGCACTTGAGCTGGCACGATCACCAGACCTGACGCTGACCAACGAAAGCTTGCTTCGTGTAGAGTACTCATTACGTGATGCAAGCGGCGCAAAGCTAGAAACGAAGTCGGTCACGATCGCTCCGGCTGATATCCCTTCTGGTCTGCGCACGATCTTAAGAAACATGCTCAACGGCGTTGCACAAACGCTGCGAGCACGGAGCCTCATCCCTGACGGAACAGACGCAAACGACTTGTGAGCAGCGTTCCGCCAAACCTAGCGGCAGTCTACTGGGCGCTCGTCATGCTCGGCTCATTCGTGCTGGCGATGCTGTCGGCATTGATTGTGTGGTACTGGCGCTTCGCTGAACTGGCTAGGACAGTTGCGAGCGTGCGAACAACAGCCGAGATCTATGAGAAAGCGCAGCAGCGCATGGTGGATGATCACGACAAGTCGATACAGAGGATTGTGGACGATCACGACAAATCACAAGCTGCATTGCTTGAAACGATGCGGGCAATCATTGCTCAGCATGGAGACATGTATCGAGAGTTGTCGTCGCGCCATTCGACTCTCGAAGAAAGAAGCACGAATCACGGACAGGAGCTTCGGAGAATCGCTACGAACGTGCATGACTTACGTACTGAGTCTCGCACTGCGCTGGCAGAAACTGCAAAGGAAATTCACGCTGACATATCAGAACTGCAGCGACTGCATCGAGAGGACATGGCGCGTATCCAACACCGAAGAAACACTGACACATGAGCACCACTGAATACGGCCTTGACCCTCGCCAGTTTCTGCGCCACGTGGTGATTCCTGCATTGTGGCGCATCGGGCTAGACTCTCTTGCTGCTCAGGTTCTCGTGCTCGGCACTGCGCTTGTAGAGTCTCGCCTTCGATGGCTCGATCAGATAGACAAGTACGCAAAGCCGGGACCAGCGTACGGGCTCTATCAAATGGAGCTGGCCACCCACGATGACATCTGGGCGAACTATCTATCACAGAAGATTGCCATTCGTTTGGCGGTCGCCAGACTATCTGTCTATTCGTCGCTTGGAGATAAGCCAGACGCAACAGAACTATGGAGCAACCTTGCCTACGCTACGGCAATGTGTCGAGTCCACTATCGTCGCGTGTCAGCACCATTGCCTAGAAGTTCAGACGCGCACGGCATGGCGTTCTATCACAAGCGATTCTATAACACTGACGCAGGCGCGACGATCGTCGAGCACTCCCTGAAGCATTTCGAATTTGCAGCGCGTTTGATTGCTGAAAACAAGTGAGGAAGAAATCATGCTAAAGCAAATCACTATGATGGAGTCAGGCACTATCCGTGGCTTGCTGATCTCGATGGTGGGCGTCATTGGTCTAGTGCTGTCGCTGTTCGGAGTAGATGCAGCAGTGTTCGGTCAGGAGGCGAACAAATTCATTGACGCGCTGATGAGTCTGCTTGCAAGCGGCGGGCTGGCCTATGCCGGTTACGCTCGGACAATGAATGCAACGCCGCCGCTGTCGGACACTGCAGCGGATAAGACTCGCGAGATGGCGCGCAAGCAAGGTGGGCATGCAGCGACGTCACTGCTGGCCACGCTGACGTTGGTCTTTGTTGGGATGTTCTCTTACGGTTGCGTGACTGAGCAAGCCAGAGGGTTCACCGATCGCGCTGCGACTGCTGAGCTGCTTGTGAATTCGACGATCAAAGCGACAACCAACGCACTCAATGATGGCGCGATCAAAGCGGACGATGCCAAGGTGGTTCGCGAGCTGACAGGCAAAGCCAGCGACTTGCTGTTAGCAGCTGAGACAGCATTCGGCGCAGGCGACCCGACAACAGCAGAGGGAAGGCTAGCGCTTGCCGAAGGCATCTTGCGCGAGTTACAGCAACGCTTGAAACCGAAACAAGTTAGGAGCCAACCATGAATCAGCAAGCCACGAATGCAACCTACGCCCTGATTGAGCTGCTACTGAACTACGCTGAGGCTCAAGCTGCAGGTACTGCGTTGCTCAAGCGAGCGCACGCGGAAGGACGACTCGTTAGCATGGATGAGCTTAAGGCGATTCGATCAGAAAGGATCGCTCTTAACGAAGATCTCGACGACGCGATAGCGCAAGCAGAAGCCAACGAAGCAGCAACGCAGGAGCCGCAGTCATGATCGCTACCCTGCTCACTGCCATGATCATCATTGCAATCGTGGCATTGATTGGCTGGGCAATCATCACCATCGTTCCTCTGCCGCCGACAGTGAAGACTGTTCTATGGGTGGTTGTTGGCGTCATCTGTCTATTGCTGTTGCTGCACGCGATCAACGGGAGTTCGCTGCTTCGCTTATGAAACCTGTCACTTACGGCATCGGCGCGCCATGGCTGCTGCGCATCGTCGAAGCGCTGGCGTGGGTCGGGACAGTGGGGGTTTGGCTGGCGGTGGGCTTCGCCATTGGAACTGCCAGCGCATGGACTGCGCTGGCTTGTGGCGGGAACCTACTGCTGCGGTGACCCGATCGTCGGGTCATTGTCTATCTGGCGTTGCCACGCTTCATTGCGTCGATCAAGCTCATCGGCGAGCACGCGCAATGCAGCTGCGTCTAAATGTCCATGCGTGTGGCCTTCCGGCCAATAATAAATAAAACCATCCACGTCCATTACAAACTCCTTTCGACAGTCTGCCATCGCGACCACGAGCGCGGCGAACTCTTCCTTGGTTGTCATCGTGCCTGCCGGTCTTTCAACAGTGAGTAAAGCATATACAGCGCAGTGCATAGGTTTGCCCCACCGATCAATAGATCAGTGGTTGTGCCACGATAAAGCATGACTGCCGCGCATACGAAGTTGGCAACCATCGCGGCCCATACTGCCCACGTCATACAGCATCCTTCGGTAACGTGTCTTCGAAGCGCTCGTGCTGCTCACCGCGCAGTCGAATGCTCTGCACGTTGCCGCATGTCGTCATGAGAATACGCAGCGGAATATTGTTGTCCCGCAGCTGATTCATCAGCCACCCAATGCAGTGCGCGTCGTGCAACTCATGACACGCCATCGCGTGCGGCGTCTGCGCGAACTGCCCTACGATGTTCGTCGGATCGACAATCGTTTTAGCTAAGCGCTTGTGTCTCTCGACAGAGTAGCCGTTGGGGATCTCATGGGGATTCGTTCCCTTGCGCCACGGGCAGTGCTTACATTGCGTGGTTCGCTTTAGCTTCCAAGTTACGCGCGCCATCAACGGCCTCCTATGTCAATGACAGTCTGTGCGACTTCGTCCTCGATCGCTGACAAGCATTCGTCACAGCTCACAGCGTCATGCCTTGCATGATGCAGCAGTGTCCACAAGTGCACGACACCGCCAAAGAATGCGCGCCTGCACTCTTCTATTTGATTCGGGCCAGCGCCACTTGGGACAACCATGTTTAGGTATGAGCACCATCCAAAGTCGAGCGCTCTGCGTTGCTCGACAAGGTCTGCTATCAGCGTGGTCTCATTCGTGATTCCCCATTTCTCTAAGCACTCATCACAGATGCCTGCGTCTTCGTCGCTGCTGTCGATCTCTGCTGAGCATTGCATGCAGTCCATGTCTGAATTCCTCTCAGTCAATGTGAGCACTGGACGTGAAGATGATTGAACGGCAAGTCAAACCAATAGGCAGCCATCTGCTCTGTCGTTTGTCCACCACGTATGCATTGCCACATCTGCCCGCGCCGAGTGATCGCCATGATGGATGCCAATGAAGTGATACGAGCGATAGTCGTATCTAAATCGGTACTGATGTTTGCACGGTACTCATTTTTCTTGTCGATCGAGTCGTGGGCTTTCTCGTCTCGATAGTATCGCCAACGATAGCGCAGCTGTAACCCGTCAGAGTTCCTGCGCACACCAGCAAGCCAATCCGAGTTCTCTAACGAGACAAACCAGATGGCTTCTAACGAGTCGTCAAACATGAGCATGACATGCTGCTTCATTAGTGCGACCTCCCTTGCTCATCGTCCTCTGATACAGCAGCAGTCAATAGGTCAGTACATCGCGGAGCCTTCTTGAACAACTCCCGAGCTGCACTGTGAATGGCTGTGACTAGAGACTGAGAACCGTCGTGCAAGTCGTAGTCTGCTTCAACACGCTTGAGCAATGACACGAGCTGCAGCAGAGGCCATGCGGACATGATCAGAATCAAATCAGAATGATTCGCCATGATCTCTACACAGACAGGACACTGGCACGTCACTTCGTCTTCGTGTTGGTCTAGCCTGACGGTTCTCGCGCTCGGATAGCATTCAATGGAAGCTGACTTCTGCCCACTGATTCGTTCGCCAAAATTCGAATCGAACAGACGACTGGTCGCTGGCATCCCTTTGAAAAAATCTCTTGCACCGCTGAGGAACGCTTGCCCTAACTCGATGACTGGCGGCGGCGCGGCATCGTCCAGCAGAGCAGCTTTGATGATCGCGCTGAATATGAGCGCGCCGCGCGGCTCAAGTGATAGCGTGAACGGTTCTCGAAGCTTTGCGAGTTCGCGCCCTGATTCGTCCATCAATACTTTCTCATCGTCTGTCATGGGCATTTCCCCCTTGCAGCGCAAGCCATAGTTACAGAGCGCGGATCGTCAGCGCGCCCGCCTGTTGTCAAGCAGACACTGGTGCCACATACGTTGCACGTCACTGAATAGAACCCGCAGCGGGGAGCTGGGTACGGCAGCGGCAGAGAGCAGCTCTCGACATGAGGCGGAGCGAACACTACATCCATGCCGTTCGGGTAACCGTCTCGCGCTGGCATCTGTGCATCGCGCTTGCCGTCTACCCAATCAATAACAAATTGCGGGGGCGGTGCTGGCAACTGATTCGTGGCGACATCAGGGTGATTCATGTGGGCTTCCTTAGCGTTAGCGTTCCAAGTTTCTCAATGCAAGTAACGTCGTCAGCTCGTCTTCACTAAGCTCGCTCGGTCGCTTGCGATCGAGGCTGCGCTGTACAGCTCTGAGCAATAGCAAGCCTTCACGAGTGCCACTGATCGTGCTGACGACAGTTGGTGTGATCGGCTTCGTCTGGACTTGAATGGCTCGTGTCTTCTCAGGTGTCTTCGTGTGTTTCTTTTTCTTCTTGGACTGCGGTTGCACCCAGCCTGTCTGCTTGCGCACCCAGTACTGCAGCGTGCCGCGTCCGAGTTTGTATTTCTGATTTAATGCAGCTTCTCTTTCATGCCCAGCCTTCCCTTGCCATAGCGCCTTATCGTTGTAATCTTTCAGCGCCTGCTGGCGCACGGCATCTGGAAATCTCACGACTGCGCTTCTTACCTTGTGTCCGTTCAGTTTGTTAGGTGACTCTTTCATGGCCGCGCCTCTGCTGCTGCAGCCTTCCGAGCGTCTTTCTTCTTAGCTTCCCGGCGCTTCGTGCCATTCACCATTTCGATGGTGGCTGAATACTTGCGCAGGTTGTCGCGTCGCTTCAGTATCTCGCCGACTGTCTTATCCTCCCAATACGACATGCGTTGGCGACACGTCGGGCAATGCTTGTGCCGCTTCTTGGCGAGCGGCCCTAGCACGTTTTCGCATGACTCGGTGTGACATTTCATTTTTTAGATTACCTCTCTGTAGGGAACTTCAAGATTACGCCATTCGTGGCGAGCTGCAGCAATGAGTGCGAACACGTACGCTGGTGGACGTCAGCGCGGTGGCAGCACGCAGCTGCCCTCGCGCTCTTGCCAGCCGTCGCCGGTCAGGTGTGGTGGGAATAGCGTCAGCGCTCGACGGGCATCGAAACGGATCAGCGCTCCAAGCAAACCGTCGTATTGTTGCGCACGTTGCTCGATCCAATCCAGCAAGGCCGGGTCGCGATACGCTTCGGTATGTTTCGGATCTACCCATACGACGATCACATCCACGCGCGCTGACTGACCGTCGCCGGCTTCCACGACGACGACGTCTGGCATGGGATCGATGACGTAGTGTGCGTGGTCTGGACGCTTGAGTGCTTCGGTGCCTACTCGATTCAGCAGCCAACCGCAAGACCAAAAGCGACAGCTGAGTGGACGATGATCATAGATCGTGCAGCCTTTCGCGTGCCGTTGGTGCTTGCACACTTGATTCGCTGGCTTGCCCAGCTCTTTGATAGGCACTAGCTTGCAGCACAGCGTGCACTCACCGCAGCGGCGTGCGGCGCTCATCGCTGCTGACTCTTGACGTGCGCGTTCCACGCAGCTCGTGCGGCTTCACGCTTCGTCATACCTGGCGGGTCATTCTCTGTCGATCCCGGCACGAAGCACCCGCAGCGCTTTTCGATGTGGGCAACTGAACCCAAGACGGCGCGTGCTACACATTCGTGGTGTCTGTCCGGATCAAAAAAATCCGCAATGTCGTTCGGCAGCACTGGCTCAGTGCAGTGGATGCAAATGGGTGTGGTCATTCTGCAGACTCTTTCTCTGTGATCGTCGCGAGCTTTTTCAGCATCGCGTCGGGGATAAAGCGGTGGTAGTACTTTTCAATCATGGCGACACTCGTGCCGGTCTGAGCAGCGACAGTGACGGGATCGATGCCGTAGACCTGCAGAAGCTCACTGATGCGCGCGTGACGGAAGCTGTACGCGCTCGCTTCGATTGGGATGAGCAGCTCGGGATTGGCTTTGTTGGCGTCGTTCGCACGCTTCACAGCAGCGCGGAAGTATCGCGACCACTGGTGGCGGGTCCATCGCTTGCCGTTCTCTTGAATCATGATCAGTGCGTCGCGAGCTTTGCCGGCAGCCTGCGCGGCAAAGAAGGCGCGAGCTTCTGGCGTCAGGATCACGTAACGCGAACGCAGCTTGGCTGGACGTCCCTTGCGGTGCCAGAGCTTGACCACGTCGGGCGCAAGCTCGTGCACTTTGGCCTGCGCAATCTCCTTCGGTCGGCCGCCAGTCATTTCGATGGCTCGCAAGAATGCCACGAGCCCGCCGTGGCCATGCTTGAGCAGCTCCTTACGCTGCGCTGGCGACAGGAACACGGGCGCAGCTTCGTCGCCGTCGTCGGGCAATGACTCGACTTTCCACACTGTCGGATCGGCGAGATACCCGAGCCGCTTGTGTGCAGTGTTCAGGCCAGCGACGACTGCACGAACGTACCGATTGAGCGTGCGCGCTGTGCGCCCTGCAGTGTGACGGGCCCGCCAGCGCTCGACGTCCACTGGTCGCAGCTTGTCGAGCATCAAGTCGGCGAACGGGTCAGAGAACACGATGCCTTCGTACCGCCACTCGGCGTCCTCGGCAGTGTCTGCCCGCTTGACTGTGTCTGACCGCAGATGCTTCAGGTATGCATTCAGGGCGTCGCGCACGCTGGCTCCGCGCTTAGGGGCGTCGTCGTCTGACGCAACACGCGTACCGGTGTACTGAGCAAGCCAGGCGAGCGCCGCGCGTTTGGCAGCTTCGTATTCGTCGTGAGAGCCTATCGCTTGATACGTGTACTGATGCCGACCGGGCAGCCGGTAGCGTATGCGCCACGTGTCTGGGCCCCTGACGAAGCCGAGCGACGTCCCCGGGCTCAGTCGAGCCCAGTACGGTGTCGCTCTGACAGGGAGTCTGTCGCGCGCTTTCTTGCTCGTGAGATCATGTGCACTCATATAGCGTGGTTCTCGTGTGTTGATCAGGCTGAACATGTGCCAGCCTAAAGTGTAACAGTCGAGAGCCACGTGTAACGCGCCACGTGTAACCCACGTGTAACGGCAGCCAAAGTGAGCCGTTGATACCAGACGGGCAGTTAACTGATAATCTGCGTTTTTCTACCCTCAGCAGAAGTCTGCCAACGTGACGAAAAGGGGTGCCTCACGTTCCTCTCAAGGCTGACACGTGGGTTCGAATCCCACTGGGAGCGCCAACAGAATCAGCAGCTTAGAAAATCTCTCTGAGTTGCGCAAATCGAAAAGTGTAATCCACGTGTAAGGGCGTTTGCGGAGCGAACTCCGAAGGCTGTAACATCGGCACTGACGAAGTCGAGCGCACCGGGCCTCATTGAAGCTAGGCAAACGCCTGTCAATGGAATATGTGGGTGGTGCTTTTCCCGACTGCTCTCGGCTTCGTCACTCCCATTCAGTAAAGGAACAGCAGTGCACTCGACGACTCTCGTGCAAGCGCTCGACGTGGCCACGCTAATTTTTTGCGTGCTCGCAGTGATCGCCCTACTGCTGTCGATCGTCACGCGTATCCGTATCTACCAGCTGCGCGCGCGGCACCGTCAGCTGCTCTGCATGCAGCTGCTTGAGCACCACCCGGAAGGTCAGTACGGCCTAGAGATCATCAGTGCTTCGGATGGTCTGCTGCACCGAGGGCACGTTTACGTTGTGCTCGGGAAGCTCGCAGCGATGGGGTGCGTAGAGCAACTGACGGACACGCACGGCCGACCGTTCTATCGGCTCACTGATCACGGCGCGAGCATGCTCCGGTGGATCTACGCTCAAGCCAAGACAGCTGAGAAGGCGCCATGACCGAATGCATCCACTGCGGCGAGCCCGTGCTCGATCACGAGCCGCACGATCAATACGCCAACGGACCTATCGCGCACCGGCCATGCTTCATGCGTGCGCTGATCGGATCACTTGCTCATCAGCAGCAGCAGTGCTCGTGCTACGTGCTCGGCTCTGAATGCGGTGACCCGTCAGACATGACTCGGCGTCAGGCAGCTGAGGCCGCATACAAATACTGGCTGATGCACAATCAATGATTGCACTAGTGCATCCGGACACTGACGCGCGCTGCGATTTCTGCGACAGACGCGCCAGAGTCGCTGTGAGCACTGGGCGATGGCACTTACCGTGGCTTTGGTATTGCCTACTGCACTATAGAGAGCGAGAACATGAGCGACGAAGATCCTTGGGCTGAATACCGCGATGCCATGGCAGAGTACGGACGCCTGCACCCGATGGAATTCTATTGCGGTGTCTGTGCAACCAAGTCGCGCGTGCTCGCTTTCTTCGGCGTGCATCGGGACGTCAGCTGCAAGTATTGCGATCGGTGGCGAGCTGAGCAGCAAAGCAAATGAAGTTCGATCCCGACATCAATCTCTCACTGCTATGCCTGCGGGTGTTGGGATGCTTCATTGACACAGACCGCGAAGAGACTGCCGGCTCAGACATCATGCGCGAGATCGGCATAGCATCAGGCAGCCTGTACCCTATGCTGGCAAAGCTCGAACAGTCTGGGTGGCTGCGTGGGCGTTTAGAGCCTGGAGCGCCACGCGAGAAGGGCCGACCTAACAAGCGACTCTACAAGCTCACCCGCGACGGGCGCCGCGAAGTGAAGCGTGTCGCAAACCAACTGCGTTCGCTCTCTAGGAGTTAGCGACATGAGAACGCCCCGCCCTCAAGCGATGATCGATGAATCGCGTCAGCGTCTGGAGATCCCCGACGACTGGCTCTGGCAAGACTGTGCTAACCCAACCTGCCCTAACTTCGTGTGGTTCGATCCACAAGTACAA
>WUUC01228154.1_pt1 | contig 33136 bp, 28 predicted proteins | sample 6278441 | NCBI WGS metagenome assembly WUUC01 (sample SAMN13675441, study PRJNA597444) | soil metagenome | isolation source: soil | place: USA: Washington | collected 2017-10
ATCTCGGACGGGATCGCGTCGGCCGTGGCCATGTAGGCATCGCCGATGTGCAGCTCGCGCTCGCTGCCCGACGTCACCGCGCGGTCCACCATGAAGTGGCCTATCAGCAGGTCGGCGGTCTTCGGCGCGGGGTTCGCGACCATCCACCGGGCGTAGTGCGACGTGAGGTGCCGGATCCGGTCGGCATACGACTTGTAGCCCTCCGCGGGCACGTCCATCACGTCGATCACCTGCGCCTCGTGCACGAACGGGAGGCAGGCGACCCGTATCGACATCGAGCCGTCGCGCGCGGGCACCGTGACGACCCCGCCGGCCTCAGGCGCGAGCGGTTTGTGCACGACGATCACGCCCACGCGCGCGAGGAGGGGGCCGAGCACGCGCATCAGCTCCGGCGAGTCGTGGTTCCCGGGGATGACGACCACGTTCCGGCCGTCCGACGCGAGCCGTCGCAGCGCGTCGAGCACGAGGCTCAGATACGGAAGCGGCGGAGCGGCGCGGTCGAAGAGGTCGCCGGCGACGAGCACGGCATCGACGTCCTCGTCGGACGCGATCGCCACGACCTCGTCGAGCACCGCCCCGGCTTCGGCGGCGCGGTCGATCCGGCCGAGCTTCTTTCCGACGTGCCAGTCGCCGGTGTGGAGGATCCGCATCTACAGCCCCTCGAACGGATCCGACCCCGCATCGTCGACCTCTTCCGGTCGCGTCGCCCACGGCGGATACGGGAACTGCAGCACGGTCGGGGCCGGGATCGAGGGCTGCGACAGCACCATCGTCCCGGGCTTCAACAGACGGGCGCGCGCCCGCGTCGACGGCAGCATCCACCCGTACTCGGCGCGTTCGGCCTCCGCGGAGTCGAGACGCCCCGACACCTTTATCGACGCGTTCCCGAGGATGTCGGGGTCGATCCGCGACGCGCTCTGCTGCGCGCCGATCAGCAGGATCCCCAGCGAGCGCCCGCGCTGCGCGATGTCGATCAACGTGTCCTTGATCGGCGACCATCCCTCGCGCGGCGCGTACTTGTTGAGCTCGTCGAGCACGATCACCGACAGCGGGAAGCGACCGCGGCCCTCCTTCTCGCGATGGACCTCGGCGATCATCGCTCCGACGACGAACCGCTGCGCCGCCTCGTGCAGGTCGTGGATGTCGACGACGGTCACGGCCTCGCGATTCCGATCGATGCGACGCGACGCCCCCGCTCGCACCAGACGCCCGACCCGCGGAAGCGCCCCGAACAACCGGCGCATGAACGCGCTGACGGTCCCCGGCGCGACCCGGCTCGTCCACGCGGGGTCGGGCTCGCCGTCGTCGGGCTCGACGTAGCTCGTGATCTCCTCGACGAGGTCGCCGAGCGTCTCGATCACTCGCTCCCCCGGCAGCGGGACCACCGGCTCGTCGGAGTGCAGGCCCCCGGTCGGGTCGCGCAACACGATCGCGCCGTCCCGCCCCGCGACGTCGCAGGCGAACCGCTCGAGCTGGCGGGTGACCCTCTCCGCGACGAACGTGATCTGCTGGCGCGAGTCCGCCGAGTCGGTGAACAGCAACGGGAGCAGGCGCTCGTCGACGAGCTCGCGCGGCGTCCACCGGAACGCTTCCACCCCTTCAGAGCGCGCGCGGCTGTCCGGGATGCCCTCGCTCGCGCCGTGCGACAGCGCGGGCGCCCAGAACGAGACGGAGTCGAACGGGCCGGGGGCCATGCCGAGCTTGCGCCAGTCCTGCGCGGCCTCGTCGGTGAAGCGGGCGTTCGGCTTGTCGAGGAACAGCAGGTCCTGACCTTTCACGTTGAACACGAGGACCTTCAGGTTGCGCGCTCCCTTCCCGAGCGACTTCGGGTGCGCCGTCAGGCAGCGCAGGAAGAACAGGGCGTAGGACGTCTTCGTCGCGACGCCGGACACGCCCGAGATGCTCATGTGCGCGCCCTTCGTGCCGTCGAAGAAGTCGACGTCGACCCACACGGGCTCGTCGTCGCGCGACAGCCCCACCGGCAGTGCCCTCGCCGACTCGCCGCCGCCCATCTCGTCGACGTAGAGGGCGCGCTCGCGCTCGTCACCCGCCGCCTTGAACACCGGCTGGCCCGAGTCAGGCGCCACCCACGTCTCCGGCAGCACGCGCACGGTCTGGATCGCCGCGGTGCGCGACTTCTCCGCGGGGAGCGTGCCCTCGACCGCGACCCGGAACGTGTCCGACTCGAACGCCGCTCCCTCGTAGACCGCAGACGTCTCGACCACGATCCCGTAGGTCGCAACCTCGCCGACCTTCGGGACGTGCGTGCGCACCACGACGAGGTCGTCGACCTGCAGGTACTCGTCGTCGTGGAGGACGACTCGGAACTCCTGCGTCGACGTGGGCTCGGAACCGAGGACGAGGCCGACCGGCCGCGGGTCCTCAGGCAACGTCCTCGTCCTCCCCGGCGGTCCGCCCGGCCGCGGACCGGATCATCCGGTAGATCAGCTCGCGCTCGCCGAGCAGGTGGCGGAGCCGCTTCTCCAATCCGGCGATCGGCACGAGGTTCTGCGGCGCCCGCGGGTCCCAATACGGCTGTGAGGCGAAGCGCGGCAACAGCGCGGTCGACGCGTCCGCCAGCTCCTTCGCGACGTCGACCGAAAGCGCCGCCGGGACCTCGCACCGAACGAGACCCTGCCATCCGTGACCGCGGGCATCCGGCTCGCAGAGCCGCACGTACCAGGAGTAGCGGGGGCGGTGCGAACCGAACGAGAACAGCGGCGTTCGCTCGCCGCACCCGAGCGCCTCGAGCACGGCCTCCTCCTCCGGCGGCAAGTACCGCTTCGCGTGCGACTTGATGAGGCCGATCACGCGGCGCTTGCCGGGGTCCATCACCGCGAGGGGGCCGTCCGCGAACACGAGGTGACCGGCTTCGGCGTGAGCGATCGCCAGGTCGGCTTCGAGCCGGCGCATGTGGTTGTGCACGGCGTCGACGAGCAAATCGAGAGACTCGTCCGGCACCGGCATCGGCGAATACTCGAGCCCGGCCCCCGCCGACAGTCCCGGAGCCCGTCCGCCGCCGACGGCGAGGTGGCGCGTCACGCTCGCGTGCGAGATGCGCGCCAGCGCGCCGTCCCCCCCGCGGGCGCTGCACACGACGGCCCCCACGCCCACCGACCCGGCCACCCCGGCCTGCGCCCGCGGCCCTCCGTCGATCACGAAGACGCGCGCGTCGATCCTGCGGGTCCCGTCGACGAAGGCCACCGTCGTCGCGCCGGGCGCGTCACGGCTGCGCGGGACGGGCCTCCAGGGACGAGGCATCTCGAGGTCGATCCGCACGTCTTCGACCGTGACCTCTCGGGGCTCGCGCAGGTCCACGCCGGCCGAGTATTCGGGGCTCCACGCCTCGACGGCAATCCTCATGAAGCCAGACTAAAGAGGGGGTGTGACAGATCCGGGCTTTCCGGGCCGCGACCTTTCGCGATCCGCCTCAGCGGGCGGCGAGTGCCCCCTCGACCCCCGCCACCACGCGGTCGACCATCTCGGGCGTCGCCGTCGCTCCCATCAACCCCACCCGTATCGCCTTGCCCGCGGTCGGGTCGAGGCCCCCGGAGATCATGATCCCGGCGTTGGCGAGCAGGTGCTTCTGGATCGAGACAGCGTCGTCGGCCCACGCGGCGACGACCAGGTTCGCCTCGGCCCCCGCCTGCGGGACGGGCTCCAGCCCGAGCGCCCGCAGTCCCTCGCGGCAGCGCTTCGCCAGGTCCGCACGGCGCTCGACCCAGGCCTGCACGCCGGTCTCGAGGATGCGCCGCACGCTCGAGTACAGCGGCAGCAGCAGGTTGCTCGGGAACGTCACGGGGTGCGGGTGCCAGGCCCCCCACTCCTTGCGGTACCAGTCCCAGACCTTGAGGTCGAGGTACCACGACTGCGGCCGGGAGCTCCGGGCCTCGACCCGCTCGCGCCCCCTCTCGCCAAGCGCCAGGATCCCCAGCCCCGGCGGCGCTTCGAGCCCCTTCTGAGAGCCCGTGACGAGGGCGCCGAGCCCCATCTCGTCCACGTCGGCGAGCTCGCCTCCGACGGACGCGATCCCGTCGACCACAGCCACCGCCCCCGCCCGGTTCGCCACCGCGGCGATCTCCCCGATCGGGTGACGCACACCGGTGGCAGTGTCGACGTGACAGACGAGGACGCCGTCCGCGCCGTCCACGACGTCTTCGATCCGCGCGGGGTCCGCCGGCGCGCCGACGTCGACCGGCACCTCAGTGACCTCGAGCCGGTGCTGGCGTGCGATCTCCATCAGCCGGGTGCCGAAGAACCCGGTGTGCGCGACCACGACCCGTTGACCCGGCTCGAAGATGTTGAAGACCGCGGCGTCGAGACACGTCGTGCCCGTCCCCGGGACGATGTAGGGGCTGTCTGCGGCGCCGACGAGGGTTCCGACCGCGGCGACCGCGTCGTTGTGAAGCCCGGTCCAGACGTCGCCGTAGTGCGCGATCACCTGCGAGCCGAGGACCTCGAGCTCTTCCTCGTGGAGCTCGCCCGGCCCGGCGATCATGAGCGACGGCATCTGGGGGAGCTTCCTGGGGTCTATCGACATTGACAACCCTCCGGGGCATTGTGCTTGCGGCCGCCCACACTCTAGCGGGAGTTGTTTCGGAGCCCGTGGCGCGGCTCCCGCTGCGCTGTCTATCGCTTCTGCATCTGCGAAAACCACCGGTACATGCGGTCCACACGTCAACGTGCACCGCATGGACCACCGAAATCCCGAACCGGCAAGGGGGGTAGTTCGTGCGGCAATCACGCAATGGCACCCGGCGGTGACGGAGCGTTTCCAGGAGACTCGCCGGGGGCAAGCTGACCTGCTCGCTGTCGGACGTCACCGGAGAGCCGATGCTGCCGAAGCGAGCCGTCGAGATCGTCGCGGGCGCGGCGCGCGGTACGGGGGCCGTCGGAGGAGCCGACGCCCGCGCCGGAGCCGACGGACGAGGGTGGTTAGGTCGCGTCGCGGACCAGGGGCACCTTGAAGTCGAGCGGACTGCGCGGGTACGTCACGATCGCTCGCCTGATCCTGTAGCGCAGCTTCGGCCGGTTGACGGTTGCGTTCACGACCGCGGCGTTCTCCTCGCAGTAGTCGAGGAAGTCGTCGACCTCGTCCGGCTCGACGGTCCCGGCCCACCCGACCTTGACCCCGCCGAGCCAGGCGTCGACGCGCTCACGCAGACCGGCGACGATGCCGTTGCGCCCGATCTCCATCGCGTCGCGTGCAGTGTTGAACGGCTGGGGGCTCCAGCCGAGATCAGACGGAAGCGCGCGGCAGTCGAACCCGTTCGCGATGAACACGATCGCGGTGTCCTCGAGCAGCTCCTGGCGGTCCTGAAGCGCTTCGAAGGCCTCGATCTCCGTCAGGCCACCGATGTCGAACCCGGCGACGGCGACGCCACGGTGGACGCGCCCGGCGTGCATCCCGAGATCCACGACCACGAGATACGCGCCCAACCCGAGGAGGCCGAGAACGCCCAACGCGACCCGCGTCCGAAACGACTTCATGACGCAATGCTAGGGGTCGCCAGCCACAGGTCTGGGACTTCCGGTCCTCCGCCGTAAATGCCTCCTCACCACGTGCGGGGGCGACGGCCGTTCCTCTCCCGAGGACGACGGGGCCGGGGGCTCGTCCCGAGGATCCAAGGGACAGGAACTACGATCGCGCGGTGGCGGAGACAGAGGCTTGGGCCCAGGGCGAAGCGCTGGAACCGTTGCGGGCCTATTGCCTTGGCAAGCCCGGGGTCGAGGAGAGCTATCCATTCGGTCCCGGAGCCCTGGTGATGAAGGTTGGCGGGAAGCTCTTCGCGATCATCGCCGACGAATCAGACCCGCTCACAGTGAGCCTCAAGTGCGAACCGGAGATCGCGGTGATACTCCGATCCCGCTATCCCGCCGTCGGTCCCGGCTACCACTTGAACAAACGGCACTGGAACACGGTGACCCTCGACGGGAGCATCCCGGAAGAGGAGGTCCTCGAGTGGATCGATGATTCCTATGATCTCGTCCTGGAAGCATTGCCACGGAACACCAGGACCGAGGTGCGCGCGCGAGGAAAGTGAGGTCGAGGTGGCAAAGATCCTCTGTGTCCTGTACGACGACCCCGTCGACGGGTATCCAGGCTCGTACGCCCGCGACGGGATCCCCAAGATCGGGGGCTACCACGACGGGCAGACGGCGCCGACCCCCGAGCGGATCGACTTCGAACCCGGTGAGCTTCTCGGTAGCGTTTCCGGCGAGCTCGGGTTGCGGCGATTCCTCGAAGAACGCGACCACACGCTGGTGGTGACTTCGGACAAGGACGGACCGGATTCGGTCTTCGAGCGAGAGCTCCCCGGCGCCGAGATCGTCATCTCCCAACCGTTCTGGCCCGCCTACCTCACGGCTGCGCGGATAGCGAACGCACCCGAGTTGAAGCTTGCGATCACCGCCGGGATCGGCTCGGACCACGTCGATCTGGACGCTGCGATCAAGAACGGGATCACGGTCGCCGAGATCACCTACTCCAACAGCATCAGCGTGTCCGAGCACGTGGTGATGATGATCCTGTCACTGGTACGCAACTACATCCCTTCGTATCAGTGGGTCGTCAAGGGTGGATGGAACATCGCAGACTGCGTCGCCAGGTCGTACGACCTCGAGGGGATGCAGGTTGGGACCGTTGCTGCGGGCCGGATTGGTTCCGCCGTGCTGAGGCGGCTGAAGGCGTTCGAGGTGGGATTGCATTACACCGACCGGCATCGGTTACCGGAGGACGTCGAGCGCGAGCTGGGCGCCACCTTCCACCCGGACGCCGAGTCGATGGTCCCGGTCTGCGACGTCGTCACGATCAACGCACCTCTTCATCCAGAGACCGAGCACTTGTTCGACGACGCGCTCATCGCCAAGATGAAACGAGGCGCTTACATCGTCAACACGGCTCGGGGCAAGATCTGCGATCGCGACGCGATCGCGCGGGCGCTCGAAAGCGGGCAGCTAGCCGGATACGCCGGGGACGTGTGGTTCCCTCAGCCAGCCCCGAAGGATCATCCCTGGCGGTCGATGCCCAACCACGGCATGACGCCGCACATATCGGGCTCGTCGTTGGCCGCGCAAGCTCGCTATGCGGCCGGAGTGCGCGAGATCCTCGAGTGTTGGTTCGACGGTCGACCGATTCGAGACGAGTACCTGATCGTCGACCGAGGCGAGCTCGCGGGCGCCGGGGCCCACTCCTACAGCGCCGGAGATGCAACCGGCGGTTCCGACGAAGCGGCACGGTTCAAGGATCGCTAGTACAGGTGCTTGGGGACCAGAGGCCTCGTTCTCCCTCACGCGCCTCCCCCTCCAGCTGTACGAGCAAGTCCGAGTGGCGGACGTTCGGCGGGTATCGCTAAACGTAGCTGTGGAACAGGCGGCGGATCCTGGACGTCACCGAAGAGGCCGCAAGGCCTCACAACGCCACCTTGATCGCCGCGATGCAAACAATGGCGCTGCCAGCGCGCCAGCAGCAGTTGCCTGGTCGCGTCTCTCGGTGCAGCCCTATCAAGGACCTCTGAACGGCAGCCAGGAAGCCTCCCGTCCTCCCGCGTTAGGTACCGTTTGTCCCCGTAACACGCGAGACTGAGCTGTCATGAACGACACAACGGCGGCGCTGTTGGGCGTCGTTCTCGGAGCAGGTATCTCATTCGTCTTTAGTCTGCTCATCGCCTATTTACAACGGCGCGCGCGGCAAGAGTACGAGATCTGGATCCGAATCCTGAATAGTTATCAGGACTTTGCCCATTCCGCTAGGCATTAATGAGGTTCAGAGACAAAGGTCAAAGAGAGTTATGGCAACTCTCGGTTGGCGGGGCTATCAAGGCACTGAACGACGCAAGGACCCTAGATCCACATGGCGGAGCGCGTCTTCAGGAAATGGAGTCAATCTTGGACGCGCTGATGACGGACGGGCCGATCGCGTCCGTCGACGCCCAAGAATTAGATCGCCGTATCCAGAAAGTCTTCGACCTTTACAAGGCTGATTCGCGTCTCAAGTACCCCAAGATCGGGTAGCTCGCGCACCTACGACGCACTTCATTGCCTACCGTTGGAGCCGCGGAACGTTGTCGCTGTTGATCGAGACTCTTTCGTCCTCATTCCTTCGCCTCAGTGATCCTCAGGTAGCTGAAATACGCGGTCACGCCCACGATTATCATGAAAATGGCCAAGATGACGTTGGCCGCGAATGCACCTATCTCCCACGCTGCCCATGATGTTCCCCTCCCGCTAGACTTCAAGAACCAGAAGCTCCCCATGAACACAAGGCCAAGGCCCACCGTCGGAAGCAGTCTGAAAAGCGTCAGTGCTGTATAGAACATCGCTCTCAGGCACGTACGGAACACGAGCTCGTTCCGAAACCTTTCCCAGTTAAGCCCTCTGCTAGACGAGTCGAGCGACAGCCGTGGCTGTAGAATCCTCTCTACATACGTGGCAATATGAGCAATGAGGAAGTCCTGTTCAAAGTAGTGCCAAGCAAGAACGAAGTACAGCGCAGCGAGCCCCAGAAACACTCCGTGCAGCTCGGTGTCGACAACTCTTGGAAGGAAAGGCAGCGCCGCGGCACCAATGGTCGCCGACAGGAGCAGTACCTGGTGTTGCATCTTGAGCCTCTCTACAATTTCTTGCCGCAAAGAAGTGAATTCAGCCAGATCTATCTCGGACTGCGAAATCACCTGCACCTCATCCTTTCGCAGTGACTTGGGGCTCAGCAGATCTACCGCGTTGTACAGTCCTGGCGGACCCACGAGGAGTCACGTGCCAGCGGGTGTGAGACAGGAAGCACGCCAAGACCATGGTCCCGCTGCGGAGCAAGTCGTAGAACGGAAAAAGCGCGGTATAGGCGAGTATGTCACGCCTCCTGATTCCCCTCGCAGCAGCGAGCGCCGGCAGAACAGCGAAGGCTTGAACTGTCGCGGCTACCCAGCTCCCCATGAGCAAAGCCGCCCATCCTGTCCCGAGAGAAATGCGCGTAGCGGACCCGACCGAAGCGAATCCGGAAACGGCCACGAACGCAACGAGAGCGAGCGGAAGAACAAGTCTTCTCCAATGAAGAAGAAAGGCCCAAAGTAGCTTCTGCGTGATTCTCAGATCGGATGTCCAAACACGCCACTTATACGAGGTCGCGACTTGTCGCCAGCCAATTGCCCACCGCATCCTTTGACGCCACCAAGCTGACCAATTAGGAGGCGCAGACTCTTGGGCAATCACGCGCGGGTCGAAGGTTACTCTTCGTCCCGACAAGGTAGCCCGGATCGAATATTCGATGTCCTCGACCAAATAGTTCGACGAAAAGCGGCCACCGAGGAACCGGCGACTGCCGTAGCCGTTCGAGCCGCAAAAGTAGGCAACCTTCGCCATGTTCCACCTGCCCTGATAGCTGACGAAGAACTTTTCGAGAAATTCCGCCGCGACGAGGCGCTCGAGCCACCCGGACCCGTTTAGCGCAACCACGTTAGCGCCCTGACAGAAGTCCCCTCCGGCGGCGAGGTGGGCCATTGCGCGACGTAGCGCGGTTGGGGTAATTCGCGAGTCCGCATCGAACATAGCCACAAACTCTCCGCGGACGCTCGACATTGCCACGTTGATGTTTTCCGCTTTCGACTCACTAGCGTGCGCGGCTAGCACTCGAACGCGAGGGCAAGTGACTGCGAAATCCTGGAGATCTTTCTCAATGGACAGTGGAGTAGGAGTGTTGTAAACGACAACCAATTCAGCCCTTTCCTCATCCTCAATGGTCTGAACAATGTGCCGGACCGTTTCGATCAAGATTGTCTGTTCATTTGGGAGGTACGCGGACACGACAACGGATGTGGGTCGGACAGACACAGCCTCGGAACGCGACAACGGTGCAGCAGGAATGCGACTCCAGGCCGCCTCGAGGACCGCGAGGATGGACGGTGTTAGGAGGGTGGATAAGGCCACCCACCAGACCACGGTTAGAACAGCGTCATTTACACTGGCGAGCCCGACGAGCAGAGCTCCGGTCGTGACTAGGTACCTCCAGCGAAGCCGGCGGAGTGGCATCTTGGGGAGAGGCTATAGCCGGTCGCAATGCATCCAGCCGCTGGGACAAGGGTCTTTCGATTGCGCGGCTGCCGCGTACCAGCGAGCGGCTACAGCGCTGCATGACCACAACATCGTTCGCGCGCCTTGGATGATAGGAGGAACTTGGCCGGTGAATCGACATCATCGCCCACAGACGTCGGACCGAAAGCAACTGCCGGAATGGCCCAGAATACCTTGCTGTCATACCTACCGTGGAAGCCCTTCACGTCGATAATCGATTGATGTCCTCACTCGCGAACGATAGTTTCGTACCCCTCGGGTATCCGATCGACTGCCGACCCCGCGCTCAGGTCGCCAAACGCGCGGCGAGTCCCCTGGGCGATTTCGAGAGAGTCGCAGCGCGGGTCATCGCTCGGCTGACCGGTGTACCGGTAGTTCTGCAGGACGACGGCAGCGAGGATCGGATGCCCGACATCCGGATCGAGTATCGGGATCGGGCACCGGCTTACGCAGAGGTGTGGACGGACGTGGACCGCCGTTACGCGGCCATGTATTCACGACTCATGAAGCCGGAGAACCAGCTACCGCTAGAGCTAACCGAACCGACTTTGTCGCGGGTCTGGTGGGTGACCCTCTCGGGAGCGACCAATGTCGACCGACTCCAGTCGGAGATCGGAGAGATCCTCACGCAGCTCGAACGGGTAGGGGTGACATTTGAGCGAGTTGCCGAGCTCGAGTCGAACGACGACCCACACGTGACACAGCTGTTGCATCATGGCGTGATCCGAGTCTCTTCGAGGGCGTGTAGAGAAGGCGAACCCGGCACAATCCGGTTCCTCCCGGGTGGTATCTCGGGGCCTGCTGCGGTCGCGTGGGCGCATGTTATCGACTGGCTCGATCGGACGCTCTCATCCGCGCGATTAGACGACGTTCGGTCGAAGCTCGCCGCGACGGGAGCCGCCGAACGACACCTTTTTCTAGGGACCACCTACTCGAGCCCGAGCGACGTCTTCTTCGCGCTCGACGAGTACAACCAATCGTTGCCTGACGAACCGCCCGATCTCCCGCACGAAATCACGCATCTCTGGCTGATGCGAGCGTTCTCCGTCGGAAGATGCATCGCCTGGTTCCCCGACCGGGGATGGTTCGATCCCTCGGAGCACCGGGCCACTGCCTGAGAACGTCTACCTGGTCCTAAGGCGTATCGCTACAGGAATCGGGAGACCAAAGGCCTCGGTTTGCGTCCCGTGCATCGTGTTGCAGCTGCACGAACAATTCCGAATGACGAATGTTCGGGAGGTGCTTATCGTACTCGTTCAGCCCGTCAAGAGCTACGAGGTAAGCCGCGAGACAACGTCAAAGTGTCGGCTCAGTGCGCCGACTCCACATCGGCAAGTCATGATTTCCACCAATCACGTGGATCACACTCAGTGGTGAGCACGTATCGCGCGAGAGACGTGAATCCTCCATTTCGTTTGAAATCAAAGCTTCTGCCAAAAAGAAACCCCTCAGCTTCCATCCGTCGATAGACGCCATTACCGCTTCCTTCGCCCCCGTCGCATCCCTCGTAGTACTCCGCAGTACCAGGAAGGAATTCGAAGGGTCGGCTAAGAGCGTCGACAGCCCGCCATTTGGCCCAGTACTTCTTTCGATGTGCGCTGAATAGGACGCGACCCCGAGACATGTCATCGGCGAACTCGAAAAGGGTCGGGGTTCCTCGCCGGTATTCGAAGTCCTCAGTACCTCCGCCACACGAGCCGGCCGTGTAGCAGTTCAGCCATTCGGCTCTGGCAAACAGCAAGACCTTGTGGCTCTCCATGTCCTCGTAACGGGCGGTTTCCAGCCGATAGAGTCGGGAATCCCCCTTCCTCCAAGGAACGACCCACGTCGCTCTCATCTGCTTCACCTCGTACGTGTGAGTCGAGACCGAGGAGAACCCGGGCTGTTTGGCCGAAGCAGTGGAGGTGAGCGACAGGGTCAGCAGGCAAAGGATGAAGGTGACGCGCCGAAACATGCCCAGGGGTTCTACTGACGAGTGAACATTCCTGCTTTTCTACTGTTCGCCAGTACATGATTCCCGTGCCCACAAACCGCGATCGTTCTCTTGAGCCTCTCGCTGCAGCTGCACAAAGAGGTTGGACCAGCGAAGGTTTGTCAAGTATCTCCAAATGTAGTCGTGCCTGGGACCCGCTAGGTTGGCCGCAAGCAGCGAGCGAACGAGACCGAGGGCGGCGGCGCCCTCGGCGGCTTTCGCACCGCACGAGCGCTGGCCAAGCGCAGGGGCCAACCGCTGCAGGCCAGCGAGCATCCATGGACGCGCGAGCGACGGTTGACGCCGAGGGGCCGGCGCTAGATATCCCACGGTTCCAACTGTCAAGCCGTCGACTAGGAGGCAGAGGGGGAAGGTCGGCTACGAAGCGTCGAGCAAATGGGAGACGAGGTGTTGAAAACAGAAGCCGAGCTGGCTCCAGCCCTGGTCACCTACATCGGTTCCACCATGGCATGGCGCCTATTCCCTGGGATACTCCCTCTAGGGATGCCGACCAAACGGGGATTAGATGGGCACCGCCACAGCAACGCCAGAGACGAAGCCCGACCCATCCGGTAAGGCGTGGCCAAGGAAGACTTTCGCGGTCGCGGCAGCGGCGGTTCTAGTCATATCTACCGTCGGCTACGCAGCCGGCAGAGGCCTCATATGGCCGCATCGCACCGACAGGATCAACGAACCATTTTCGGACTACGGAGGTGGGACACTCGGGTTCAAGGCGGCTCCGGGTGACGAACGCATCTTCCTAGACTTCTTTCAACACAAGCCCGTCGACGACGTGATCACGATCGAGCAGGTCACGTCCGGCATAGCCAGGGGGCCTGTGACGGTTCTCGAGGTCGCGCTCGCGATCCGCAGACCTGGTGAGCCATTCCTCGCCCCGACCACGTATCCGGTCGACCCAACCACCGCGTGGCGCGAATGTAACGCCCAATTCATTACGGACCCAACCGGTTACGAGGTCCAGCCCGGGGAGGTAGTGATGCTGGTTCAGAAGCTTCGTTTCACCGAGCCGGGTGCAGGCAAGCTCGCGCCAGCTGAAATCATCTTCCGACGAAACGGGGTGAGATTCAGATCTCACCCTGGGATGCATCTCAAGTTCGAGGTCGACGAGCGATTCGACAAGACGATCCCTAAACATTCTTGGAAGCGGGCGTGTGACAATCCCCACGGGGTGTTCTAAGGGAGCGGCATAGGTACGCGCGGTCCATGACCCGTTCGAGATAGGGTGACAGTGTGGGGTGATGACGTGAAGGCTCGCTCTGTGGCAGTTGCCGCTCTGGCCCTGGTTGTCGCGATGCCGATTGCTACGGTCATCGGCACCCTGGCCAGTGCCCGACAGATGACGCCGACCTGCGACGGGAAGGTCGCGACGAAGGTCGGAACGCGCGATGACGACGTCCTTCGAGGAACCCGGCGTCGCGATGTAATCGTGGGTCTTGGCGGCGATGATGTGATCGAGGGAAGAGGAAATCGCGACACGATCTGCGGCAATCGCGGTGCGGATCACCTCTTCGGGGGCAAAGGGCTGGACAACGTCATCGGCGGCCTCGGACGCGACCGGCTAGAGGAGAAGTATGTCGGCGGGGGTAATTCGCTCGACGGGAGTGCGGGGCGCGACATGCTGAGTTATCTCCGGGCGGGACCTGTGGTCGTGTTACTTGGCCCAGGCGAGGCAGCTGCAGGCTGTCCACGGGGTGAATATTGTCTTGCCCACTGGGATCCCGACTTCATGAGAGACATCGAGATAGTTGTTGGTTCCCCTTACGACGACAGTCTCGTGGGCGATGGTCGACGCAATCTTCTGCGCGGCAAACCAGGACGTGACCATCTCCGGGGAAAGGGTGGCGGTGATCGTTTGTTCGGAGGGATCGGTCGAGACAGCCTTAATGGGAATGATGGAACCGACGAGCTGTTCGGCGGCGAGGGACGTGACAGATGCCGCAGTGCCAAGCGGCACCGCTGCGAGAGATAGCGTCGGAGCTTCTGTGAAGGGGGAACAGGAGACCGCCGTTTCGACGTGGGAGGCCAAGCCGAATCAAAGAATGACGCCCTAGTATGGAATTGTGTTCGGTCTCCGTGCGCATGCCGCACCCGATAGCCGACGTGGCGAGGTATACCGCCCGCGTCGTCTACGGAGCTCTGGAACGAAGGTGATCGCTGGGACCCGAACGACCACCGCGTCGTGCGTCACGGTCGCCAGGTTGTCACTTTGCTTCTGAAGACGTGCCGCTTAGGTTTCTTCTCATGGGCACTCGGGTCAAGTAAGCGCGACCACCTGCTGTGGGGCGACGGCCGTTACCTCGAGGCAGACGGACGAAGCCCCGACATGACGCTCGACCGGTCACCCCTCGTCGGGGACTACGACGCGAACGGGTTCTCGGACATCTTCTGGTACGGCCCGGGAGTCGACGCCTCGGACGAGGTCTGGTGGGGAACGGACGGCGGCAACTTCGAAGTCGAAGACGACAGCGTCAGGGGCTTCTATCGTCCCGCGATCGGAGACTTCAACGGCGACGATGCCGACGACGTCCTGTGGTACGCGCCGGGTGACGAGGACGATCAGAAGGAACGCGTGTGGTGGGGAACCCCCGGCAAGAGGACCTTCGACTCGACCGGGATATACGAACGGCAAGTGTCCGGGTCGTACGTCCCGGTGGTCGGGGACTTCGACGGCGATTGCTGCATGGACATCTTGTGGCTGGGTTCCGCGGAGGACGGCGAAGACCCCACCGACGTCGTCTGGCTGGGGGGGTCCGACCTGACGTTCTCCGACGAGTCGACCTGGGGGAAGACTCCGCAGCTGATGCCGGGCTACGCGCCGCTCGTGGGGAACTTCGACGGCGATTGCTGCGACGACGTCTTCTTCTTGGGACCCGGACGGCGAGCCGACGTCCAATGGTGGGGGTCCGGCAACGACGGGTTCGTCCGCATTGCAGGCCCCGCACTGAATGCCGGCCAACGCCTGTCGGACACCGCGCCGGTGACGGGCAACTTCATCGGGCGCGGAAACCGTGCCGAGATCCTGTGGGTCCGTCGGCCGAACTAGCCCCTTGTCACGCAGACGATTCGGCCCTGGGGCGAACCCTCAGGAAGTCGCGGACGACCTGGTCCTCCCCCGTACCCCCCGGTCGCAGATGGAGAGCTGCCACGATCTTCGTATGGCACGGCTGCGTCTGCTCGTCGGGCTCCCGGTGCGGCAGCGGGCCTGTCGCTGGGCTCGCCGGCGGCGGCCATTGCGCCGGACCCCGGTACGACGGCCTCGCCACGGCGTTTCGCGCCGGGGACGAACTCACGATCACGGGCCGCGGCTGGGGGGATTTCGAGGACCCAGGCCGGGGTGGTTAGAAGCTGTGGGGCGCGTAGCTCAAGGGCGGTCGGTCAGCTCTGAAACCCTTCCGACGTATTCGAAACGCCGCGCTCGGTCGAGCCACTTCCAGATGAAGACGTCGCTCTCGTCGGCGACGAGTTCGCCGCGCTCGTTCCACGTGTAGTCCTTGACCGTGCCCTCGACGCCATCCGCCGCGTCGAAGTACGACACGACGTGAGCCCGGACCTGCTCGAGCGTCTCGGTCCCCGAGAGCCCTCGCAACGCGTCGATCGCGATGTTCGTGACGTCGAACGCATCCGCTGCGTAGATCCTCGGCAGCTTGCCGAAGCTCGTCTCGTACTCGGCAACGAACGTCGATGCCGCTTCGATCTCGGTGGGATCCGAGCAGGGACAGGCGGCCTTCGTTCGTGCGCGCTCGCGATACCCGCGAAGGTAGCGACGCAGCCCCCGGTGCTTGGCTCCGTCGTCGGTGACGAATACCGACCGGATCCCTGCCTCTCTCAACTGCCGCAGGAGCCGGCCGGCCTGAGGGTAGTACCCACCGAAGTAGACGACGTCAGGGCTCCGTCGCTCGATCTGAGCGACGACCGCGCTGTAGTCGCTCTCTTCCGGATTGATAATGTAAGGGCCGTCCAGACGGTCGCCCACACCGGCCGCGACATCTTCGGCGAGCGCTTTGGAATAGTCCTGGTTGTCGTGTACGACGCTCACCGATCCGGCTTGGAGGGTGTCGACGATGTATCGGGCGGTCGCCGAACCCTGTTTCGGATCGGCAGCGATCGCCCGGAACCACGTGTCGAATCCCTGTTGATCGACGATCCGGTTGGTCCCGGTCGACGCCATAAGCAGGCCGGCCTCGTCGAAGATCGAACCGGTAGCGAGCGACTCTCCGGAGAAGAAGCCGCAGATGCACGCGACGACCTCCTCGTCATCCACCAGTTCCTGAGCCTTCGGGGGCGCTTGGTTCGGGTCTCCTTGAGTGTCCTCGGCTTGCACGACAAGGGCGCAAGGGAGGTCCCGTTCGCGATTGGCGAGGTCGACGGCCAAGCGGATGCCGTTCGCGATGGGCCTTCCGTAGCGAGCCGCGTCACCGCTGAGTGCTCCCATCATCCCGATCGACCAGGTGCACGCCGGCGGGGACTGCGCACGCCCCGACCCCGCGAGGGGGACGACGAGCTGGGTGGCCGCGACCAACCCGGCAAGTGCCCGGCGAAAGAACATCGCTCCAGAGTTACACACCGGAGGGCCGGTGGGAATACCTTCACCACCGTCCGTTTGGCGCGCTTACGAACCGCGGCAAGCGCTAGGTGACCACAAACCCCGCGTTGTCTCGCGGGCCGCGCGTTCCAGCTCCACGAAGATGCTCGAGTGGCGAATATTCGGCAGGTACTCGTACGCCGACGCGTAGCCGTTGGCGACCAGGCGCGCGTTCGTCAGCTCGCTGCCGAGATAGACGTACCTGAGCAACCGTCCGAATCCGTCCTGCTCCTCCACATCCAGGACGAGCTTCACCGTCGCTCCCTCCAGGAGCGCGGCCGTCGCGCTCGACGCCTCGCGGCCGAAGCATTCGACCGGCTCGCGGGGACTCACCGACTCCGGTGTGTCGATCCCGATCAGGCGGACGTCGTACGACCCGCCGATCTCCGCCGCGCCCGCACCCGGGCCGTCGGCGCGGCCCGTGACCAAGACCTCGATCGTGTCGCCGTCCACGACGCGCGTGACCACCGCCTCCTCAAAACCCGGCGGTTCCAGGTGAAGCGTCGCGGGGGCCTGGACGGTGAGGTCGACGCGGTGGCCCGCGCAGGACGCGAGCAGCAAGAGCAGCCAGGAGGACCTGCGCACCCTCCGAGGCTATGAAGCGATGGCCTCCCGAAGTGTGACGATGACCTCATTCCCGTAGCGTTCGAGCTTTGCGGGGCCCACGCCGGAGATGCCCGCGAGCTGGCCGATCGAAGACGGCGACGCCTCCGCGATCTCCTGCAGCGTCGTGTCGTGGAAGATCACGTACGCCGGGACGCCGTCGCGGCGCGCCCTCTCGAGACGCCACGCCTTGAGCGCCTGGAAGCGCGGGTCGTGTGCGGCCTCCGGCGGCCTCTTCGTCTGCCGCAGCGGATGCGGCACGAGGCAGCCGCCGAGCTCCTCGACGAACCTGCTCGGCGCTTGCCGGCCGCCGGTCGTCCACGTCAGGTACAGCTGGCGCTTCGCACGCGTGAGCCCGACGTACAGCAGACGCCGCTCCTCCGCGATGGCCTCGTCGGTCTTGCACCTCTTGCCCGGGAGCTCACCTTCCTCGAGGCGCGGGAGGAACACCGCTTCGAACTCCAACCCCTTCGCGCGGTGCAGCGTGAGGAGGTGGACGCCGTGACCGCCTCCGTCGGACGAGAAGCGCGCCTCGACGTGCTCGACGAACGCCGCTGCGGTCTCCTCGCCGGGGGCCGGGTCGTACTCGCGTGCCAGCCGCACGAGCCGCGCGAGGTCGTTCTGACGCGTGGTCTCCTGGTCGCCCAGGCCCTCAGGAGGGCGTTCGGTGTAGCCGTCGCGGCGCGCCAGCCGGAGGACTTCGTCCGCGACGTCCGTCGACTTCGAGCGACGCAGCGCCGCGAGCAGCCGCCGCGCCGCGATGCGCGTGAGGAACGCGCCGTCGCGCACCTGGAACGGGATGCCCGCGGCCCCCAGCGCGTCCTCGTAGTCCTCGGAGCGGAAGTTCACGCGGTAGAGCACCGCCATGTCCTCGTAGGGAGTCCCCGACGCGTGCAGCTCCGCGATCCGCTCGACGAGGAACCTCACCTCGGAGCCTCTGTCGACGAACGGCGCAACGACGGGAGCCGGGCCGTCGTCGAGGACGGGACGCAGGCTCTTCTCCGCGCCGCCGAGCTTCGGCACGAGACGGTTCGCGAGCGTCAACACCTGAGGGGTCGAGCGATAGTTCTGCTCGAGCCGGACGGCCTTCACGCGCGCCCACTTGCGCGGCATCGCGAGCAGATAGCGGGGCGACGCGCCGGTGAACGAGTAGATCGACTGGTAGTCGTCGCCGACGACGCAGAGGTCGTCGCGCTCCCCTACCCATGCCTCGAGCAACGTCTGCTGCAGGAGGTTCACGTCCTGGTACTCGTCGACCGTGAACGCGCGGTACCGCTGCTGGAAGCGTTCGAGAGCCCACTCGTCCTCCGCGAACATGCGGATCGTCGCCTCGAGGAGATCTTCGAAGTCCATCGCGCCGTCGCGCGCCTTGCGCCGCTCGTACTCGCGGTAGACGCCGGTCATGAGATCGGCCGGGACCGGCGGTACGTGGTCGCCGAGCGCACCGGCGTACTCCTCGGGCCCCAGCCGCCGGTTCTTGGCCCACTCGATCTCGGTCGCGAGGTCGCCTGCCGGACGGAAGCGGTACGGCTTGGGGAGCGTGTTGCCGATCCCCCGCAGAAGAATGGCCTTCGACGGGAGGATCGCCGGGGGCTCCTCCGGCGCGAGGTGCCGCAGCTGTGCGAGGGCCGCCGCGTGGAACGTCCGAGCCCGCACGCCGGAGGTGCCGAGCGCGGCGAGCCGCGCCCGCATCTCGCCGGCGGCCTTGTCGGTGAACGTGACCGCGAGGATCTCGCCGCCGCGGAACGCTCCCGACGCGGTCTGGTACGCGATCCGGCGCGTGATCGTGGTCGTCTTGCCCGACCCGGCCCCCGCGAGGATGCACACGGGGCCGCGGACGGCCCTTACCGCCTCGACCTGCTGCTCGTTGAGCCCGTCGAGGATCGCCCCCAGAGACATGCATCCACAGTAGGGGCGGGGTGTGACGAAACCCCGGTTTTCCGGCGGGCGCGACACGGCCCGGCCCCAGAGGGCCGGGCCGTGTCTACTCGCCTACTTCTTGAGCTTGTAGTCCGTGCCCACCTTCGTCGTGTCGATGTAGGGCCCGCTGACGCCGGCGGGGTACGAGCTGCCGGTGTAGACGAAGCTCTGCGCCTGCGGTGTGTCGAGCGTCTTGCCCTTGCCGAGGGCTTCGTGGGTGCTCCGGGGGATCGTCAGCTGCGTGCCGAGGACCTCTACCGGGATCGCGTCGCCGCCGGCGCAAGTGTCTCGGAAGTATCCCTCCGCCGCCGTGAGGGTGTTCGTCGCGCCCGAGTAGTAGATCTCGAACAACAGGCACTGGCTGCCGGGTGCGCCGTTCACGCGCGCTCGGAGCCCGATGCCCTGGGTGGCAGGAGGCGCTAGCTCCGTGTGGATCATGACGTAGAGGTTCTTGGCGTCGTTGCTGAACGTGACGCCGCCCAGGTCGCTTGCGTTTCCGGCGTCCGCTGTCGTGTTGTCGCCGGTCGACCCGTCGCCGGTCCCCTGGTCGTTGACGAAGTTCGCGTCGCCGAACGGGTCCGTGACCTGGGGCTTGGGGGCCGCGTTGAGGGACGGGCCCGCAAGGAGCAGCGGCAGGCTCAGCGCTGTCGCGATCGAAAGGGCTTTCTTCATTGTCTTCCTCCTGCTGAGGGCGTGTGTCCTATCCACCTATGCCGGATACTTCGATGCCGGAAGCCCGGAACCTGCCGCCGCAACTAGGCTGCCGGCACACGATCCGCGAAAGGAGATGCGAAATGTCCGATACGCCCGATCCCGCCGTCCTCGCAGAAGCGATCAAGGATCTCGACGACGAAGCGCTCGCGGAGGAGGTCCGCTCGCTCGGCATCGACGACGTCCTGCAGGCGATCTTCGAGGGGATGGAAGAGGCGTTCGTGCCCGAGCGGGCGGCCGGCGTCGACTCGACGATCCAGTACGACATCGCGACCGAAGACGGCACGAAGACGTGGAGCGTCTCGTTCGCCGGCGGGACGTGCACGACGTCCGAGGGCGCGGCGACCACCCCGCGGCTGACGCTTCAGATCGGGCTCGTCGACTTCATCCGGTTGATCTTCGGCCAGGCGCAGGGACCACAGCTCTTCATGACCGGGAAGATCAAGCTCCAGGGCGACATGATGTTCGCGATGCAGATGCAGGGCTTCTTCAAGCGCGACTTCGTGAGCTAGGCGGAACTAGACCTGCAGGTCAAGAGCCTCTTCGCTACCGTGAAGCCAACGCGGCGAGCGAGAGAGGAGGCGTCTTGCGCAGGATCGAAGACTTCCGCAGCGAGGGTGTGGTCGGCGCGGCCGACCCTCAGCTCAGCTATGCGGCCCCCGACGTGCTCGTGTGGCCGGTCGCCCTGGCTCCCGCCGCGCGCGACCTCAGGGACTCCGCGGCGGACCTCGTCCTCTCGACGAACGGCCTGACCCGCTAGTCAAGTTCCGTCCCCCGACCGGAAGGGAACTCCCCGCAGCGCGGAGAACTCCCGGGTTGACCCCTTCCCGCCTACGATCCCGGGGGACCACTTGAGCAAGGCGCTGCTGCGCGTGTTCGTCTCGAGCGTTTGCGCGCTCGGGCTCCTCTGGTCCGCCCTGCCCGTCCACGCCGCCTCGCCCGCCGACGTCCCCGAGCGGGGCGTCGAGCCCGTGATCCTCACCGGCGCCCAGCTCCCCGGCTGGTCCGGGGCTCCCGCGGAAGGTGTCGCCGAGCCCTACCCGAGCGGAGCCGTGATCGGTGAACGCGACGCCCACAACGGCGTGCTCGCGGTGCCTCCCGCGGCCGGCGTCGATCCCGGCGAGATCGTCGCCTACTCGTTCGACGGCGCCAGGTTCCACGAGATCCCCGTCCAGGTCGACGAGCGCTTCCCGTACTTCCTGGCGAACCCGAACTCGAGCTTCGGCATCTACTCCGGGACCGACAAGGAGCTCACCTACGCGTGGGACACCGAGTCGTGGAAGAAGACCGCGGGGCGCTGCGAGGCCGAGTATCCGGCCGAGGACACGAGCAAGCTGCAGGGCTTCCCGACGACGGACCCCGTCCCGACCCTCGACGCCGACGACGAGGTCGTGTTCATGGCCTCCGACGCGGGCGTCCAGGCCGGCCTCGACGTGCAGGGCCCGCCCGGAACCGGCGACCAGCGCCAGGAGATCCGCCTCGTGGACCCGCGCGACCCGACGGCAGAGCGGTTCGTCTACCTCTTCACCAAGGCTTCCGGCCCGAAGTTCACCGCCGACAACGGCTACGTCGACTACCGGCGCGACGCGAACGCCGATCAGTGGATCGACCGCAACAGCTTCGCCGGCAACGACCCGGAGAAGCTCGGCACCTCGAACACCAACTACGGCCCGAACCTCTCGGGGACCGTCTGCAATCCCGACGGCACGGTCCGCAACTCGACCGACCGCTTCCCGCGCGACGGCGTCACGGTCACGACCGACACCTACCGGTGGCGCGCGACGGGGCGCTGGATGGTGCGAGAGATGCACGTCACGAGACCCGGCGCGCCGCGCGACTTCGGCCCCGACCTCATCGACCGGTGGAAAGGGCGCGCTTTCCAGCAGAGCCCCGAGTCGAACATCTCGCTGGTCGGCTTCGAAGACGAGCAGGTGAACTGGGAGGCGAACTCCGCGCTGCTCGGTGAGCTGGCCGGGCCGGTGCGCGCGATCCGCGAGGTGTGGGGTGCGGACTCCGGCACGAACGTCACAAAGACGGAGACGTTCTACCGGGACGTGATCTCGTATCGCTATCGCGTGCGCGTGCACCCGATCCCGCCGGACGGCCTCTACACGTCGTGGGACTACAACCACGACCAGGTCGCGACCTATTACAACGAGACGAAGACCGAGGGCGTCGCCATCGACGGCGTCAACGACGACATCGGCAACGTGGACTCGGCCCCGGGCCTGGGCCCCGCGTTCTTCGACGCGCCGGATCCGACGTTCACGAAGCCGCTCGCGTTCCTCAACTGGGAGCAGGTGTCCGGTCGCGGCGACAACGGGTCGCTCGTCTACATCTTCGAGATGAAGAACCCGCAAGCGCTGGAGAACCCCACGGTGGTCCCCTATTACCGCGACGACGCGTGCCTCGACGACGGGACGGGAGACGACCCGTCGCCCCGGGCGAACCCCGGCGACCCCGATCCCACGGGCAAACCCTGCTTCACCCAGGCGCCCGCGGGCTACGACGGCCCGTACATGCAGGGTGCGTTCGGGAGCCACGGCGTCCACTACTTCTTCACCGGTGACACGGACAACTCGTGGGCGCCGGTCCAAACGACCGAGATAGACGGCATGCAATGGCAGTGGGCGGTGCCGACGTCGGCCCCGCGCAACGTCGGCGACGCGTACGCGAACACCGTGAAGACGCCGCTCGTGGCCGTCGCCACGCTACAGCAGAACACCGCCGCCGAGCAGGAGACGACGACGCTGTCGATCACCGGCGCGACCTCCGGGCAGACGACCGACGAGGTCGTGCTCGAGGCGACGTTGACCGCCGGCTCGGGCGGAGTGCCCGGCGAGACCGTCTCGTTCACGCTCGACGGCTCGGACGTGGGAGACGCGGTAACCGACGACACCGGGAAGGCATCGCTGACCGTCACGCTCGGCGGGCCCGCTCGATCCACGGAGGTGACCGCGACGTTCGCCGGCTCCGACTACTACCGCGAATCGTTCGCACAGAGTGCGTTCGAGGTCCTGCGGGAAGACGCGGCGCTGCAGATAACGCTCGACTCCTCGACGGGCCCGGTGCGGGCGATCGCGCACCTGACGGACGGAGACGGCGGGACGCCGCTGGCGGGCAAGCCGGTTACGTTCGTCGTGAACGGGAGGGACCTGGGCACCTACACGACGGCCTCGGACGGGACCGCGTCGATAGTCGTCCCGAAGGCCAAGGGCCGGACGTCCGACGACGTGACCGCATCCTTTGCCGGAGACGGCTCGTTCAACGGCGCGAGCGACCAGGAGACCGTTCCGAGGGGATGACGCGCCGGGATTAGGGTTCTCGTAGAAACGTCTAACGCGAGGAGCCCCCCATGCCTGAAGCAGTCATCGTCTCCGCAGCCCGCACGCCGATCGGGCGCGCCAAGAAGGGTTCGCTGGTCGACGTGCGGCCCGACGACCTCGGGGCCTTCGCGGTATCCGCCGCGCTAGCCAAGGTCCCCGAGGTCGATCCCGGCGAGGTGGTCGACGTCATGATCGGCTGCGGCTTCCCGGCGCAGAAGCAGGGCATGAACCTCGGCCGTCGCATCGCGCTGCTCGCCGGGCTCCCGGAGCACGTGCCCGGCACCACGGTCAACCGCTTCTGCGCGTCGAGCCTCCAGACGATCCGAATGGCCTTCCACGCGATCGCTGCGGGAGAGGGAGACGTGTTCGTCGCCGGAGGAGTCGAGTCGATCTCGCAGGTGGACGGCTACCCCAAGGACATGGAGGAGCTGCACCCGAAGCTGTTCGGGGACGACGCGGAGATCGCGAACGTCTACATCCCGATGGGTCTCACCGCGGAGAACGTCGCGGAGCGCTACGACGTGGCGCGCGAGGACATGGACCGGTTCGCGCAACGCTCGCAGGAGCGCGCGGTCGCGGCGCAGCAGTCCGGTTTCTTCGAGCGCGAGATCTCGCCTTACGTGAAGGAAGAGAGAATTGGAGACTCCGCCCTCGGCGGAGCCGTCGGGACCGAGGTCGGCGTCGACGACGGGCCGCGCCCGAGCTCGACGCTGGCGAAGCTCCAGTCGCTCCCGCCCGCGTTCAAGCCCGACGGCGTCGTGACCGCAGGGAACTCGTGCCCGTTGAACGACGGGGCCGCGGCCGTCGTCGTCATGAGCGCCGAGAGGGCGCAGCAGCTCGGCGTGACGCCGCTCGCGCGCATCATCGCGTCGTCGGTGTCCGGCGTCGCTCCGGAGATCATGGGCGTCGGTCCGATCGAAGCGGTGCGCAAGGTGCTGAAGCAGGCGGGCATGTCGATAGACGACGTCGAGGTCATGGAGCTGAACGAGGCGTTCGCCGCTCAGGTCCTCCCGGTGTGCCGCGAGGTCGGCGTCGACCCGTTCGGCGAGAGGCTGAACCCGAACGGCGGGGCGATCGCGCTGGGCCACCCCTACGGCATGACGGGGGCCCGGATCATGTGCACGCTGCTGAACGACCTGAAGACCCGCGACCAGACCATCGGCCTGGAGACCATGTGTGTCGGCGGCGGCCAGGGCATGGCGATGCTGGTCGAACGGATCTCCTAGGAGATCCGTTGCCGCTGGTCGAACGGATCTCCTAGGAGATCCGTTGCCGCTGATCGAGAGGCTGTCTCTTAGAGCGCGACGAAACCTCGCTCGGCCAGCTTGAGGGGGACCGGGGTCGCGCCGATGCGTAGAGGGTGGAAAGGCGTGAGTTCCTCGGCCGCGGGCTGGCGGTCTCTGCGGCAACTATCGGCTCCGGTCTCTTCCGGCTGACGCCGGCGTCGGCGCGTGCTTCCGCGGTCGTCTTCGAGGACTCCTTCAAGAGACGCTCCGGCTCCAAGGGCTGGGGCAAGCCCTGGTTCAACCAACGGCACGGGATGCCCTGGGGCATAGCCAGGAAGAAGGGCTTCTACGACCTCCCCGAGCCGCAGGCGATGGCGCTCGAGTTCGCGCCGAACCCCGTCCTCGTGCTCGACCACGACGTGCTCGACACGTCTCTCACCGCGACCCTCTCGTCCGACAACGAGCACGCCCGCTTCGGTCTCGTCGCGCGGAGCATCAAGTACGGAGACTTCTACGGCGCCTACCTCGGCCCCGACGGGCTCACGATCTCCCGCTTCATGATCAACCGCGAGGAGGTCGTCAAGCGCGTGCCGTTCACGGTCGCGCCGAGGACCTCCTACGTCGTGCGCTTCAGGGTGTCCGGAACCAGTCCCGTCACGTTGAAGGCGAAGGTCTGGAAGGCCGGGTCGCGGGAGCCGTCGAAGTGGACCGCGGCCGGCTCCGACGCCGAGCGCACGAAGAGGATCGAGAAGCCCGGCGCGTTCGGATTCGTCTTCATGCACGACGGCGTGCGCGAACGGCCGGCGCGCGTGAAGGTCTCGAAGCTGCGTGTCGAGTCTCCGCAGAAGGCGAAGGAGACTCCCTCGCGCATCTCGTTCGCGTACGCGGGCCGGGCGCAGAACGGCAAGGTCCGGCTGGTGGCGAAGACCGACACCCCCGCGGCGGAGGTGCGCTTCCAGGTCGGTCCCGATCCGCAGCTCGAGAGGTACCAGTCGATCCCGGCCGACGAGGTCCTGTCGAAGCCCGGCGTCGCGAAGGCGTGGATGCCCGCGGCCGCAGCCGGGCAGACGATGTACTGGCGGGTCGCGACCAAGACGAAGTCCGGGGACAGGACCCGCAGCCGGGTCCACGCGGTGAGAAATCCCGGGCCGGGCGACGAAGTCTCGTTCGGGTTCGGCTCTTGCACGCACTTCTGGCCCGTCAGCCGTTCGTTCGACATGGCCGCCGGCATGGACCCGAACTTCTTCGCGCACCTCGGCGATCTCGGCTATCCGCAGGACGCGGAGGGCGGCGCGCTGGCCTTCCGTACCGACGCCTTCCAGGACCGCTGGACGCGGATGCTCGCGCGGCGCGGCATGGCACGGCTTCACGAGAGGGGCCACTGGATCTCGATCCAGGACGACCACGACTACGGCGCCGACAACGCGTATCGCCGCGACGTGAAGCCGTTCACCGTGACGGCGTTCGACCAGATCTCGGGGAACCTAGGAGCGCGCCATTTCGACCTCCGCCAGGGCGACATGCACGCGTTCTTCGTCGACGTGCACGTCGACGCCGACGACCCGGACCTCGTCTCTGGGCCCAACCCGAGCCTGCTCGGCGAGAACCAGAAGTCGTGGCTCAAGCAAGCGATGAGGTCGTCGGACGCAGACCTGCTCGTCGTGTTCACGTCCATGCCGTTGTGGGGGACGGGCCTCGGCTTCGGGTCATGGAAGGAGGCGTTCTCGAGCGAGCGGCGAGAGCTGACCGACTTCTTCTTCGGTCTGCAGGGCGCGCAACGCCGGGTGATCGTCTGCGCCGGGAACGCGCACGCTCAGTACGTCAACCGGCACGCGAACCCGACCGGGGGCAAGGACCTGATCGAGTTCGTCTCGTCGGGCACCGACCGCATCGACTCGACCGACGCGACGCAGCTACCGATCTCGACTTCCGACGGCGTCATCGACCGACAGCGTTCCAAGAAGCTCATCGACGCGTTCGGCCACGTCAGCCTTCAGGGCCAAGGTGCGGCGCGCAAGGTCGTGTTGCGGGCAATCGCATCGAAGACGGGCCAGAACGTCTGGGCGCCGCTGGAGCTCGACCTCTAGATCCGGGCTCTTTTCCTCGAAGAGCGACGCCAGGCGTCGCTCATTGCGGACGAGAGCGGTTAGGCGGCCGGCGCCATCTGCTCGGCGAGCGGGATCAGCTCCATGACGTCGTTCTTGACGAGGAAGTCGTCCGCCCACGTCGGGGGCTCCTGCAGCACCGCCGAGAAGGCGATGATCTTGCTCCTCGGGCACCGCCGGCGGATGAACTCTGCGGCCTTTGAGCCGTCCCAGCGGGGCATAAAGTAGTCGAGCACGACGAGATCGGGTTCGATGTCGGCGGCGAGCATCGCGCCTTCGAAACCGTCGGCCGCTACCCCGCCGATGCGGAAGCCGCCGTGCATCGAGAACATCGTCGCGAGCAGCTCGCGCATGGATGGGTCGTCGTCCACGAGAAGTACCACCGGTCTGTGAGCCATGGTGCAAATGTGGCCCCGGCGCCGGGCCGCGGCAATAGCCCGATGTGGCTATATATGTCGGTCACCGCAGGATCAATCGGGCATGGCACCGGAACGTGACCAAATCGAGCGCGCGCCCGATCTCAGACGGTCGTGGGCGGCGCTGCGTCCGGGTCGATCCCGTACTTCTTTATCGCTTCGGTCACGGCCTCGGGCTTTACGTCGCCGGCTTGCGCGAGCGCCGACAGCGTCGCGACGACGACGTGCTCGGGGTCGATCTCGAAGAAGCGGCGCAAGGCCTGGCGGTGGTCCGAGCGGCCGAAGCCGTCGGTGCCGAGGGGCACGAAGCGGGGGCCGATCCAGCGTGACACCTGGTCCGGCACCGCCTTGATCGAGTCGGAGACCGCGACCACCGGTCCGTCGGTCTGCTCGATCACGCGCGAGACGAACGGCTGCCGAGCAGCTTCCTCGGGATGCAAGCGGTTCCAGCGCTCGGTCTCCAGCGCGTCGGCGCGCAGTTGCTGGTACGACGTCACGCTCCACACGTCGGCCGCGACGTCGTGGTCCTTCGCGAGCATGTTCTGAGCCTCGAGCGCCTGTTGCATGATCGAGCCCGAGCCGAAGATCTGCACCTTGAACTTCCGCTCCCCCGGCGCCTCTCGGAACCTGTAGATGCCCTTGACGATCCCCTCCTCGGCGCCCTCGGGCATCTGCGGCATCACGTAGTTCTCGTTGTACAGCGTGAGGTAGTAGAAGACGTCCTCGCCCTCGTCGATCATGCGGCGCAGGCCCTCTCTCACGATCACCGCGGTCTCGAACGCGAACGCAGGGTCGTAGGAGAGGCAGGCGGGGTTCGTCGACGCCATCAGCAGCGTATGGCCGTCCTCGTGCTGGAGACCCTCGCCGTTGAGCGTCGTCCGTCCGTACGTCGCCCCGAGCAGGAAGCCCTTGCCGCGCTGGTCGGCGAAAGACCAGATCGAGTCGGCGATGCGCTGGAAGCCGAACATCGAATAGAAGATGAAGAACGGGATCATCGGCTCGGCGTGCGTCGAGTACGACGTGCCGGCCGCAGTGAACGACCCCATCGAGCCGGCCTCGGTGATCCCCTCCTCCAGGATCTGGCCCTCGCGCGACTCCCGGTACGCGAGCAGATGCTCGGCGTCGACCGGCTCGTAGAGCTGACCGTGCGCGGCGTAGATCTTGAACTCGGGGAACAACGACTCCATGCCGAACGTACGCGCCTCGTCCGGGATGATCGGGACCACGCGCTCGCCGGTCCGCTCGTCGCGCATGAGCTTGCGCAGCAGACGGACGAAGGCCATGGTCGTCGACACCGGCTGCTTCGAGCCCGCCGCGAACTCCTCGTAGAGGTCGGCCTTCGGAAGCGGCAGCGGCTTGGCCTTCGCGCGCCGCTCGGGCACGAAGCCGCCCAGACGCCTCCGCTGCTCCAGCATGTACTCGATCTCGATCGAGTCCTTGCCGGGGTGGTAGTAGGGCGCGATGCCCTCCTTGATGTCCTCGTCCTTGATCGGGAGGCCGAGCCGGTCGCGGAACGTCCGCAGCTCCTCCTCGGAGAGCTTCTTCATCTGGTGCGTGACGTTGCGGCCCTCGAACGACTGGCCGAGGGCCCAGCCCTTGATCGTCTTCGCCAGGATCACGACGGGCGCGTCCTTGAGCTCGACCGCGGCGCGGTACGCCGCGTAGACCTTGCGGTAGTCGTGTCCGCCCCTCTTCAGGTGACGGAGGTCCTCGTCGGAGAGGTGCGCGGCCATCTCACGCAGGCGCGGGTCCGGGCCGAAGAAGTGCTTGCGAATGTAGTCGCCGCTCTCGACCGCGTACTTCTGGAAGTCACCGTCGAGCGTGGTGTTCATCTTGTTGACCAGGACGCCGTCGGTGTCGCGCTCGAGCAGCTCGTCCCACTCGCGCCCCCAGACGACCTTGATCACGTGCCAGCCTGCGCCGCGGAATATCGACTCGAGCTCCTGGATGACCTTGCCGTTGCCGCGCACGGGCCCGTCGAGGCGCTGCAGGTTGCAGTTCACGACCATGATGAGGTTGTCGAGCCCCTCGCGCGCCCCGAGCGACAGCGCGGCCATCGACTCGGGCTCGTCCATCTCACCGTCGCCGGTGAAGGCCCACACCCTCTGCTGCGAGGTGTCCTTGATGCCGCGGTGCTGGAGGTAGCGGTTGAACCGGGCCTGGTAGATCGCGTTCATGGGGGACAGCCCCATCGACACCGTCGGGAACTCCCAGAAGCGCGGCATCAGCCGCGGGTGCGGGTACGACGAGAGCCCGCCGCCGCCCGCCTCGCGCCGGAACGCCTCCATCTGCGCCTCGGTGATCCGGCCCTCGAGATACGCGCGGGCGTAGATGCCGGGCGCGCCGTGGCCCTGGATGAAGACCTGGTCGCCGCCGCCGGGAGCGTCCTTGCCCCTGAAGAAGTGGTTGAAGCCGACCTCGTACAGCGACGCCGACGACGCATACGTCGAGATGTGACCGCCGATGCCGTCGTAAGCCTTGTTCGCGCGGGACACCATCACAGCCGCGTTCCACCGGATGATCTGGCGGATGCGGTGCTCGACCTTCTCGTTGCCCGGGAAGAACGGCTCCTCCTCGGGAGAGATCGTGTTGATGTAGTCCGTCGAGACCATCGACGGCAGACCGATCTGGCGAGAGCGAGCGTGCAGCAGGACCCGGTGCAGGAGGAACCGGGCGCGGCCCGGCGAGGCGTCGATGAGCTGGTCGAGCGCGTCTATCCACTCCGCGGTCTCTTCCGGATCGATGTCGGGCAGCTGGTTCCTGAAGGCGTCGTACACGGACTCACCCACCTCTTGGTTATGCCGGCCGTCCCAGGGTAAACGGCCCGTCTCGATCTCCGGTCGCCTCGTCCCGCCTTCCGGGACGTCTCGACCAAAGATGGCGAGGGGGAGGGAAGGTGGGCGGGGCGGCGAATCATCCCGCCAAGGCGCCCGCGGGGCGTCAGCCTGCCCCCAAACCCCGGAGGGTCTCGAATGCGAGCGTTCTCACGTAGATCGGTAGCGCTGGTCGTCGCGTTGCTCACAGCCGCGACCGCGCTCTCGGGTGTGCAGGCCGCGGCCAGGGGAGAGCCCGGGCGCAAGTCCGTTCGCCCCACCGACTACACGAAGCTGAAGGGCCTCTCGCAGGCGCGCTACGAGACCGTGCGCGAGTCGGCCATGGTCCCGATGGAAGACGGCGTCAACATGTACGTCGAGGTGGTCCGCCCCGACGTGAAGGGCCGCTTCGGCACCATCCTCGAGCTGAGCCCGTACCACGGGACGAGCGCGGACCGCTCCGGCACGCGCATCCTGCCGGGGCCCGAGGACGGCATGGCCGGCTACTTCGCGCCGCGCGGATACGCGGTCGTGTTCGCCGACCTGCGCGGGACGGGCAAGTCCGAGGGCTGCCTCGACCACGTGGGCCCGAAGGACCAGTCGGACGCGTACGAGATCGTCGAATGGGCCGCGAAGCAGCCCTGGTCGAACGGGCGCGTGGGCATGACCGGCCACTCCTACGTCGGCTCGACCCCGCAGATGGCCGCCGCGCAGAAGCCGCCGCACCTCGTGACGATCGTCCCGAGCGCCGGCCTCGCCGCGATGTACCACCACGAGTTCCAGCTCGGCGTCCCCTACTACCTCCAGTGGGCGGGCCCGCTGTTCGCGTACGAGCAGCTCGCGATCCAACGTCACCTCCCGCCCGTCGCCTCGGGCTACGGCGACAACTTCGGACAGGGCATGCAGTACTTCGGCTGCGGCGCGACGCAGTCGGCCGCGGTGACCGGCGAGGCCTACTTCAGCGGCGCCGAGACCGACTGGCACCGCGAGCGCGACTTCCGCAAGGGGGCAACCAAGTCCGGCATCCCCATGTTCATCATCCACGGCGTCAACGACAACGCCGCGCGGATCGCGGCGAGCGACTGGTTCATCGCCCGGAACGGCCGCCCCGGCGACAAGGCGTGGATCGGCCAGTGGGACCACGGGTCCGGCTGCTGCCCGAACCGCCGCGGGGACCACTGGACGCTGGCGCTGCACGCGTGGTTCGACAAGCACCTGCAGGGACGCAAGGTCTCGACGGGTCCCGCCGCGGAGATCTTCCTCAACGACGGGAGCGTGTTCACCACGGATCAGTGGCCTCCGAGGCCCGACGACCTCATCACGTTCCACCCGCTCGGCGACGGCTCGATGGCGACCTCTTCGAACGAGCAGCCCGAGGAGACGCTCTCCTACGTCGCGGACCCGCGCGGTTTCAGCAACGAGTTCAACACCGGCCACGTGGCGTTCGAGACCGGCCCGCTGCCGGAGGACGTCCTGATCGCCGGCGTTCCTAAGATGCACCTCGTGACGTCGGTGACGTCGCCGCGGGTCCACATCAACGCCGGCCTCTACGACGTCGGCAAGGGCGGCTCGAACCAGCCCGACCGCATCGGCCGGGCGATGTTCGCGGTGAGCCCCGAGCTGCGCAACGGACCGGACAAACCCGAGGTCGTCGTGCCGGGTCAGCTCATGAAGATCGACTTGATCGGCCAGGCCCAGGCGCACCTCGTGAAGAAGGGCCACTCGCTGCGGCTGATCATCGCCTCTAGCCACCCGGACAAGGTCCCCGTCTTCGCCGAGGGGGCCCAGGTGTCGATCGTCGTCGGGGGCGAGGACGGCACGACCGTGACCGTCCCCGTGATCTACCGGCCCAAGCTCTGGCCCGACCCGCTGAAGACCAGCGTCACGCCGTAGCGCGGGGCGCACACGCTCCACGCGACCTCGTCGGTCTCACTACCGGTTTCCGGTCGTCGTACTGACCGGTTCGCGTCACCTCGCCGGCTGGCAGGTCGGGCACCAGTAGGTGACCCGTTCGCCGGAGGGGTCCTGGGCCTTCCTTCGGACGAGAGTTCCGCAGCGCCGGCAGGGCTGGGCGGCGCGGCCGTACACCCAGCGTTGGCGGCCGGGACGCTGGTCGCCGGTCGTTATCTGCATGCCCGTCTTGCGGTTTGCCCCCATCAGCCTCGCGGTCAGGTCGACCAGGCCGTCGTGATCGGGGACGTCGCGCACCGGCGTCCAGGGGTCGGCGCCACGCAGGAAGCAGATCTCGCACTTGTAGACGTTGCCCGGCCCCGCCATGACGGTCTGGTCCAGGAGCGTCTCGCCCACCGAACGGTCGGGGTGCAGGCGCAGCCGCCGGACGGCTTCGCCGTGGTCCCAATCCGTCAGTGGATCCGGTCCCAGATGGCCCACGAGCCGGTCCTCCGCGGCCGTTTCGACCAGCTCCGTCATCGCCAGGTGGAAGCCCACCGCCGTCCAGCTCTCGGTCTCCAGCACCGCGCGGATCGCGTGAGCCGGGCCGCGCCACCGTGAGTCAGCGCGGTAGAGGTGCCACTCCCCGTCCATCCGAAAGTGCGTGTGGAACGTGACGCCGCCCTCGATGCGGAAGAGGAAGTGCTTGCCACGGGAGACGACCTCGTCGAGCTTCCGGCCCGACAGGTCCGCCGTCGCGATCGCGGGGACGCGGAAGTCCGTCTTCGTCAGGACGCTCCCGGCGAGGGCCCGATGGAGTCGCCCGGCCGCGACGTAGACGGTGTCGCCCTCAGGCACGAAGGCGGAGGCCGCGCGAGGTCGGGCGGAACCCGGCGTCGATCAATGCCTGCGCGAAAGGGGTGTCCTCGACGGCCTCGCCGTCGGCGCGCTCGACCGTGAGACGTCCAAGTGCTCCGTCCCCCGCGGCGAGAGCGAGCGCGTCGACTGCCGGACGGATGACGTCAGGATCGTCCGAGTACGACAGCAGGCTGCGCCCGCCCTTCTCGACATAGATCGCGAGCCGGCCGTCCACCAGCACGACCAGCGCACCCGCTTTGCGCCCGGGCCGGTGGCCTCCCTCGCGTTGCGGCCACTCGAGCGCGGCCCCATACGGATTCGCGGGGTCGACCGCCGCGAGCACCTGCGTGCGCGCCGCGGGCTCGACGGCGTCCTCCAGGGACCGCAGCCGATCCACCGCACCCGGCATCGCGAACTGCGCGCCGCCGAGGCCCTCTACGAAGTAGCCGCGGCGGCAGCGGCCGGACTCCTCGAACGCCTTCAGCACGCTGTAGACACCGGCGAATCCTCCGGTCACGCGCTCCGACATCGCCGCGCCGCGTGTCACGATGCCGTGGCGGACGAGGAGCTGCTCCGCGGTCGCGTGCAGCCGGCGGGTCGGGTCGCCGCGGCGCGCGGGGACGAGGCT
>WUUC01064755.1_pt1 | contig 33114 bp, 24 predicted proteins | sample 6278441 | NCBI WGS metagenome assembly WUUC01 (sample SAMN13675441, study PRJNA597444) | soil metagenome | isolation source: soil | place: USA: Washington | collected 2017-10
GCGGAGGCCGCATCCGCAAGCACAAGCAACTCAATCGCAGCCTTGTAGACATCGAGACGCTCATGTTCGAACTCGTTCATCCTCCGCGTATCGGCCCAGCATCGCCAAGGTTGCGTCTCAGAATCGGGCTCGGGCTCGGGCTCGACCGGACGACTCCCAACCAGTCATCTTCTCTGTGCCGAGGTACTAGCGCCGCGTGGAGAACGGCGGCGACCTGCCTAGAACTACGTCTGCAGCCGCCTTGCCGCCTCGGGAGCGACGCGTGCGCGCGTAAACGGGCTACCGCCGAACTTGTGGCGTCGGTGAGAGCCCACGCCTGCCTACCGCCACTCCTGCTACTGGTGTTGTCCGCCACCCATGATGGGGCCCACGAACGCGCTAGCCGCCCCACCGCCTTCGTGCTCGCGGTTCGCTACGCCTACGCACGAAAGGTTGGCGCAATTCGCGGAGCATGCGCTCGCTGGCTTGCCACGACTACGTCGGCCAAATACTCACACGACTTTGCCGCGGGCCGTACGGCGCGGCATGTCGCGCATCAACTGAACGCGTCATTTCAGAACTAGGCGCTGACAGCACCAACTGTTGCCGTGATGGTTGCTAAGATGCTCGCGCTGGCTGGCCAACGACTCAAACACGGCGATGCCCGCGAATTCTCGACAACATTATGAAACCCATCCCGATCAAACGTACCGAGCTTCGGCTTCTACCAGATGCCCGTCGGGTGCTGGCCAAACCCTATCTGCCCGGCGAAGAGAGTCCGGCTGAAACGTCACGCGCACGCCTGCTGATGGCGCGCATCCTGGCCATTCCAGAAGCTCATGTGAGCGCGCTGAACGCGGAGGTTTTGCAACGCTTCGAGAGGCGCCATCGTAACTTCAGCGAGATGCTGGAGGGCCAGTTCGAGATGGTCTCACATCACGTCCCCAATGCTACGCTGCTGAGCGTCGAACGCCGCCTGCTGATCGGCGCCTACTTCATGCATGAATATGCGGTAGAGGCCGCTGCGCTGTTCAATCCTTCGATCGTGCTCGCGCCGGACCAGCGCGGGCTTGCCCGCGGCTCGAAGCGCTTCGTGATGAGCTTGCGTGCGGTAGGCGAGGGCCACTTGTCTTCGATCGAATTCCGCTCGGGTGTGCTCGACGCTGATGGCGGCATGACCATCGACGCTACTGGCCCCCACCTGGTAGGCGGCCAGCGGACCGCGCCCAGCAATTTCGACAAAGCCCGCTTCACCGCCAAGCTGCTGGAGCTCGGCGCAATCAACGACCTGTCGTCGAGCGTGCTCAATCGGCTCGGGGCCAAGTTCACGCCGGAAGAGCTCGAGGCCTCGCTCGGCGCGCTCGAAGGGCTCGGGCCCCCGCATGCGATCTCTTTCGAAACCGTCAAGATCATCCGGGTGCTGGCGTCTTCCAACTACGTGACCACCTTTCCCGCGGATTCCGCGCTGGCCGAACGCGTGATCTTTCCGGCTGGTCCGAACGAGACGCGGGGCATGGAAGACGCACGCTTCGTGCGCTTCACGGCTGAGGATGACAGCGTCAAGTACTACGCGACCTACACGGCGTATGACGGCTTCGAGATTTTGCCGCAACTGATCGAGACTGAGGACTTCGTGCGCTTCACGATCTCCACGTTGAACGGCGGCGCTGCGCAGAACAAAGGCATGGCGCTGTTTCCGCGTCCGATCGACGGCAAATGCGTGATGCTTTCGCGCAAGGACCGCGAAAACCTGCACCTCTCGACCTCGAGCGACGTGCACCACTGGAACGACGTGACCGAGCTGCACCGCCCGCAACATCCCTGGGAGCTGCTGCAGATCGGCAATTGCGGCTCGCCCATCGAGACCGAGGCCGGTTGGCTGGTGCTGACGCACGGCGTCGGGCCGATGCGCCGCTACGCGCTCGGGGCGCTGCTGCTCGACCTACGCGATCCACGGCGGGTGATCGGCCACTTGTCGAGGCCGCTGATCGAACCTGACGAGAGTGAACGCGTGGGTTACGTGCCGAACGTGGTGTACACGTGCGGCGCGATCGTACACGCAGAACAGCTGATCGTGCCCTACGGCTTCTCGGACGCCGGCGTGGCCGTCGCGCAACTGGCTCTCTCCGATCTGCTCGAGGCCCTGCTCGCCTCCGAGCCTCCCAGCATTGGCGAATTGCGCGGGCCGGCGGGGAATCAGTAAACGATTCGACTGAGCGCGAGATCGTCTGCTGTCAGAAATCGCGTTCGCTCGTGTAACTTTCCCTGTGCCCTCGGCGAAGTACTCGGGGTGAGCCCAGGCGCTGGCGCGCCGCTGCGGGCTCACGCCGTTTCCGTTTCTGCTTCAGGAGGTTTCCATGGAACCAAAATGCAATTCGTCGGCAGGCCTGGTGCTCGCGAGCAGTGTGGCGGCGTTGCTTCTGGCCGGCTGCGGCAGCGACTCGAAGGACGACGATACGGGTGGTCAGCAGGCACAGCTGACCTGTCTGGGAGGCAACGAATGCGCCGGCATGAGCGAGTGCGCCGGCGGACCGGGCGACAACAGCTGCGCAGGCAAGAACGAGTGCACCGGGATGGGCTGGGTGTACGTGGAGAGCGAAGAGGAGTGCGCCGACAAGGGCGGCACGCTCAAGACGGAAGAGGGCTGAGGGGCTCGCGCTCGAGGCCGATATGACTCGCGGTCACGGCTATGGTCTGCGCGCCGCGCACTACGCGGAGCTGCTCGAGCGGGGCACACGCGCCGAGTACCTGGAAGCGATCAGCGAGAACTTCCTGGACCGCGGCGGCCGTCCGGCAGCCGTGCTCGAGCGCGTCCGCCGCGACGCACAGATCGTGCTGCATGGCGTGTCGCTGTCGGTCGGCGGCACGGACGCGATCGCGCGCGAGTACGTGCGCGGTTTGGCAACGCTCGCCCGCTCGATCGAGGCGGCCTGGGTGTCTGATCATCTGTGCTTCGGCACGTTCGGTGGTCACTACGCGCACGATCTGTGGCCCCTACCTTACACCGAGGAGGCGCTCGAACACGTAGTCGCGCGGGTCGGTGAGGTGCAAGAGCTGCTCGGCAGGCGGCTCTTGCTCGAAAACGTGTCGAGCTACGTGGAGTACCGAGCGAGCGTCATGCAGGAGTGGGAGTTCCTGGCGGCGGTGGCGGAGCGCGCCGACTGCTTGATCCTGCTCGACATCAACAACGTCTACGTCAGCGCGAGGAACCACGGCTTCGATCCACGCGCGTACATCGACGCGCTGCCCGCGCGCCGCATCGCCCAGCTGCACCTCGCCGGACACAGCGATCACGGCAGCCACGCCATCGATGATCACGGCTCTCGCGTGTGCGACACCGTGTGGGACCTGTATCGCCACGCGTTGCGCCGCTTCGGGCCGGTCGCGACGATCGTGGAATGGGACGAAAACCTGCCGCCGCTCGCCGAGCTCGAGAACGAGGCGGCCATCGCGCGACGGATCGAGGCCGAGCTGTATGGCGAACTTGGCACAACTTGAGGAGCTGTTCTGGCGTGCGGTGCGCTCGAACCGAACGCCAGCCGAGATCGAGGCCGAGCTCGTCGGCAGCGCCGCGTTCGGCGCCGTTCGGCGCATGAGCATCTACAGGAGTGCTTACTGGGTCCGGCAGGGACGTGTGCTCGGAGACACCTTTCCAGCCGTTCGTGCCAGCGTGGGCGAGGCGCATTTTCGCCGCCTGGCGGCGGACTACTTGCGCCGCCATCCCTCCGAACATCCAGCGATAGAGTGGATCGGCCAGCGTTTCCCCGAAGCTCTGATCTGCCGCGCGGACATACCAGCCTACGTGCCCGACCTGGCGCGGCTGGAGTGGGCACGCTTCTGCGCGCTGCTTGCGCCCCCGGCATCCGTGATGCGCGTGGAGGATCTGCACGGCGTGGATTTTCCGAGCGCGCGCGCCCGCCTGAGCCCGAGCCTGCGCATGCTGCGCCTCTCACGGCGCGCTCTGGACGCGTGGCGTGAGCACGCGGCGGCACGCAGCGGGGCAGACGCGGGCGCGGAACCGAACGGGCTGATCGGCTGCCTCATCTGGCGGCGCGGGCACGACGTCGGCCAGCGACTGCTTCACGCAGAGGAGTGGACGGCGCTCGAGCAGCTCGCTGCCGGCCACGACTTTGCGCATGTGTGCGCGGTTTTTGGCGATCGGGAGACGCAAACTGCAGCGCTGTGCATTGGCAGGTGGTTCCGAGAGGGACTCGTGAGCGCGCTCGGCAGCGCGCCCGACACGGTTAGCTCTGGGCAGAGCGCCGCGCAGGCGCAGGAGGGACTCGCATGTCGCTTCGAAGGATGAGCCATGGCGAGGCGGCGCTAGCTGCGCTCGCGGCGTGTGCGCTCGCGGCCTGCTCCGGCGACGCAGGTCAGGGCAACGGCAGCGAATTCGGCTTCGAGACGGGGGCGCTGATGCGGCCGGGCGAAGACTGCGACTTCTGTCACCGGCCCGATTCGCAATACGAGACGGCGCCGCACTGGTCGCTGGCGGGCACTGTCTACCCGCGTGCCGACTCCGATCCGGCGGACGGGGTGGCGGGCGTGAAGGTGATCGTCGGCGGCGAGAGCGGACAAGAGGTGCTGACTCTTACCACCAATGCCGCGGGCAACTTCTTCACGGCCGCGCAGCTTCCCGATCCTTACTACGTGGCCCTCGAGTACCAAGGCGAGCGGATCGAGATGCCCTGTCCACCTCCGTCCGGCGGCTGCGCGAAGTGCCATCGCAGGCCGCCGAACGGCTCCGCACCGGGCCGGCTCTTCATCCCGCAAGGTCGGGTGCTCGAGCCGCGGCCGTTCAACTGCGCCACGTGGATGTCCGGGGACGCCTCCCCCTGAGCTTCCTAGGCTCGTGTCCGCGCCGCGGAGGGTAACGAAATGCCGTGGCAGCGCGAACAGCCCGAAGAGGACTTGGTTGCATCGCCGTGATGGACATCACCGCCCCTTTTCGCCATTGTCCCAGGGCTCCGTCGTCGCGTCGGGGCCTACCGAGCTACGTGCACGAATATCGGACCGAAGAGGAGATGATGTCCGCTTATGCGGCAGGCGATGAACACGCGTTCGATGCGCTGTTCGACGCGGTCGCGCCGCGCCTCCTGGCCTTCTTCGTGCGCAGCCTGCCCGACCGCGCCGCGGCGGAGGATCTGCTGCAGGTCACCTTCACACGGTTGCACGCGGCACGCGGCAGCTATCGACCCGGTTTGCCGCTGCGTTCGTGGCTGTACACTATCGCCGCGCGCGTGCGCGCGGACGAGCTGCGCCGTCGCTACCGGCGTGATGCGCGATGTGAGGAAGCGGAGCTCGAGGAGCTGCCCGATCCGGCGTGCCAGGCAGACGGCGCCGAGCTCGACCAGAAAGCGCGCGAGCAAGCGGTGCGAGACGCCTTGCAGCGGCTTCCGGAGGCGCAGCGCGTCGTCCTTCACCTTCACCGATTTGAAGGCATGAGCTTCGGCGAGATCGCGCGGGTGCTCGAGCTGAAGGAGAGCACGGTCCGCGTGCGTGCGTTTCGCGCGTACGAAACATTGCGCACGCTGCTCCTGCCGGTGTTGCGCCGGGAGGAGGACCGATGAGCGATCACATCGATCCGTCACTGGCGCTGGCGTGGGCCGCGCTGCCCGCGGAGGATCCGGAGCGCCGCACTGCGTGGGAGCACGCGCAGCAGTGTCCCACTTGTCGCGCGCTGATCGACGAAGGCATGGCCATGCTGCGGCTGATCGATGCCGCAGACGCTCCGCCCGCCGTAGACCCCACGCTCAAGGCGCGCATTAAAGCGACTGTGTTCGCACGAGATCGCTTCCGCGTGCACTGGGAGCTGCCGCTCGCGCTGGTTGCGCTCGTCTCGCTCGCGCTTGCGCTCTTCGACGGCCACCTGGGGCGCCCTCTAGCGGTCGGGATCGGCCTGCACTGCTTGCTCTACGAAGCGGCGCTGGGCATGCTGCCTGGCGGCGCCATGTTCCTGCTCGCGCGGCGCGGGCTGGTCGAGCTTCAGCCGCTTCGCGTGGGTACGTTGGCAGCCGCATTCGGGCTGGTTGGACAGCTCGTGCTACGCGTCCGCTGCCCCGTGCACGACGCAGCCGCCCATCTGCTGGTGTTTCACTGCGGAGGGATCGCGATCGCGACGCTGCTCGGCGGGTTCTGGGTGCGCTTCACGCCGTGGCGTAACTGACGGGTTACGCCGGCTGGCCCGCGAAGAGCTAGCTCAGGGCTCTGGCGCGCTCTGCTCATAATAAGCCGCGTTGGGGTAAGAGATGCCCATCAGAGAGAGGCACATCTCGTCGAGCGTGTCCTCACCGACGCGGATCTCGACCGGCTCCTTCAGGCCTTGGAGGTCGAGCGCGTCGGCGATAGCGCGGTTGTTCAGCGTATTGTCGTAGACGCAGCGCACGTGGATGGTGTCGCCATCGTGGATGGTGGGCAGATTCTCGTAAGAGGTGTCCCAACCGTAACCCAGCTGCCAGTTGAAGTCCCACTCGGGCGTGTGCTCGAGGCACTCCATCGGAGTCTCATTCTCCGCCGGCGTAGCGTTCTCGAGCTTCACCATCAGATCGCGACCGGCGTAGTGCATGTGCGAGGAGGCGAAGTAGATCTTGAGTGGACTCAGTGGAAGCTTCCACTTGAAGGTCCACTCTTCCACGTGGCCGGCCTGGCCGGCCGGGATCACGAACTCGGGCGTCGTCTCGCCGGGCTGCAGCAGCAGGTCCGAAGTACCGTACATCGTGTCGTCGTGTACCTTCTGCTTCGCATCGGCAAAGCCCATGAAGACGGGCGTAGCGATGTACTTGGGCACCTCGTCGGCGAGCTGCAGCGCGTATTCGGTGTCGCTGTCCGTTTCAGGTCCCGATGCGATCGGGTGATAATGCATGTCGAGCACCACCACGGAACCTGCCTTGACCGGCTGTCCGCTCTCGGACGGACTCCTGACCGGCTGACCTCCGGGTGCCCACGATCCCAGCAGCGCATAGCTGAGTCCCGTGCCGTCGAGCGTGGGGCCGCCGAAGCAATCGTAGCGCTCGCCGACGTTCACGCCCTTCTCGCTCAGAAAGGCGTCGTTCATCTGCGCGCGTGTGACCGGCGTACCGTCCGTCAACTCCGGCCTGACGAGGTAGGTAGTGACGTGGTGCAGGACCTTCTCATTGCCCGACGTCACCTGACGGCTGACGATGTAGCCATCCTCCTCGATCCCGGGATCGACTATCAAACAGGTGTGCAGATCGCCTCTTCCCGTATCTTCGACGACGATGGGGGAAGGCAGCTTCACCACGATGTCGGCGCGCTCGATCTCGACCGAGGGAGCCACGGGAAGCTCTGCGGCCTCGTCGGCGTTGCCAGCTGGCGCGCCGGCCTCGGCCCACGCGCGCAGCGAGGCCCTCTCCTCCTTAGTCAGACGCGGGTCGTTGGAATACTTGTGCTTCGGCGTGCACTCAGGGGTCGAGCGCGCCAGGAACGGCGGCATGCGGCCGCTTTCGACGGCGGCAAGCATCGGCATTGAAAAGTCTTTGGCTGTCTCGTACTCCAGCAGGGAGAAAGGCGCGATGGCGCCGGGTCTGTGACAAGCGCCGCATTTTTCGTGCACGATCGGCTGAATGTCTTGGTACCAGGTCGGCGCGTCTACCGAGCTCGTCGATCGATCGGAAGCGCCGGCATCGGAGGTCGAGCGTCCCCCTCCACCCTCCTCGCCACAAGCCGGAAGTAGCGACGCGAAGGCCAGCAGTGCAAGCGGATTTGCTGATTTCCAGGTCATGATCCCCACTCCTCCTTGATGCATAACGCGAGCTGGCGCGGAAGTCGCGACAATGGCGCGGACTGTCAGTCCCGTGCCCGCGTTCTGGATGGCAACGCCCGCGCACTGACCAGTCCATAGTCGGTGCTGGGATCTCCAATCGAGCGCCAGGCGTCCGTCCGACACAGGTCGCAGGCTCAGCTCAGAGCAGATCGAAACACGAGTTCTGGCCGCCGACGATGCCACGTGAGCCGTTCGACAGTGAGCCGGCGGGCCAGGCGATGACGAAGTCGTACCACAGCTCCTGATCGGTATTCGGTCCGAACGTGAAGAGGCCGCTGCCGTCCTCGCAAGCCGCAAGGACCGCGAGCAGGAGCAGACAACTCGACCAGCGCATCGGATCCTCCATCAAGCCAAGAGATATGGAAGCCACTATGGCGACTTCTCGCCGCGCTCGCGCGCTACACGTGGTCACAAGTTTTTGACCGTAAGACCGCTCGGGTCGGCGCGCGGTAGAGGGCGCAAGCAGCGCAGCGCAGGCCTTTGCCGCGCACGCGCAATCGGCGGCGTCAGCGTGCAGGGACGCAGGTTCGGCGCTCCCCGCCCGGTGACCTCCGCCTCCTCTTCCGCCGTCGCCACCCCGCGATTCCGTCCGTCCGCGGGAGCGCAAGAGTTCGAGACCTGTACGCCACGGCACTGCCTGCGGTGCCGGCGGCCGGGGGGCGTCCCAGCAGTTCCGTTGCCCATCGAGCCGGGCGGCCGGGCGCCCTCGGGACCGCTGCCCGCGTGCGGCTCACACGTGGCGCGTGAGAGCAATTTCTGCCAGCGCTGTGGGCGTGCCGCCGTGGCTACTCGGTCACGCGGCGCACAGGCAGCGAGTCCTGCTTCGCGGGCGCGAGTCAGCCGCAGCGTCTATACCCGGCGCGCCCTGCGGGCGCGCTTTTCTCGTCGCACGAGCCAGTCTGCACATTCACTGCTTCTCCGATCGAAGTGCTATGGGAGACAAGCATCCATGGACACGGGATTGTACAAATCGATCGTCTGGGTTCACGGGCTTGTCGGCGCGCTTGCACGGTGCGATATCGATCGCGACGAGCTATTCACTGGTGTCGGCATACAACCCAGCCTGCTGGGCGACAGCCGTGCGCGCATCTCCCTGGGCGAATGGCGGGCCCTGGTGCGTCGCGCGATGCTCCTCACCGGAGATCCTGGCCTCGGGCTCACGATTGGCAGCGCCGCCCCCGACGGCATTCACCAGATTGTTGGTCCGATAGCGGCCGCGTGCGGAACCATGCGCGAAGCGATGCGCATGTTCGAACGCTACCGTCCACTGCTGGGCAACGCCACGCGCTTCGCGCTGCTCGAAGAAGGCGAGCGTGCGTACTTCGTGCACGAACCGCTGTATCCGAATCCAGAGGCCCCGCAGTTCGATCCCGAGCTGGCGCTGAGTCTCGTGTATCGACTGTCGCGCGGCTACGCGAAGCGAGGCAGCGAAGACGCCCAGGAGGTCTGGTTCACGCATTCGGCCCCCCCTTATACCCAGCGCTACGCCGAGGTGTTTCGCTGCCCAGTCTGCTTCGACCGTCCCCGCAATGCGATCCTGTTCGACAGGAAGTACCTCGACGAACCGTTGATGTACGCGAACCCCGTGCTGCTCGAGGTGCTGCGCGAGGGCGCCGAGCGCATGCTCGCGCAGCAAGGGACGCCGAGCCTGCCCGACCGCGTACGCGCGATGCTGCTCCACGAAGTCGACCTTCGCGGCGTGGACGCCGCGCGCATCGCCAAGCTACTGAGGCTCGACGTGCGTTCGTTGCGGCGGCACCTGATCAACGCGAACGCCAGCTGGTCGGGCTTGCTCGATGAGGCGCGCTGCCGTATCGCGTGCGACGAGCTGCGCCGGAGCGACGTGTCGATTCGCGATCTCGCGGAACGGCTGGGCTTCTCCGAGCAGAGCGCCTTCAATCGCGCCTTCAAGCGCTGGACCGGCATGACGCCGGCGAAATTTAGCCGCGACGCCGGCGCGCGGTCCACGGCCAGGGTCATCCCGGTCGGACGCGACCGGAAAAACGCGAGCTCGCGCTAACGCCCCGGAACCGTCAAGCTCGAGGCTGACCCACTGCGGCCTGCTGCAACGCCTGACGATGCAGATCGTCGGACTGCCTCCTACGCTTCACCTAACATTACTGTGCTAAGGCGTGGAGCGTGTGCCCGAGAGCCACTCCGCTCCACGCGTGTAGATACTTTCCATCTCCGGGCTCCTGTCGAGCACGACGGAACTCCACAGCGGAACTCACCGTTCGTCTTGATCGTGGGAACGCCGATGTAGCATTTGGTCGACTACGCCCACCAATGAACATCCACTCCGACGCTCGCGCGAGCACGCACACCAACCACCGCAGCTTCTCTTCTCAGCGAACCTTCACCAGCTTATCGGTGTAACCAGGAGTGCTGAACAGACGGGTCACACGGCCGTCGGCGGAGATCTCGTACACAGTCGTGGCCGAGAAGTCCGAGCTGCTCGTAAACAGAAACGTGCGCCCCTCGATCGTGGATAGGTCGGTTCCGCCGGCGAGCCAGTCGAGCTCGTCAATGGGCGCCGCCTCCCACGCCTCGAGGTCGACGAGCCACAGGCGCCAGTTGTTGGCAACGATGAGGTCGCTCCACACGGTCTCGGCGTCGAGAGTGGCCCGCTCGTCATGGTAGACCATCAAGATGCCGCGGCCGTCTCTTAGGTATTGAAACTCGCCCGTGCGTCTGCCGTCGGTCAGCTCCGAAAAATCCCTCGGCCAGCCCGCTGCGATAGTCGCGTCGTCCGCATTGATTCGCACCACGCAAGACACGGGTGCCTGCTCGTCGAGCAGCTGGTACGCGATGATGTCGCTCAGCGGGGAGAAGTACAGATTTCCTTCTTCGTCCGCGCTCGCGCGGTGGAGCGCGGGGCAGGGCGCTTCGATCAGCGTCTTGAGACCGCCGTCTTCATCGTAGACGGCGATCCGTGATTCGTGGTGAAAGGCGTACCAGTCGTCGTCACGCCAGTAGTACGACTGAAACACGCCGTCGGGGCGGACTGCGTCTGGGTACGCATAGGAAGCTAGGCTGAAGCCATCGCGCTTCAGCTCGACAGGCGGGCCTTCTACCTCTGCGCGGATCTCGAGCGCGCTCGGGTCCCACAGCACGCGCGTCGTCTGATCCATGGTCACCAGGGCCGTCGTCTCGCTGATGAAGTGGTTGGCGTACAGAGGAGCGATGGCCGAGGTAAAATTCGCGAAGCTGAGCGTCTCTCCATGTTCCAGCGTCGCCCTGTCGCTTACGACGTAACGAGTCAGCTCGGGCGCGTCGCTCGACGAGATGAAGACGTAGCCTCCGAAAGCGTCTACATTGGCCCATCCGGAAAACTCCGCTGCCTCGGACAGATCGATATCTTCGCGCTGATCGAGGGAGCTGAGCAGGGTCAGATAGGCCGACGCGGTCGTGTCATCGAAAACGTGGGTCATGAACGCATATACCGATGGGGCGGCGGCGTTCGAGTCGCTCGAGCCGCCCGCATCGGCCGCGACCTCGCTCGTATTCCGGGAGAGCCCATCGGAGTTCTCTCCACAGCCGACGAAGCTCCAAGACACGAGCATCGCGAAGGCCGCGCCGCGCATCTTCCTCTTCGACCCCTCGTATCGGTTCATCGGACCTCCATACACGCTCGACTCACCAACACACGGTCTCTCTCAGCGCATCGGATCGGAACAACCGGACAGTCATCCGCCCGCTCCAGAGCCGGTACCGAAGCACGCGATAGGAGAGTTCCCAGAGGGGTGGTGCGCTGAAAAAAGGCGTACCGTGGTTCTCTGCCACTAATGAAAACGACTGTCAATTGCAAACGATGTGGCCGGGTCATCGCCAATAACATGCGTAATCATGCGCCTCTTGACAGCCAACGCCGGTCATGCGAGGACGCGAGCCCGGTTCGTTGCAAGTGATACTCAACTTCATCGCTTGTGTGACCTGTCAGCGGGGCTGCGTCGACGCGCTGCTCCTGCAGCCACTCCGCCCCGCGGAGCGCGCCGAGTCCGGGCCAGGAAAGAGATTCATGAGTCCAGTAAAACGAAACACGACCCAGTTCGCCTCGCTCGCGTACCTTCTCACCGCGACGAAGACGCTCTGCCTCGCGCCGCTTCTCGCCCTTGCGCTTCTGGCGTGGGGCTGCGGCGATGAGGGTGACTCCAGCATCGCGAGCCGCGCGATGGCGGGACCGCTCTACGCGGTAACCAGTACTGTGTTTACGGCAGATATGCCCGTTTCGTACCTGACGGTCGTAAATTCGCTGGCGCCAGGGGCTCCGATCGACCTCCGCAACTCCATGGAATTCGGTGGAGATGCCCGCGCCTACGGGCCCGAAGGGCGCGACGTCGTGTACATGACATCGACCGAAGATGGCACGATGACCGAAGTCAGAATTGAGCCAGACGGCTCGCTGCGCCTCGGTCGGGTTGTGTCCTTTGGCAACCACGGCATCAATCAAACGACCGGCGGCAACGTGCACCACTTCATGTCGCCGAGCAAAGCCTACTTTGTCAGTCAGCAGACCTTGCAGATCGTCGTTTGGAACCCTGCTGAGATGACGATCGTCACGACCATCCCGCTCCCGCAGGAAACGGACGCCGCGAGGCAGTCTGTGGCCTTTTATCCACGGCCAATCGTAGTCGGCGACCAGCTCGTCCTGATCTCCAGCGGCTACGACGAGAGCGATATCGCAACCACAGCGACGGTGACCGTTGTGGACACCGCACTGGATCTCGTGGTGGACACGACCACGGAAACACGCTGCTTCAACATGTTGCAGTCGGCCGTGGACGCGCAAGGGGACCGCTATTTTGCGTCCGGCAGCTTGGGGGGAGCCTTGCACTTTCTTTTTCCCGAGCAGGCGCCAGCGCCGTGCTTGTTGCGGATGCGCGCCGGCGAAACTTCGTTCGATCCGGATTGGTCGCGAAGCTTCACGGAAGAGCTCGGTACACGCCTCTGGACGGGCGTCACACCCGGCGCAAACGGGACGATATACGTGCAGAGCATTGCCGAAGATGCCCCTGCTGTCGTTGCGGGCTCGAGCGCGGCGGACCCTTTCGAGGTCGCCAACGCGCAGCCATGGAGCTGGCACGCGCTGACCGGCCCCGACGCTGAGCCGACTCCTGTCGAAGCCGACCTGTTCGCTCCGCCGGTGTTCGCTCCGATTCCCGTGGAGGAAACGGGCTATATTTCGCTCTGGGACAGCGACAACGGCGAAACCACCTTGGTCGATCTAACCTCAGACGAGACGCCGCAAAAGGCTCTGGTCGTCCCCGGTTTCGTCTACAACATCGTGCGCATCCGGTAGCAGCAGGCTCGCGCGCCCTACTCTGCCGAAGTCGGATGCATGCTGGAAATCCTTGCGTACTCTTCTTGACAGACCGCGAGTAGGCCGACTCGGCACGCCGAGGTCGCAGTGGGCGCGGGACGCGGCGTCATGCGCGCGCGTCGAGGCTGGTCCCGCGGCGCACCGCGGCACAGCGCCCAGGGCAATCCTCGAGACTTTCCTGCGCTCGCCGCGCCCATAGAGGACCCGGCGCAGGAGTGCTACGTGAGCCACGAGGAGAGTGCTCCATGTCGTCCGTGAAGGGAAAGTTGCTCCGGTTCGGCAGCGCTATGCTGTCACGAGCGAGTGTGGTCGCGTGCGCAGATGCCGGCGCTGGTTTCCGGCGCATCACCTTGCGCGGCAAGACACCGAGACCCGCTCCCGGCACCAAGCTGCAACTGCTGCTGCCTTCGGACGACGTTCGAACCTACAGCCCCATCGCGTCGCGCGAAGACGGCGAGATCGTACTGCTCGGGTGGAAACACGCGGGTGGGCCCGGCGCGCGCTGGGTCGCGGAGGTGGCGGTCGGTAGCGAGGTGCACTTCGCCGGCCCCCAGCGCTCGATCAACCTGCCCAGGGGGCCTTTGGTGATCGTCGGCGACGAGACCAGCGTGGGCGTCGCTGCCAGCTACGCGGCCGAGTGGCCTGGCGCGGTACAAGCCATCTTGCAAGGACTTTCGCCGGAGGAGCTGCACACGGCTGCGGAGGCCGTTGGCCTGCGACCCGCGCACGTGTCGGCGCGCAACGACACGAGTGGCTTGGTCGAGGCCGTCGTTGCGGCGCACGCGAGCTCTCCGCAGGCCGCAGTGGTGCTGACGGGCGGCTCCGAGCTGGTCGTCGCGGTACGCGAGGCCCTGCGCACGCGAGGCATCCGCAACATCAAGACCAAGGCGTACTGGATTCCGGGCAAGACCGGGTTGGACTGAGGCGGCCTACCGGCAGGTCCAGCGGGTGGCTGCGGTGCGGCGCATTTTCCGCGCACATGAGGGGAATGAAGTGCCGACGTCGTGTGTCCACGCAAGCGACGGACGGACCCACTCACAACGGGCAGGAAAACGTGGACAAGCTCAGGGTTCCCGGCCCACCGAGCCAGCTGCGCCGCTTTCCGCTGCGCTGGCTTGGCCTCTATCTCGGGCTCTGGTTCATGCCAGCCCCACTGGGTCAGCTCCCCTGGGTCGGCGGCTTCTTGAAAAACGTGGTCGCCAGCGCCAAGGAGCGCGGCGCGCAGTGGTTCTCCGGCCTTTGGCCGGGAAGCGAAGGCTTGGCTATCCGCTTTTCCGGGGGTAGCGACCGCACCATCGACTACTACATCGCCGCGCTGTTGATCGTTCTGTCTTGTTTGATCGCCGGGCTCTTGTCTGCGCGCCGCTTGGACGCGCCGAAGGATCGACAGCTCTTCGAGTGGCTGCGCGGGTACCTACGGCTCGTATTGGCCTGCACGATGCTCTTGTACGGCCTCTGTAAAGTATTTCCGCTCCAGTTTCACCCGCCCGGATTACGCATCCTGACCATGAGAGTTGGAGATCTAACTCCACTCGAGATCATGTGGACCTTCATGGGAGTATCGCAACCTTACACCATCTTCTCGGGCGTGGCCGAGCTGATCGGTGGCGTGTTGCTGTTGTGGCCGCGAACTAGCTTGTTAGGCGCATCGATTCTCTTCGTCGTGATGGGCAACGTGGTACTGCTCGACCTCTGCTACGACGTCGACATGAAGCTGTACGCGGGCCATTTGCTGCTCGCGATCACGTTCCTGATCGCCCCCGAAGCTCCGCGCCTTGCGCGAGCCTTTTTGCCGAGAAAAACCGCCGCCGCCGAATCGAGCGCGTCTTGGCGGAGCATCGGCAGTGCGCTGGCTCGCTTTGGCATCTTCGCGCTGGTCGCCGGAGAGATCCTGCACTGGTCATGGACTGCCACCCGGGAGGGAGCTGGCCGGCATCCTCTCCACGGCATCTGGAAGGTGGAGGACGCTGCTGTGAGCGGCACTCCTATTGCGCCGCATGCTTGGCACAGCGTCGCGATTCAGCGGGGCTCGTTCATCACGATCGGTCGAGATCACTCCCGCAAGCTCTACAAGCTCGACGTGACGAAGCTCGACGCGGAGCGCCTGACGTTGAGGGATGTGGATACGGGCAAGCCAGTCGGCACGCTGAGTGCTACCTCGAAGAACCACACAGAGCTGCTCCTGGCTGGCGAGCTGGCGGGCGAGCCGCTTCAGCTAGGTCTGCGGCGGAGCGAGGAGCCCAGGCTCGTCTCGCACCGTTTCCAGTGGGCGCACGACGACGCACCCAAGCTGCACTAGGGACTATCGCGCAGGCGCCGGTCCCCGCGTGATGTCCGCGGCAGCCCAGCAGCGCCAGGCCCAACCGCGCAGGACCGGGACGCTGCGCCGGCTGTGCGTCGAGGTCGTCCAACCTCATCGTGCAGCGACCACCGATCATTGGTTACCGAGCATGGCAGTCGCGTTGTATTGCTCGTTGGAGTCTGCAATCACATGAGTCGTCGGCACCTGGGCCAAGCGCCAGGACGCAAGGAGCGAACATGAGTCAATACCAAGTCGCCGTATGACGCCGCCATCTGATCCGAGGCCCCCCGGCGCACCCGGAACGCAGCCGATGCCCGCTGTCTTCTTCGGGCACGGCAGCCCCATGAACGCGCTCGAGAAGAACCGCTACTCGGAAGCATGGGCAAAGTTCGGGAGCAGCATTGCGCGACCGCGCGCCATCCTCGTTGTCTCCGCGCACTGGTACGTGAACGTCACCGCGGTCACCGCGATGGCGCGGCCCCGAACCATCCACGACTTCTACGGCTTCCCGCCGGAGCTGTTCGAGGTGCAGTACCCGGCGGCTGGTAGCCCGGAACTCGCGCAGGAGGTTGCTGAGGTCGTCAAGCCAACGCAGGTCGGACTCGATCAGGACAGCTGGGGCATCGACCACGGCGCCTGGTCGGTGCTGGTGCACGCGTTTCCGGATGCTGCCATCCCCGTCGTACAGCTCTCGATCCACGGGCTCAGGGACTTCGACGCGCACTTCGAGCTGGGCGCACGTCTTTCGCCGCTCCGTGAACGAGGCGTCCTGATCGTCGGCAGCGGGAACGTCGTCCACAATTTGCGCGCGCTGAACTGGTCCGAGCCGGATCTCGGGTTCGACTGGACGCGCCGCTTCGACGACGCCGCTCGCGCCGTCCTCAGCGAAAAGCCCAGTGACGCACCCGGATTGCAAGCTCACCCCGATTTCGAGCGCAGCTCACCCACGCCCGAGCACTTCCTGCCGCTGCTGTACATCGCGGGGCTCGCCAGCGCCGCAGGGCGGCCACTCGAGGTGTTGGTCGACGGCTATGCGTTCGGATCGCTCTCGATGGCTTCGTACACGCTCGACGCGAAGTACCCACCCCAGAAGGACACGCGCCCTTCAGCCGGGCTTCCAGATCCGGCGATCGTTCCGCCCGAAGACGCGAACATGTGATCAGGGAAGCTCCTTCTAGGTCAGGATGACCTCTGTAAGGCAGGTCGCGTTACAGCCGTCCCCGACCGTGCGGTTGCCGTCGTCGCACTGCTCCGAGAGCACCTTCACCCCGTCGCCGCAGCCCTCGAACCGGCAGCTCGCGTCGCAACCGTCCCCGGACTGCTGTCCGCCGTCGTCGCATTGCTCGCCCAGGTTGAGCGTGCCGTCTCCGCAGATGCCGCCTTCGAGCCGGCACACGGCGCTGCAGCCGTCGCCGGAGCCCGCGTTGCCGTCATCGCACTGCTCCCCGCTCTCGAGGTTGCCGTTGCCGCAGGAACCGCTGAGTACCTCGGCCCTGCACGTTGAGCTGCAGCCATCGCCGGACACGCGATTATGGTCGTCGCACTGCTCGGTTGGGTCGGGCACCCCGTCGCCGCAGATCGCGACGACCATGCAGGTGTTCGTGCACTTGTCGGCAGGGTTGTCGTTGCCGTCGTCGCACTGCTCGGACACGTCCTGAATGCCGTCTCCGCACAGCTCCGCCGTGCAGTCGGCGCGGCAGCCGTCGTCAGTCGCGGTGTTGCCATCGTCGCACTGCTCGAGGCCGCCGATCCGCGCATCGCCGCAGTAGTTGCTGCACGCGCAGTTGCTGGTGCAGGCGTGGCCACCGCACTGCGACTGCGCATTGCTCGGGTCGCACTCTTCCGCACCGTCGATGCTGCCGTTGCCGCACTGGCCCTCGACTTGGCACGACGAACTGCAGCCGTCTCCCGAGAGCACGTTGCCGTCGTCGCAACGTTCCCCGGGCTCAATCTTGCTGTTGCCGCAGCGCGCGTTGACCGTGCACAGCGTGGAGCAGGTCGCGCTGGAGGTGTTGCTGTTGTTCAGGCCGTCGTCGCACTGTTCGAGGAAGGGCGTCTGAACGTCCACGTTGCTGTCGCCGCACATGGGCAAGCTGCAGTTGGTGTTGCAGGCATCGCCGGAGCTCAGGTTGGCGTCGTCGCACTGCTCCACGCCCTCCTGTACACCGTCACCGCACGCGCTCTCGAGCGTGCAGCGTGCGCTGCAGCCGTCACCGGAGCTCGTATCGCGGTCGTCGCATTGCTCACCGGGATCGGTGATGCCGTCGCCGCACACCACGTTGATCGCACAGCTCGTGCTGCAGCGCGCAGGCAGCGCGCCGTTGGCGTTTCCGAGATCACACTGTTCGTTGGCGTCGAGCACACCGTCGCCGCACACGCAGCGTACCAGCACACGCACCGTCGCCGAGTCGGTGACGCCGCCGCCAAGGTTGGCCGTGTAGACGAAGCTGTCCACGAAGCCGCAGCGGTCCGACGGCGCGCTGTAGGTGACATTGGCGCCTGCGTTCGAGACCGTGGCGCTGCCGCCCTGCTCCGAGGTCACAGTGGCGCCCGTCACGCCGCGACCGCTGACACTGATCACGCGCTTGATGGGATCGAGGCACGAGGACTCGCTGCGGCTGTCGTTCGCCAACACGTCCACCACGTTGCCGGTGGCCCCGCGCTGCACTTGGGTGTAGTCGTCGCGCGCTTCGCCGGGCGAGCTGCAGTAGGGCACCGGCGCATCGAGCATGCAGCGCGTGCCCGGCACGATGGCCGCGCAGTCCGCGTCGGACCGGCACGTGCGTGCAAACAGCTGGCAGTCTTCGCTGGGGTTCTGCGGGCAGACCACGAACGAGCCGCCATCGGTCGCGGTCTCCGCGGACTGCGCGTATTTGGTGTACGTGCGGCCGATTTCGCCCAGCTGGAACAACAGACCTGGTAGCTGCGAGCGGCCGTAGAGAGGCGGGTCCGCCGTCAGCGCCGGCTCGTAGAACGTGAAGTACTCCGAGGACGTGACCGGCGTTCCAGCTTCGGCGTCGAGGCCGGTGTAGCTGGCTGCGCCGACATACTGGTTGAAGATGCCGACCATCTCCTCGCCCGGTACCGTGAAGATGGCGTCGAGCACGTCGGTGGTAGGCGTGCTGAAGCCCTGCGCCGCATCTGGGCTGGTCGCGAAGCTGGTGCAGTTCGCCTCCAGAGTCGCGCGGCAGTTCGGCACCACGATGTTACCGCCTGCGTCGCGGCGCCGCGGAAACACCGCTACGCGCTTGGCCACGTCGTCCGTGACGTAGAGGTTGCCATCCTCGCCCACGGTCAGGCCCTCGGCGCCGCCAGCGCCCGAGAGACCGACCTGAAACAAGGCGATATCGTCGGTGCCAGGCTGGAAGTAGCTGCCCGCCGCGCAGCTCTGCAGCGTGCACAGCGGCACCTGCGCCAGGCGCACAGTGCTGCCCTGCTTGCTCAAGAACAGGAAGTGCCCGGTGAACGGGTCGTACGCCGCCTCGAGCAGCGAGCCATCGGTGACGGGACGCGGCGGAGGCACATAGCTCGCGCTCACGGCCTGCATGGTTCCATCGGCTCGGAAGATGGTGCCGTTCGGACCGGCGGTCGTGTTGTTGGGATCGATGACCGAGCCATCCAGGCACAGCTCGATCGCCTTTTGACTGGAGACCTGCTTGTGTCCGGCAAAAGCTCGCCGCGCTGGGTCGTACACCAGGCCATCCGGGCTGACGTTGCTGATCGTGAAGCGCCGCACCGCGACGAACTCCAAGATAGGCTCACAGCTGCTCGGCTCGCCGCTGCAGCGGTAGAAGGTGTCCACCCGGCATTGGCTGGTGCAGCCGTCCACACACACGCCGCCGCCGCTGCAGGTCGCGCCGCTTGTGCAGGCAGTGCCCTCCGCGCTGCCGCCGCGGCACACACCCGAAGCGCCCTGGTCGTCGCATTCCTCGCTGCCCTCGACGACGCCGTCGCCGCAGATCGTTGCGACGCACACGTCACCCAGCGCCGCGCAGCTGCCGCCCGCACAGCCCACGTCCGTGGCGCACGCAGCGCCGTCTTGCGAGCCGCCGTTGCACTCGCGGCCGAGGCTCGGGCAATTGTACCCGGGCTCGAGCTGGCAGCCGGCGCTGCAGCCGGGACTCGAGGCGTTGCCGTCATCGCATTGCTCGCTGCCCTCGACGAAGCCGTCGCCGCACGTGGTTGCACTGCAGGCGTTTCCGGGTACCGGACACTTGTAGCCGGGCTCGAGCTGGCAGCTGGCGCTGCAGCCAGGGCTCACGGCGTTACCGTCGTCGCACTGCTCGTCGCCCTCGACCACCGTGTCTCCGCAGATGCTGCGGTGACACGTGCTGCCCGAGCACACCCAGCCTGCTTCCAGCGTGCAGGCCACGCTGCAACCGTCGCCCGAGAGCTGGTTTCTGTCGTCACACTCTTCATTGCCGGCGCGCGCGCCGTCGCCGCACGCCGCGGCCAGGCACGAGCTAGTGCTGCATTCGTAGCCCGGCTCGATCTCGCAGCTGGAATTGCAGCCATCGCCGCTGGCGATGTTACCGTCGTCGCAGGTCTCTACCGTTCCTACCAGGTGATCGCCACACAGCTGGCAGGCTTGACCCGCGAGCGGACAGTTCCAGGGTGCGACCACGCGGCAGTTGTTGCAGCCGGCCGTCTTGTTCGCGCCCTCGTCGCATTCCTCACCCGCTTCGACCACGCCGTTGCCGCAGGGGACGCAGGCGTAGCCGGGATAGAAGCAGTTGAAGCCCGTCTCCGTACGACATGTGGCATCGCAGCCGTCCATGGCGCTGGTGTTTAGATCGTCGCACTGCTCGTCGAGCTCGCGCTTGCCGTTGCCGCACTTGCCGCACGTGGACCTGCCGGCAAGGTCTTCCACACAGCGGTAGCCGCTCTCGATTTGCAGGCAGGTGCGCGCACAGCCGTCGCCACCCACGGGTACCTGCAAGCTCGCGTCCACGCCGTCGTCGCAAGCCTCGCCGGCCTGCTTGATCCCGTCGCCGCAGCGCGCACACGTACCGTCAGCGAAGCAGTTGTAGTTCGCCTCGATGCGCAGGCAGTCGGCGCTGCAGCCGTTGCCCGCTTGCGTGTCGCCATCGTCGCAACGCTCGATGCCTTGCACAACGCCGTCGCCGCAATCGTTGCAGACGAGACCCGGCAGCGGACACTCGAACGCGGCGTCTTTCAAGCAGGATGAGGAGCAGCCGTCCGTGGAAACGAGGTTGCCATCGTCGCACTGCTCGAGCATGACGATATCGTCGCTGGTGTCTACCGGCGTGCCGCGATCGTCGATCGACACGGCCTCGATGAAGCCGTTACCGCACACCGAGCACAACACGCCAGTCTCGAGACAGACAGCTCCCTCTTCCAGCTGACAGGTGGCCGAGCAGCCGTCTGTACCCAGGAAGTTGCCGTCGTCACACTCTTCGATACCGGCGGTCACCACGCCGTCGCCGCACAAGGTGCAAGCGCCGCCGCCGGGAGCGCACGCCCAGCCCGGCTCGATCGCCACGCAGCTGAAAACACAGCCGTCGCCCGAGCTCACGTCGCCGTCGTCGCACCGCTCGTTGCCCGAGACCACGCCGTCGCCACACTGCGCGCACTCCTGGTTCGGCGCCGCACAGCTGAAGTGCTCGTCGACGCTGTGGCAATCATTGGAGCAACCCACGCCATCCGCAGCCGCTCCTTCATCGCAGCGCTCGTTCGCCTGCAGCACGCCGTCGCCGCACAGCTCGCATTCGTACCCGACGACCGGGCAGCTCCAGCCGCCAGGCTCGATCTGGCACTGTGCGTCGCAGCCGTCACCATCGGCCTGGTCGCCGTCATCGCAGGTCTCGTCGCCTCCGAGCTCGGCATTGCCGCACTCGTCGCAGGCCGCCTGGCGGCATGAGAAGCCTGGCTCGAGGAGGCAGTCGGCGTCGCAGCCGTCGCCGTCCGCCCGATCGCCATCGTCGCACTCCTCGTCGTCGTCCCGCTGGCCGTCGCCGCACCAGCCATCGGAGCTCGGAGCGCCGTCGCCGCTGTCGCCGCCGCTGTCCCGACCGCCGCCGGCATCGCCCGCGTCAGGAGGGCCGCCGCCAGCATCGCCTCCGCCGCAACCGGCGGCGAGCAGCACGAACCCCAGAAACCGCCAACGAGCCCCAATCGAGCAGTGCGTCACGAGTCCTCCGCAGCGAGCATGGTGAGCGCTCGTCGCGGTGAAGTTGAAATATTCTCGTAACGACAGATCGATTGGGAAGGCGGTGTAGGCACGGTCGTGCCAAGACGGGAGCTACTCGCGGCAGTCCTTGTTCATGCGCGCGCAAGTTTCGCGGCTCTCGCCGCCCGCGAGACAGGCCCCGTAAGCCGCCTTGCAGGCCATGGCCTCTGCGGCCGCATCGGCGGAGGCTGCCATTCCCGCATCGACCGGAGGGGGCTCGTCATCCGCGCGCCCTGCATCAGGATGCTCGGCTGCGCCGCTGTCAGGGCGCTCGGGCGTCGCTGCGTCCGCGTCATCGCCGGGCCCTTCCGGCTTACCGCCGTCGTGGCCCTTACTGTTTCCTACCGCAGCCATCACACATCCGCGCAGCGCCGTGGTGCACTCGCGCGCCGGCGCGTCGCCTTCGATGCAGGTGCGCAGGGCCGCGATGCACTCCGCCACCGGACTCGGAGATACGCGATCGCTGTCTGCGTCGGCTCGCGATGGCGGCAGCGGCCTGTCTTCACCGACGCAGCTTTTCAGCTGTTCGGCGCAGGCTGTCTTGGCCTCGGCAGTCTGAGCCGCCTCGCGGCAGACGCGTGACGCCTCTGCACACTGGCCGACGGCGCGATCGAGATCGGGCGCGTTGTCCGCCTGCGCCGCGGCGCGACAGCTGGCGAAGCTGTCGTCACAGCTCGACCCGGCACCGGCTTCCGACGTCGCACAGCTAGTCCGTTGCTCGGCGCATATGGCGACCGCGCCCTGCAGCGCGCTCACAGCATTGGCGACGCGATCGTCTTGGTTCGTGCGGGCTTCTTCCTGGTTTGCACAGCCGGCACCTGCGGCGATCAGCAGCAGCGCGGCGATTTCGTAGCGAGAGTTCCTGTTCATCATGTTTAGTCCTCGTGGGGTATTCGCTCGTAAGCGAAGGCACAGGCCGTCTCACGACAGGCACCCATGTGGTGGCGAAGACCACGGCCACGGTTGAAAGAAGTACGAGCCGTCGCGCCAAGCACGCGAAAGGAGCTCGATTCGAGCGCGGGGAGCGGCGCCTAAACTCGCATCTTACGCATCAGCTGGTCGAACTCGTGGTGCCCGCCCGCCAGCGTGAAGGTGCAAGGCAAGGGCAGGTTTACGTTTTCGTGAAACCGCACACCTCGAGCTAGCGTGTGATGATCTTGCAGTAGCTCGGGAAGCTCGCGGGCAGGCCGCCGGCGTAGGGCTCTGGATTCACGCCGAACGGGTGATCCTTCATGAACTGCCACATGGCCATCTTCAGCTCTACCGGCGCCCCGCAATGGCCGCCTGCATGGTCGCAATTGATGACGAAGCCGCTTCTGGCAGCGATCGCATCGTCTGCTTCCTTGCTGGTGTCCACGAAGTTCACGATCACCTCGTCGCTTTCCCTCGCGCCATGCATGGTCATCATGGCCGGCGTATGCATGTTTTCGAAGGTGGTCATGCCCGGAAGAATGCCCACGACTCCGCCAGAGTTGGGTGCGGAGGCAGCGATGTAGCTGGAGCGATGAAAGGTCATCACTCCCGCCATCAAGCCGCCGGCGCTGCAGCCCGTGGTGTAGATGCGGCGCGGATCGATGTTGTGCTGCTCCACCGCGCAGGCAGCGATCAGATCCGCCATCTTGAGATCGCCCGGCGTGTACCAGACACCCAGAAGGAAGGTCACATCCGCACCCTCGCGGACGCTCTCGTCGTCCGTCGGCGCGATGATGATGCCGCCCTGCGCCAGGATCTCCGCCCGAACCTCCTCGGGAAGGCCGGCCCGATCCGCTCCGCCGAAGGGCGAAGTGGATACCTCTTTGCCGCTGCTACCCGTGCCATGCCAGTAGAAGACCAGCGGGCCTTTCCGGTCCGCAGACCGAGGACCAGCGAGGATGTCCACGCTCAGCCCCATGATGGTCGTCGTGCCGGACTGAAATGCCGGGCACGCCATATTGGGCTTCGGAATCATCGGCTCCGGACCGCTCACGCTGGGTCCACCGCCGGGACCGGACGAAGCGTCCCCGCCTGCACCCGGAATGCCCGCATCGTTCGCGGCCCCACTATCTGGAGCACCTACGATTCCGCCGCCCGGTGCCGCCGCGTCCCCGGGTGCACCGCCGGTGGTCCCGCCCAGACCGGCTGTGGCGCCCGGGCCGCCAGCGGTTGCGCCCGGGCCGCCCGTTGTGCTTCCGCTCGGCCCTCCGAGACCGGCAGTATTTCCGCCGCTCAGGCCAGGACCAGGCTGCACCGCTGCCGCGTCGCCCTCGAGTCCATCCTCGACATCATCACAGGCAGAAAACAGCAGCGTTGCTGCAAAGACAAACCTGATTCCGATGCGCATGGCGACCTCCAAGCGGGCAAATGGCTGTGCAACGGCCGCACCCTACATACATTCGCCGAAAAGATCGACTGGGACGCCGCTGGCGGGCCATCCTCGTCACCTGGGTCTGCCGCATCTCTCGGAGCCGATCGATCAGGCGGGTAGTGCGGATAAAGGCGAGGCACGGGCGCTCTTGACGCATCCCGCCGCGAGAGCTCCACGGGACTGCGAGGCATGCGCAATCCGCTCCCGCCGCGCGGATGATTGTCCTGGTGGCCCAAGCGACAGGCACACAGGGAGCACGTCATACTCATAGCCAAGCGCCGCGACAATACGCTGACGCGCACATGGATCGTTCCACTCTGAACATGAGGTACGAGATCACTGTAGTCAGGATTTGTTGAGCAGCATGAGAAGACGTCCTGAGAGTTCCAGTTGGATACGTTTGAGCTCGTCCGAGAACAGCTGACGTTGGCGCCGGAGCAGGCGGGGCGTAACGTCTCCAGGAAAGTCAGGATCCCTTCGAGAGGCAGGGAGGCAACGAGTGGAGCGCGAGCACGAGCATGACTGCATGCGCGCAGCGACATCACTTGCCGCGGCGAGCGGAGGCACCCGCCGCACCGCGACGTGAGGTGCCGCACGGAGGCGCCGCCTCGCGCGGCCGACGACGACCGCATGTTGCGGGGCGGGCCACCAACGCGCCCGGGCGGCCGCGAAATCATTGACGCTGTCGGCGGATCGATGGTACCGGCAGCGTACCGGCGATGCCGTCTCGAGCCTGTACGCGCCTGCGCATACGCGAAGCTGAAGGCGCCGGGCGCAAACCGCGGCGGCCTGCGCTGGCGCTGCTCGCGCTGCTGCTTTGGCTGCAGGGCAGCGTGCCGGCGCGCGCGGCGCCCTCGCACGTGACGGTGCGCATGGGGTCGAACGTTCCGCATGCGATCGCGCAGCGGCTGGTCTCCGCGCTGGCGGCGCAGCTGGCGGATCTGGTCGTCCTGGATGTCGCGCCATCGGGAACGGCGGAGCCGCTGTGCACGGTGCTGATCGAACAGACTGCGCGCGGCGTCGCGCTGCAGTTCGTCGAGGCGGGCGGCGGCGCGGCCGCGGCGGCTCGTGTGGTTTCGGGCGCGCCCGGCGAGCTCGCGGCCAGCGAGGCCGCCAGTATCGTGCGCGCGTTCGTGGTTGCGCGCCTGGAGCGCGCGGCACTCGAGGCGGCCGCCGCGCGCGTACCGGCCGCGGAGCCCGCGCCGCCAGTGCTACCAGCAGCACCGCGCGCGGCGACACCGGCAAGCGAGACGCCGCACGCGCGTGTTGCACTCGCTCGCCAGCCGCTAGCGGCCGAGGCCTCGCCCGATATGCGCAGCGAGACGCCGCACGCGCGCGGCGCGCCCAAGCGCGAGCCAGATGCAGCCGAGGCCTCACCCGATATGCGCAGCGAGACGCCGCACGCGCGCGGCGCGCCCGAGCGCGAGCCAGATGCAGCCGAGGCCTCGCCGCGCGTACGCGGCGTGGTGCAGGGCCGCGCCGATCGGACGAGCGCCGAAAGCGTCCGCACTGGGCGCGTGCGACTTGCCGCCCTGTACACAGGGTCGAACTATGCGCCGCAGCTCGCGTGGCAGAGCGGGCTGCGGATGGAGGCGGCACTGCGGCTGCCCGCCTCGATCTATCTGGGCGCGGGCTACGGCTACTACCCGCCGGTCGACGTCGCCACGGAGCGGGTCGAGGTGCGCGTGAGCGCGCACGATCTGAGCATGTTCGCCGGCCTGGCCCACATGGGGATGAGGTTCGGGGTCGCCGCCGATATCGTGCTCGGGCTCACCGAGCGCCTGCGCATCACCACGCGCACGGCAGACGCGCTCGCTGGCAGCCCCGCTTCCGCGCGCTGGAGCGGTACGGGAGCCCTGCGGCTGCATGCGCGCATGCGCTTTCCCGGCGCGTCCCGACTCGTGCTCGAGCTCGCGCCGGCGCTCGAGGCCAGCACTGACCGCAGCCGGCTGGTGGTCGGCGGCGCCACGGAAACCCCTGTTCTTTCGCCGCGGCGGCTGCGCGCTCGCGTGGATCTCGGCGCCTCGTTCGAGCTCCTCTAGTTTTTTCCGCCCGCATCGGCAGCTGGCAGCCACTGATCGCGAGAGGGACTCACTCCCCGAGGTTTCAGCATGTCAGGCCGGGCGATGCAGGACGATGGCGACGGCGAGGGAGACATGCACCTCGCGCAGCATGCGCTGACGAACGCCACGGCCCGCGACCTGCTCGCGCGCCGCCTCCACGGCCGGGTGCGCAGGCTGGCCAGCGCATTTCTGCGCAACGCGGCCGACGCCGACGACGCTTCGCAGCTTGCGATGCTCGAGATCCTGCGCGCCCTCCCCGCCTTTCGCGGCGAGAGCAGGCTGGAGGCCTGGGCCGATCGTGTCGCCGTGCGCACCGTGGTGCGCGTCGCGCGCGAGCGGCGCCTGGCTTCGGTGCGCGCAGACGCCAAGTTCGACCCGGACGCGTTGCCGAGCCCGTGGGCCGACGCGCGCGGTGCAGAAGCGCTGCCGCGCTCGCTGCTGGTCTATCTCGACGCGCTGCCGGAAGTGCGGCGCACGGTACTGGTGCTGCGCCACGTGATGGGCTACTCGGTCCAAGAGGTCGCGGAGCTCACCGGCGTCTCGATCAACACGGTGAAGGACAGGCTGCTCTCGGCGCGTGACGAAGTGCGCAGGATGGTCCGAAGAGAGTCGGTGCGGGGCAGCAAGCATCCATCTGGGCGGGAGCCATGAGCGACCCTTGCAGTGAGTGGATCTCTCTGTCCGACCGGCAAGCTCTCGAGCAGGCGCTGAGCGACGCCGAGCGCGCATTTCTGGCAGAACACGCAGCCCGCTGCGCAAGTTGCAGCGCCGAGGCGGCGGTCTGGCGCGGGATGGCCGCCCTGGTGCAGGACTCGCCCGACGCCCCTGCGCTCGCACCGAGCGACGCTGCGCGAAGCGTACGGACATCCTCGCTGCGTAGCAGCCGCAGGCGCGCGCTGGCGTTCGCCTGCGCGGCGCTCGCAGCCTGTCTCGTGCTCGGGCTGCCGCTGCGCGGTCCGGAGCGCCCGCGCGCGACTACGGCGCGAAGCGCCCGCGCCACGCAGCCGATAGCCGCGCGCGGCATGCGCGTAACCAGCACGAGCGGAGGCCAGATCGAGGTCGACGGCCGCCCGACCTCGGCAGGCGCCAGCGTGCCCGTGGGCGCGCTGCTGTTCGCGCGCACGGGCTCGGCCTGCCTCACCGTGGAGCCGGGCGTGCGCGCCTGCCTCGCGCGCGGCAGCTTGCTGCGCGTGAGCGAGTTGAGCCGCGTGCGCCGACGGCTCGAGCTACTGGCCGGAAAGATCGGCGCCAGCCTCGATCCGCAGCCGCCTGGCGAGAGCTTTGGCATCACCACGCGCGACGGGAGCGCGGTCGCGGTGGGAACCGCGTTCTCGGTGGAGATGCCGGCGGACGACGGGCCCGTGATCACGCGCGTGGTGCACGGAAGCGTGCTGGTGCGCAGCGCCGAAGGCGTGGAGCAACAGGTCGGCGCGCGGCGTATGGCGTCGATGCGCGGCGCCGCGCGGCCGCTGCCGGCAAATGACGAACTGCGGGAGCGGGCGCTGCTCGATCAAGTGGGCGGCGCGCGAGGCACACGTCCCGGCGTGTTGCACATCACGAGCCTGCCCCCGGGCAGCGAGGTGACCATCGATGGACGACCCGCCGGGGTCACGCCGCTTTCTTTGCTGCTCGACTCGGGAGACTACGATGTGACGGTCGGCACCGCTCCAGCTGCCATGTGGCGCGAGCGGCTGCACGTGGCCGCGGGCGAAGCCGTATCGCGGACCTTCGAGCGGCCCCCCGCGGCGCAGCAGACACAGACCGCCAGCGCGCCGGAGCGCGAGCGCGCACTCGACGCAGGCTCGCGCCAGTCCTCGGCTTCCCAGCTGCTGGTCGCAGCGCGCGAACGGCGCGCGAGCGGCAACGTAGACGGGGCGCTGCACGCCTACCGCGCGCTGTTTCGGAGCCACGGCCAGAGCCGCGAAGCGCTGGCCGCGCGCGTCGCGTACGCGGAGATCCTGCTCGCCCGCGGCGTGGACCCGGCAGACGCTCTGGTCTGCTTCGATTATTACCTCACGCGCGGCGGTCCGCTGGAGAAAGAGGCGCGCTTTGGGCGCATCCGGGCGCTGCGCGCCCTGGAGAGAGAGGTCGAGGAGCGTGCGGCGACGCAGGACTTCCTGCGGCGCTTCCCGGAGGGCCCCATCGCCGACGCGCTGCGTGCGCGCCACCACGCGCAGCGTGAGCCGTGATGCGCGCGGCGCGCACGTTGCTCAGCCTCGCGCTGATGGGCTGTCTCCGCACAGACGATGTCGTGGCGACCCCCGCCATCCCCGAGGGGGCTCCGGACACGAGCGCTTGCTGCGACGGCGCTGGACCCGCGCTCGACGATGCTGGAGCCGCGCGCGACAACGCTGCAGCCGCGCTCGACGACGCTGCAGCCGCGATCGACGACGGCGTCCCTCTGCCGGCGCTCGCCTGCCAGCCGGGACACGAGGACATGGCGCTCCTGACAAAGCAAGGGCACCTGTTTCGAGTCCGCCCCGACGGGATGGGGGTCACCGACCGCGGTGTGCCCACGTGTCTGCTGCCCGGCTGGTTCGCCGTCGCGGTCGATCGCCATGGCACGATCTGGGTCGCGCCCCAGGACGGTACGATCCTGCTGATCGACCCAAAAACGCTGGAGTGCAGCAAGCGCGACTTGAACTTGAAGGCGTCCACGATGACCTTCGTGTTCGACCCGGAAACCGCACAGGAGCGCCTGTACGCGCTCGAGAACGGCGTCCTGGTCGCCGTCGATCCGGAGGCGCTGAAGCGGACCTCGATCGGCGCTTTGCAGGCGCGCTCTCTGAGCGGCAGCCGCGACGGCGCCCTCTTCGCGCTCACGGAAGAAGGCGGCGAGGTGGTAACGATCGCCCGCGTCGACCTCGCGAACGCAGCCGCGACGGTCGAGTGGAAAGCCGTGCGTCCCAGCGCGCCCTTCGCAGGAGGCGCGCTGGGGTCGGGCAACTTCGTGCTGTTCTTCGAGCGCGACGTGTACGGCTTTTGGCCCCCCACGGGCGACACGCAGCTGATCGGACAGCTACCTCCCGATGGCGAAGGCCTCATCAGCGTCGGTAGCGCTGTCTGCAGCGCGGGCCTCAAATAGTTCCGCCCAGCAAGCGCGCTGCGCGCCCCTAGCCTGCTGCGAGCCGCGACGAAACGCGCGGCAACCGGAAGGAAGGTGGACCTCATGAAACAAGTGGAGCGCTTACCGACAACGAAGCCACGTCGACTGTTCGGCTGCGTGCTCGGCGCCGCGATCGGCCTCGGCGCCGGCTGTGCCGATCTGGATCCCGCGCCCGATCCGCTGGACGAGCAGGATGAGCAACCGCTCAGCCGTGACGGCGATGAGTTGCCCAGGACCGGCAACCCGGAAGCCGTCGCGGACCCGTGGCTCGCCGACGCGGCGGTGCCCCAGGCTTGGCCGAGTGACGGGGACCTCCCGCCCTCCTGCAAACCCGAACCGAGCGACGCAAGCGTCCCCGACGCCGACGCCGGCGCCACGCGCCTGATCTGCACGGGGCGCCTGCTCGGCGATGGCAAGCACTGCATTTCCCAGGACGACCTCAAGCTCGAGGGGCACGCGCTGTGCGCCGCCGACGGGCTCACGCTGGGCGCCATGAAGCTGGGCGATCCGACCTGCGCAGGCGGCAGCTACGAGGCCTGGATCTCGTGCTGCGAACCGGACGTCCCGCTGCCCGAGCCAGCCAAACCCGTGTGCAGCGGCGGCTTGATCGGCGACGGCAGCACCTGCCTCGATTTCACGTCGATCAAGCTCAAGGCCTCCGGGGCCTGCGAGGCACTCGAGTCGACGCTGGTGGAGCTCGTTACGAGCCAGGACAAGAGCTGTCCAGACGGCGCGCGTTATGCCAAGTACCAGTGTTGCACGTTCGGTCCCCCGCCAGCAGCGCCGAGCGAGGTCTGGGTGAAGTGAGCTCGCGCGCGGCGTGCGAGCAGGGCAGCTTTCTTCGTGCGCCCGCGCGCGCCGTCGTCGAGCCGAATACCCAGCACGAGGCGCGCGGCCACGACCGCGCGCCGCGCACCCAGCACGCCGCGCAGCGCCGACACCGCGTCGATTTGGTTTGCCGAGGACGGGGCATTCAGCCACTCCAAGCTGCGCACGAGGCGCGCCCGCAGCGCCTCTGCCAAGCCGGCGTGCAGCGCTGCGCGCGCGTACCGATTCGCTGCAGGTGGCGGCCTGGGCGCTGCCAGCGGCCGCGGCCGCCAGGGGCACGCGTGCGTTCGGCCCGCACTGCGTAGCGTTGCTCAGCGAAAGCCACTCACGGCAGCGCAGGAGCTGGTCGTCGGAATGGCGGCCTCGATGGCGGCGACGCGATTCGTAATGCTGGAACGAAGTTCTTCGACCGCGCTCGGCGTGACGCGCTCACCGAGCGCGGCAACCGCCGCATCGATGCGTGCGTGCAGCGTCGTCATGGAACCGGCGCCCGCCAAGAAGCGCTTCAGAATCACGATGTACCGCGCGAAATACGTGGCGTCCGCAATGAGCCCGTCGTAGAGCGGCGCAGCGCCGCCGCCGAACCCCCCTGGCGCGCCGCCGCCCCCCTGGATACCGCTGGGAACGCGGCCGTCCGTGGGGACGCTGCCGTTGAAATTCATCGGAGGCTCGCGCGCGACGCCATCTCCGCCGCCAAAGCCGCCGCCTCCCCCGCGCAGGTCCGCCGGGCACACGACGCCCGTCGCTCCCTGCGAGAGATTCATGTCCCACGGCAGCATGGTCATGCGTCCTTGGGTCGCCTCGAACAAATAGTAGTTGTGGCCCATCACCACGTAGGTATCCCAGTTACCGAGCGCTACGTTGCCGGCGAAATAGGTCAGCACGCTCTCGATATCGATCACGCTGTCCCACGTGGTCACTGGCTCCTCGGCCAACATCTTGGTGAGTCGCAGGAACGTGGCGTGGTCCGTCTCTTCGTCTGCTTCGTAGTCCACGTTTTCGTAGTCCTCGATCGAGTCACCGAGATAAGTCAGGTTGCCGGCCGGCGACTCGGGCTTGTAGAGGGCTGCCTCGGGGTCATCGTAGTAGCGCGCAAGCATCTTTTCGTTCACCTGCTCCACCAATGTGTAGAGGCCCAACACGCTTCCGTTGAGCGACACGTCGGCCCAGCCCGTGCGCGACGCAGCCAAACCGTAGTCACGAAATGCGCCGTACGACAGATATTCGTTCATCGCCGCGGGCTGGTTGACGTTGTTGTGGAGGTTGATCTTGGTCTGACCATCGAGTTGTTGCTCCTCGACGTTGCGGTTCATGTCGATCTTGAACGGCACGGCATCTCCGGGTGCACCCACGCGCGAATTGTTGCCCTTGACTCGGAGGCCGACGTTCGCGAACTCGACACCGTCGTAGGTCAAGCGCGCGGACACGTAGGTGAAGTCGTCCGAGTTCATCGGCTTGTCAGCGTCGGATCGTAAGATCGCGAGATCCTCCTCCGAAACCACGATCTGGACGCTCGCGACGCGAGATGGATCGAACAAGTGGGAGCCGTCTCCTGGGCCTACCGTCAGCGGGGTACCGCTATCGCGGTCGCCGGCATCAGCTCCAGTCTGATCAGTCTCGTCATTCGCGTCGATCATCTCGTCGCCGCAGGCCGAGACCACGAAAGGCAGTAACATCACAAATGATGCGGAGAGGTTGCGCAGTAGGTGCAGCTTCGACATACAGCCAGCTTGACGCGCCGAAGTGGAGCCATTGTTGCCATAACATTGCGAAATGTTGAGCATGATATTGCCCAGCGTTCTTGACTTGACCCGGTCCCGCCCCTGAAAATGGCCGGGAACGGGAGCGGGGAGGAACGGTCACTTCACTGCGCGGAGGTGCTAATCCGCCGTCGCGCCGGCCGCGATCCAGCTGCGAATGCGCTCCACTTCCTGAGCGTTCGGCTTCACGCCCGCGGGCGGCATGGCGGTGCATCTGCTCGTGTTGCAGTCGACGGCCGCAAAGTTGTCGGTGATCTTGAGATAGAGCCAGCTTTGTTCGGGCTCTCCGGGCTCCACGAGCGCCATCGCCGCCTCCGAGGCCTGCTGGCCGACCAGGCCTGCTCGTATCACCGAGGGCTGGGCTCCGGCCAAGGCCAGGCCGAGCGTGGGCGAGTCCGCGCCATGACACACTGAGCCTCCGCAGTAGCTGTTGAAGATGGGCGCGATCTGCGTCGCGAACACGCCGGTCTCGGTAGGGTCAGACGTTCCGCTGTCCGCGCCAGCGTCCCCCGCGTTCTGGCTCTCGATGGGGAGAGCCTCGCCCAGCAAATGCATCTCCTCGCACTGTCCAATCAACGCCTGTTGATAGTCAGGGTCGTCTTCTCCGAGACCCCGTGCTTGCCGGTAGCGCTCCCACATATCGTCGATCCAGACGTGCAGGCGCCAGAACGCGAAGTTCTGCACGTTCTTGTTGTTGTCGATCAATGAGGAAGGTGACCCCGGCACGCTCCATTGGCCATGAAGCCCCGCGTGGATGCCGCCGCCCGGACGATTGGGCGTACCGCCGTCGCCGCTCGGCGTTGCGTCGTCGGACGGATTCGCAGAGACGCCAGCGTCGAAGCTGCCAGAGCCCGGGGGGCCGCCGCCGGGAAACCCTGGGAAGCCGCCGTCGCCAGGAAACACGCCGCCGGGGAAGCCGCCGTCGCCAAAGCCCCCAGGGAAGCCTGGCCCACCGCCTCCCGACATCAGGCCGCCGGACTGGACCCACTGGGCGTAATCGTCCTCGCTCTCGAACGCATCGACGTGCTCGGAGATGTTCTCCATCCACGCGATCGTCTCCAGCTGGTCGTCGCTCCAGCGGACATCGATCCACGGGATCGGATTCTCCGGGTCATCCTTGTCCGTGGGCACACGATGGAAGCCGCGAATCTGCTCCACATGCTTCGGAAACGCTTGCTGGAAGCCGCGGATCATGTGCCGGTGCATGATCAGGAACGTGTAGCCGTCGCCTGGCTCACCCTCCTGGATCGATGCGCGTGAGAGGCCGCGGGCGATCATCGCTTCATTGTTCTGGCAGGGCGTGTCGGGCGCGAAACGCTGGCAGCCCTGATCCCAGCGCCGGACGTTGTGCCAGTCGCCATGCTCTTGGATCCAATTCTGCTCATTGAGCCAGTCGAGCATCTCCTGAGGTAAGAGCACATCGTATTGGTCGTCCGATG
>WUUC01041626.1_pt1 | contig 33044 bp, 32 predicted proteins | sample 6278441 | NCBI WGS metagenome assembly WUUC01 (sample SAMN13675441, study PRJNA597444) | soil metagenome | isolation source: soil | place: USA: Washington | collected 2017-10
CGGACAGCCTCGACTTCCCGACAATCTCCAACCTGTCTGTATCGGTAACCGACATTACCCAGGCTGTTCCGCCGGATAACGAGAAGACTATATTGAGTTCGGACTATCACGTTCCATCCGTGAGAGAAGATTCCATGCCTGCGATCAGGTACAACATACAATATGGCATCGATTTCAACGGACTATTCCAGGTGAAGAAAAAACCCACACAGGGCGTCATAACGGTTTTTCAGGACAAGCGGAATGACCCGTTTGGTTTGATCACCACTGAAGCGGGCCGCTTCCAACAAAGTATTTCATTCTACGACACCGTCGAGGTTTATATTCATGCCCGAAGCGTTGTTGGCAAACCCGGTGAGGTTCTGATGGACTCTGCAAAATTTCCGAAAGCTCCCATGCTGCCCCTCGCACCGTTGTCGCTTGACATCTATGCTACAGACAGGACACGACAGGGACAGTTTGGCAATCGTGCCAGGATACTCCAGGAAGTGGTGATCAAAGCCAAAAAGATCGAGCGGCCGCCGTCGCCGGCAGTTATCCATGGACAGGGCGACTACACCGTAAGCGGTGACTGGATAGTCGAAAACAATATTGCCGATCTCCCACTCGCGCTGGCGTGGAAAGTGCCGGGCATCAGCGTACACTATGGCATAGAACCTTACATGGTATTCAGAAATGGCCCAGGCGGTGGTGATGTTCTTGTGCTGATCGACGGTGTTGCAGTGAGCGGGCCTGCTGCTCCGAGCCTGTACGAACTTCTGGCATCTATACCACCTCAAAGCGTCGAACGTGTTGACGTGATCAAGTTTAGTATGGGATCGATATACGGATCGCGCGGGGCTGGCGGTGTCATCGCGGTTTTCACCAAGAAAGGAAAGGACACGACGCCAACCACCGCATTCGATAAAAGGAAACTGCAAGCTGTCACAATAACAGGTTACGCGACAGCTACTAAATTCGAGGCGCCCGATTATAGTAAACCTGACGACAACGGGTATTTCGACTACCGCCCCACCATTTACTGGAACCCAAATGTGAACACCGTCGGTTCGAATCCTGCAACAATCTCGTTTTATGCGGGTGATGCTGTCACTCACTACCGGGTAGTGGTCGAGGGAACACTTTTCGACGGCACGCCCGTCCGTGGTGAGACGATGATTTCCGTCAATAAGGGTAGATAGCAGGCGTGACGCAGGCTGTGGAAATATTGCCACGCGTGGACAAATTTCCACTCGATTTTGATTATTCCAGGTAACATTCCTCGTCTTTCGGCATTCCGACGAAACGATTACACAAGTCTCGCTCAAGGATTGGTTTTTGCTACACGCGCGCTCTAAGTGGCAGTCGGCTTATCGCATCACCCCTGGTCTTATCCAGTTGCGTTCCGGTAGCTCCCTTCCACACACGTTTTGTTTTTAATAATCTAACCTCAACCTATTCACTTCATGAAAAACGAATCCATTAAGATCTTTCAGAAGAAAAAGAAGAATATCCTGGAAGCTTGGATCAAATACCAACTCGCGGACCAATCGTTGCGGGATGACTTGATGAGCAATGATGAACTGCGATCGCAGTCGGAGGAGTTACTAAACGTCACGCTCAACAATCTGTCGGATGATACTTTGCTAAATCCGAATCACCGTGATATGGAACCTGTCGACGAGGTGATTTCCACAATATCCATGTCACGTGCAAAACAGGGATACAGCCCTCGTGAAACCGGGACTTTCGTATTCAGCCTTAAAGATGCCCTGTTGAGCATTCTCCAGCAAGAACTTAAGGATCCGGTAGAACTTTATGATCAAAGTAACAAGGTGAACAAGTTCATCGATGGCATTGGTATAAAGTCGTTTGAAACATTTATTAAAGGCAGGGAAGATGTGATCCTTCGACAGACCAGCGAGATCACGGAAATATCTACACCCGTTATCCGGGTTTGGGATGGCATACTTGCATTGCCTATTATCGGAACGCTCGACAGCTCACGGACGCAAGTCGTTATGGAGAGTCTTCTGCAGGAAGTGGTTGAGAGCGGAAGCAGCATCGCCATTCTCGATATATCGGGGGTACCAACTGTCGACTCACTGGTTGCACAGCACCTTATAAAAACAGTAGCCGCAACAAGGTTGATGGGCGCCGAGTGTATCATCAGTGGCATCAGGCCGGAGATCGCTCAAACCGTCGTCCACCTGGGTATAGACCTGTCGACAGTGATCACCAAGTCGAGCCTGGCCAGCGCACTGCGCGCAGCATTCAACATGCTGAGACTGGACGTAGTCCAGAAACAAAGATTTCACACAGTAAAAGCCGACTAGACGCATGGAAAAAATTCCTATCCTCAGGATGGGGAACATGCTTCTTGTGACCGTCCAGGTGGACTTGTATGACCGCCTTGCCGAATCGCTTGAAGCAGACCTTGTTCAAATGATTGACAAGACTGGCGCCCAGGGTGTTCTCATCGATATCTCGGCGGTAAGCATCATCGACTCGTTCATGGGCCGGATCATCGGCAACATTGCAACCATGTCGAAGATACTTGATGCTGAAACTGTCGTTGTCGGGATGCAGCCTGCTGTAGCCATCACACTGGTCGAGCTCGGATTACCATTGAAGGGTGTTCACAGCGCCCTCAACGTGGAACGAGGTATGGAACTCCTTAAGATCAAGATTTCTGAAAAAGAGAGTACCCAGGCAAACGACCACGACGGCGAGGCTGACGAACAATGGTAGTTCTCAATAAAGAAGTCATGAATATCATCAGGGAAGTTGATGTAATCCCGTTCAGGAACAGGTTGAAAGAGTATGGCGTTAAAATCGGCATGAGTCTTCTTAACCAGACCAAGGTAATGACGGCTGCCAGCGAGCTGGCCCGTAATATGCTGAAATACGCCGGGGGTGGAAAAGTTCTTATTGAGATAGTCAATAAGGGAAAAGACAATGGGATGCGTCTGACTTTCATAGACGAAGGTCCAGGGATCAAAGACATCCGGCTGGCTATGCAGGACGGTTACTCGTCTGGCAAGAGTTTGGGTCTTGGCTTACCAGGCACTAAAAGGCTGGTGAGTGAATTTGACATAGTATCAGAAGTTGGAAAGGGCACAAAAGTGACCATCATTAAATGGAAGAATGGATAGCTCCTTCGTTCGATATAAAATAGAGGACAGGAGCCACCTGGCTTTCATCAAGCGCGAGATCCATAATAAGGTAGCCGCTGCAAAATTCGGGCAGACCGATTCCGGCAAGGTCGACATCATTGTATCTGAGATTACCTCGAATCTTGTGAAGCATGCCGGTGCAGGGGAACTCCTTTATCGGGTAACGTCTAACGGCAATGCATCCCCGACTTTCGAAGTGCTTTGTATCGACAAGGGTCCGGGGATCGAAGATACAGCGCGGGCCATGCGTGATGGAATGTCTACGACCAGTACACTGGGCCAGGGATTGGGAGCGATCGCGCGTCTGAGTTCCATTTTTCAAATATTGTCGCTTCGTACGTGGGGAACTGTTTTGTATTCCCGCGTTGGACCGGACATGGAACAAGGGAAAAAAGGAGGAACGCTGGACCTCGACGTCAAAGCGCTGCTCGTGCCCAAACCACCCGAGGAAGTTTGCGGCGATGGTTATGCCGTGGTGCAAACCAAGTCGATGGTGAAGATCATGTTCGGCGACGGGCTGGGACATGGACAGCATGCAAAGGAGGCGGTAGACATGGCAAGGAATTTTTTTTTTGACAGTGACCATACCGATCCTGTTGAGATCATCAGGACGATGCACGACGGCGTAAGGCGAACAAGGGGTTTAGTTACGTCGGTTGCCGTACTAGATAAGAAGGCTGGTACCTGGAGCTTGTGTGGAGTAGGTAACATTCTCACCAGGTTGTATTCGGGCATCGAATACAGGAATTATATGTCATACAATGGCACGGTCGGACTGAACATTCCGAAGACAATGAACGCAACGGTAATCCCCGCCGATCGCCACCAACATTTAATCATGTGTTCGGATGGTATTTTGACACGATGGGACCTTAGCAAATATCCTTCTGCATTCAAGCACGATCTGCTCTTGCTTGCCGGTGCGTTGTATAAAGACTTTTCGAGAGGCAACGATGATGCATCTATTCTAATCGCTAAAGTAGTGTAACGTGAAAGAGATTGTTGTAGTGAAACTGGAAAACGAAATGGACCTGATCCTGGCCCATAAGCGTGCGATGAAGTTATGTGAACTGTCAGGCCTGTCTTTGCTCGTACAGACGTCGCTTGCTACCGCGGTATCAGAGATTGCCCGATGTGCGATCGAACATGGGGACGACTCGTGCCTAATACTTGCCGTTGATGCTGAACGGGGCAAGAAACTGCTTAAAGCGATTGTCAGCAACCGCATAGACCTGTCGGCTAAATGCACTGAGGCAGTTACTTATGCAAAAAGACTCGTTGATGATATTTCTGTAGAAAGAACCTCGAAGGAGTACCAGGTGGTACTCAAACAGAACGTAAATTTCCAGGGAATCCTCACCGATAATAAGATCGAGACTATTATCGAATACTTTAAATCGGAACCGCCGATCTCTGCCTACGATGAATTGAGACGGAAAAACCTGATGCTCCAGGATATGGCGGACAAGATCAGGGAAAGCGACAACGATTACCGGATCCTTACCGACTCCCTCCCACTGATGATGTTCACGCTCAACAATCGTGGGCAGGTGACCTATACCAACAAATGGCTTAAAGATTTTCTAGGCGCCTTCCCGGCAGAGATCATCAATCCCGCATGGCAGGCGATCATTCATCCCGGTGACTATTCGTCTTTTTCGAAGGAGCTGAATAATGCGATGACCCGGCAGGTATCTTTTTCCGGTCAGTTCCGTTTCCGCGAAAAACCCAGTGAGAATTACCTGTGGCATTTTATGTCAGTGATTCCCCTAAAGAACGACAAACAGATCATAAACCGGTGGACCGGTTTTATTGTCGACATCGACGCACAGAAAAAGATCGAACAGGCACTTAAAGACAATAGGGAACTGCAAGAAACCCAGGAACAACTCTACAACCACCAGGAAGAGTTGCAACAGAAAGTGATCGAATTGAACCGCAGTAATCATGAACTGGAACAATTCGCACACCTTGCAACGCACGATCTCCAGGAACCGTTAAGAAAATTATTCTTCTATTCTGATCTGCTCAAGAAACGATACTCCACTACGCTCGATGCTGCTGGTGTTGGTGTATTGAATAACATGTCGTCTGCGGCGTCCCGGATGCGTGAACTCATCAACGACCTGCTTAGCTACTCAAGACTTCAAAAACAGGACATCACATTTGAAGATGTCAGGTTGGGTGAGATCATCGGCGAGGTGATCAAGGATCTGGATCTTCCCATCAAGGAAAAGAATGCCCTGATCGACGTTTGTGAATTCCCATTGATAACGGGGAATATCCTGAGGCTTCGCCAGTTGTTCAACAACCTTATCTCTAATTCACTGAAGTATTCCAAAACCGGGATACCACCGCATATTCAGATCACCGTGTCTACGCAAGAGCCCAACTTACTTATTACCGTCATCGACAACGGGATCGGTTTTGAAGAAAAACACAGTGAACAAATATTCAGGCTGTTCGAACGGTTGCACACCCGCGACCAGTTTCCAGGCACTGGCATCGGGTTGTCGATCTGCAGGAAGATCACCGAGCTTCACCACGGCAAGATCTCGGCTACGTCGGTACCAAACGAATATGCCAAATTCGAGATAACTTTGCCCATTGCTCAACAGGCTCGTATGGCCTGACCATATCATGACCGGTGATTCTTTGATTTTTGTGGTAGACGACGATAGGGAAGACCGCCAGATCCTTCAAGAGTATTTCGAGGACATCGGGATGGGAGAACGCGTCCGGTATTTCGAAAACGGAGAACAAGCCATCGCCAGCCTCGAGAGTTCGACAAAAACGTCGGCGCTGCCAAAGCTTATAGTCCTTGATCTTAACATGCCAATATTGAACGGTACCCAGGCGTTGAGGATACTCAAACATGACCCTCGCTTCAAACAAATTCCCGTAATCATTTTGTCGACATCGGAGAACGAAGAGGAGAAACGTAAATGTATAAGCTACGGGGCAGTCGACTACCTGGTGAAACCGATGTCGTTCGATGAAGGTCGGGTGATAGTGGACAGGTTTGTATCTTATTTGTAGATTTGGGCAAGCCCAACCCTGATCCATGCCGTTAAAATTTTCAGTAGAAGCTATACGCAAAGTTTCGCAAAGAATATGCCAAGGTGCGCAAAGCCCTTTGCGGAACTTTGCGGCATCTTTGCGAACCTTTGCGCAATAGCATCGCGTGAACCCGTTAAACCGAACTTGCCTTATACCTCGGAACATTCACCAGGAACACTCCCATCAGAATGATCGCCAGTGCAACCAGCTGAGCCCCTGAAATATGCTCATTGGCAAAAAACCAACCGAGCAGTGTTGCAACGAGTGGATTCACATACGCATAGGTACTTACGATAGCGGGCGGTTTCTGCCGGATCAGCCAGGTAAAGGCCAGGAATGTGATCATCGAACTGATGATACCCAGGTAGAGCAAAGAATAAATTGCTTCCGGCTGAACCCTCTCCATCGAGAACTTACTGAAATCACTGGTTAGAAAACTTAGAAGTGTACAAAACACACCAGCACTCAACAGTTGGATCGCGGTACTCACATACACCGATGCAGCCGATGGCCTGTATTTTAAATACAGTGAACCGGCGACCCATAAACCGCTTCCGCTGATCATACTGAGTATGGCGATTGTTTGCATCATTTCGTCGCCAGTGCCTGCCCTGGCCTGTTTAAAAGACATGAGGATAATGACCCCCACCAGGCTGAGCAACAATCCACCGACGATCCACTTATTGGAAAAATAGAATCTCCACTGGGGCCGGTCGAGAATGATAAACCAGAACGGTGTGGTGATGATCGACGACGCGAGGCTCGATGAAATAAATTGCTGGGCCCATACGACAAAAACAATCCCGCCGACGAAGATGACCAGTCCGCACACTACATGCTTACCGAACTCTTGAAGCGACGGCAGCGACTCGCGCCTCAACAAGCAAAAGGCACCAAGCGACAGGCCGGCAATAAGAAGCCTGAGAGCCGATAAGAGGAATGGTGGGAACGACTTCAACGCGACCTGCACTGCTAAAAATGTGGAACCCCAGAGGATGTAAATCGCTGCAAACGCAAAGAAGAGTCTGAGACGGTACGAAGGATCGGGTGTTGACAAGGGTAAGTGCGGTCAGGTGTAAATTATAAAAAAACAGCGGGATCGCTAAATTTGCTTCCATTCATCCACTTCCATTTCCCTGAACTTTGCGTGACTTTTTATTTAAGTCGCGATTATACCTGTGTAATGCGCGCAATACATTGCTGAACGCCAACTTATCTGTTGTTGGGTAATGCAATAGTTATATCAAGCGGATAGATCTGTCCGCGAAAGCTCTCTTTTATTCAATTCAGGCTTAATCTAAACCAACAACGTTATGAAAACGTCGAGTTCATCGTTTCTTTCCAGTATCCAATCTGGCTTTGCAGCCGTCGTGATCCCACTCGAGCTGATCATTGCTTACCTGATCTATTTCTACGTACTCGGTAACCCAGCCAACTTCCAGGGAAATGACCCGTCGAATCATCCACTCGAGGGCAACTTCCTTGGACTGATCTATAAAGGCGGATACCTCGTGGTGCCGATACTGATCTCACTGCTGATGCTTGTGCTCACATTCGCTGTCGAACGCTTGCTGACGATCGCGCGCGCGAAGGGCCGTGGAAATCTGAAATCGTTCGTGCAAAAGATCCGCTTGCTGGTTGCCAGCGGAAACATCCGTGAGGCGGTCGAAGCATGTGACAAACAAAAGGGATCGGTAGCCAACGTCGTCAAAGCCGGCCTTTCCAAGTACTCCGAACTCACTGTCAACACCGACATCGACAAGGAGAAAAAGATCCTGCTGATCCAGAAGGACATTGAAGAGACAACACAACTCGAAATGCCGATGCTGGAGAAGAACCTGGTGATCATCGCAACGATAGCGTCCATCGCTACACTCATGGGCCTTCTCGGGACCGTGTTCGGAATGATCAATGCGTTCTCTGCACTGGCAACCGCAGGCGCTCCCGATGCCGTCGGTCTTGCCAACGGTATTTCGGAAGCCCTGATAAACACCGCCCTGGGTATCGCGACTTCTGCACTTGCGATCATCTTCTACAACTTTTTCACCACGAAGATCGACGCGCTCACTTACGGTATCGACGAGGCCGGCTATAGCATCGTACAGAACTTCAGCGCACAAACCAAAGACCAGATCATACTTCCATGAGCAAGGTAAAAGTTAACCGGACAAGGCCGTCGCTAGACATGACACCAATGGTCGATCTCGCCTTCCTGCTGGTCACGTTCTTCATGCTAACCACCAAGTTTGCACCCGAGGAACCGATCGCAGTCGACACACCGGGTTCGCAATCGGAGATCAAATTACCAGAGACTGACATCCTGACGATCACCATCTCGAAACAGGGATCGGTGTTCTTCAACATTGATGGTCAGTACACGCGCCAGAAACTGCTTTCTGGGATCGGCGACAAGTACAATCAAACCTTCACTCCTTCCGAGACCCGGGCATTCACACTGATGTCAAGCCTCGGGGTACCGATCGGTAACCTGAAAGAGTTCCTCGATTTGGATCCGGAAACCCGAAAAACAGTCGAGCAACCCGGTATTCCCTGCGACTCGGTCAACAACGAGTTGGCAGATTGGATCGTGCTTTCACGAATGGCCAATCCAAAACTCAGGGTAGCCATAAAAGGCGACGGCGATGCAAACTATCCTGTGGTCAAAAAAGTGATCAAAACATTGATCGACAAGAATGTCAATCGCTTCAACCTGATCACCGATCTCGAAAAAGAACTGTAAACATATCCACTATGTCAGAAATCAGTCAACCAGGTGGTGGGAAAAAAGACGGGAAAGTTCGGAGCAAGAAATCTTCGACGCGGATCGACATGACTCCAATGGTCGACCTTGCCTTTCTGCTCCTCACATTCTTCATGCTTACCACCACTTTCAATAAACCGCAGACGATGGAGATCGTCATGCCGGAAAAACCGAAGCCCGGAGACGTGCCACAGAATGTGAATGAAAAAAAGGTGGTCACACTCGTCCTGGGAAATGACGACAAGATCTACTGGTACCAAGGCATCACCGAACCGAAGGTCGAACAAACAGATTTCTCGAACGACGGTATTCGAAAGGTACTTGCAGAACGCAACGCAAATATTGCGGGCATGCTGGTCCTGATCAAACCCACAGACGGATCGCGTTACAAGAATGTTGTCGACATTCTCGATGAGATGACCATCAGTAACATTTCAAGGTTCGCTTTGGTGGACATCACAACCGCCGACCTCGATCTGATCAAACAAAAACAAGCCGGGTTATGAGAACGACATGGGAAGACCTTGTTTTTGAGCACCGTAACAAGTTGTACGGTGCCTACAACCTCAGGCAGGTGTACGGACGTACCGTGGTCATCGCATTCGCCGTTGCGGTAGCTGTCCTCGCTTTGGTGATGGCATTTCCAGCCATAAAAATATACTTCTCCGAAAAAGAGGTGATCATGAAGACGGCGACAACGATCAAGTACACCGACCTTCTTCCACCTCCGCCGATCGACGCGAACAAACCACCGCCACCAAAGATTGAGGTACCGCCGATCAGGCAGGCAATCAAGTTCCTTCCTCCGAAAGTCACAACAAAAGAGGTTATCCAACAAGAAGAACTCCCGACAATCGAGCAATTAAGGCAGAATGAAATATCAACCGAAGCGCTGGAAGGTGTAACTGAAGTGACCTTTCCCGAGGTGGTTGAAGATGCAACAAAAGAAGTTGGCGACGACCCGTATAAAGTCTGGGCGGTTGTCGAACAACCACCGGAATTTCCAGGCGGCATGGCAGCATTGATGAAGTTCATCTCACGGAACATGAGATATCCAACACAGGCGCGAAGAATCGGGACGGAAGGTTCGGTTTTCGTCAGCTTCGTCGTGGCCCAGGATGGAACGATCACTGAAGTTGAAGCCATCAAAGGTATTGCCAGCGACTGTGACAAGGAAGCAATGCGCGTAATCCAGTCGATGCCGCCCTGGAAACCCGGTAAACAAAACGGAAAACCCGTGAGAGTAAGGTTCGTCCTGCCGATCAGGTTTATTCTCGGAAACTCATGAAAGAGCGCAGCCCCCAACAGTTATCTGAAATCATGAAGTATATGGGCATCGCTATGGCCGTGCTCTACATCTTTCTTGGCTTCTTCATGATCGCATATGGTCGTCAATCGTTCAGCATCGCTCCGCAATTGGTAATGCCGTTCGGAATGATGCTGATCGGATACGGAGGCTTTAGGGCATACCGGACCTACAAGAAGTATTTCAAAAGAACCACAAAGTATGAAACTGATGATGACACTGACTAGCATCGTGATCTTTGTTGCTGCCTGTTCAAACCAGGATGGTAACATAAGATCACCCGACACCGCGACATCCGGGTCGATCAGCATCGCTGTGGATGGATCACTGATGCCGGTGGTCGAGGCGGAAGTAAAAGCCTTCGAAGCGATCTACCGGAAGGCACACATCAGGGTCTACAATGTCTCCGAAGCTGAGGCGATCCGGTTGTTGATCGCAGACAGCGTGAGGTTGGCTGTTATCACCCGGCCTCTCACAGAAAGCGAGCGACAACAGATCCTCGATCAGAAGATCACCCCTCACGATGAAACTGTTGCCAGGGAAAGTATAGCGATCATCGTGAACCCCGCTTCGAAAGATTCGGTGTTTACGGCTGAAGAACTGGTTGCGATACTTTCCAGGGAGACCGGGAACCGTATCGTTTTCGACGATCCAGCTTCCGGTATCGTTCGTTACATACAAGATTCTGTCTTATATGGAAAAGCGTTCTCGTCATCTAACTATTCCTTGAACAACAGCGGGGCAGTGATCAACTACGTCGCCAGTCAGGAAGATGCGATCGGCCTGATCGGCGGTGCATGGATCACCGACCGCGATGACTCCACTACGAACCGTTTCCTGTCGACCGTACGTGTCGCGGCCATTGAATACGATGGTGAATTCTATCAACCATACCAGGCATACATCGCACGTCGCCTCTACCCTCTTACGCGAAATATCGTGATATGTAGTCGCGAAGCGCGAACAGGACTCGGCAGCGGATTCATGTCCTTCGTTGCCGGCGATAAAGGACAGCGCGTTATTCTGAAAGCAGGTCTTTTACCTGTAACGATGCCGGTAAGGATCGTAGAAATTTCACATGAACCGCTTAGCTCACAGTAATTCGCATTTTAAATTCTAAACTCAAATGAAACGGATGATAGAATTCATAAAATACTTTGGTTCCCTGTTGTTCACTTTGGTAACTCTCAGTTCGTTTTCCCAGCCACAGTCCGATGGATTGAAACTTATCGAAAGAGAACAGATCCAGCGGGGGATTGTCGCATTGACGTCAGCAGCGGAATCCCAGCCGTCGGCCATGAACTGGTACAGGCTGGGATTCGGATTGTCGGAAACCGGTGACCTCAAGGCATCACAGTCGGCGTTCGACAAGGGTATTTCGCTTGATGCGAAGTCAGCCTTAAACTATGCAGGGAAAGGACGGGCTTTTCTCCGCGAAGGCAACATGATGCAGGCAACGGCGCAGTTCGACAAGGCACTCGATCTCACAAAATCAAAAGACGTAGCGGCAATGAATGCTGTCGCCCGGGCCTGGTTGGAGAAAACGGACCTGGCTCCGAAGGGACTGGAGCTGTTGAAAAAGACTGACGGTAACACTCCAAACTTCGAGACCAGCATTTTGCTCGGCGACGCATTTCTCCAACAAGGAAATGGTGGTTCAGCGATTACCAACTACGAACACGCCGCGACTTTTGAAGTGCGAAATCCTACGCCTCACTTCAAAATCGGTGTGGTCTATATCCGGTCGACGAACAAAGACGCTGCGCTAGACGCTTTTACCAAGGCAGTTTCAATTGATCCGGATTATGCACCTGCATGGAAGGAGATCGCCGAACTCCAGTACCAGTTCAAGAAAGGTGAAGAAGCAGTAAAGGCTCAGGAAAAATATCTCGCACTGACGGATTTCAAAGACGCCGGCCTTTCAAGAATGGGATACTACAGGTTTATGGCTAAAGACTTCGCGAAAGCCAGTGAAGCTTTCCGAGCTGCCTGGAAGAAAAGCCTGTTGAGTGAAACAGGGCTGAAATACTTTGCACTTGCATTAACGGAGACAGGGGAATACCAGGAAGCACAGAAGGTCTTCGAAGAATATTTTCAGACGGCGAAACCTGAGCAGGTTGAAGCTCCCGACCACGTTGCTTACGGAAAGTTGTTGTTAAAACTCGATCAGGACTCGCTGGCGGTTGGCGCTTTTGATAAATCACTGGCTATCGCGGATAACCAGTCATCTGTTAAACAGCTAAAGGCGGAGACCCTGTTTAAAAGCCGGAGATATGCGGAAGCGAGTGTTGCATACAAAGATCTTATCTCTAATCGTCAAAAGCCGACATCGCAAGATCTGTATTCCCTCGGAAGATCTCAGTATTACAATGGTGCGTTTCTGCAGGCCGACACGACATTCAGAAATCTTATTGCCGCCCAGCCTGCAATGAACGTTGGGTACCTGTGGGCGGCACGAACGAACGCAAGCCTCGACCCGGAATCGGAAGGCGGCATGGCGAAGCCTTTCTACGAAAAAGTGATTGAGTTGGGCCAGGCCACTCCCGATAAATCGAAGAACGAATTGAAGGAGGCATTCTCCTACATGGGATATTATTTTTATATCAAAAAGGACATGAGACAATCGAAGGCCGCATGGGAAAAAGTACTGGCTATAGATCCGAACGACAAGGCGGCGACAGAGGCGATGAAAGTCGTTAAGGTAAATTAGTTCATGACGGTTACCCGGTAGTTACCTTCCTTGGAGGCTGTGATCCGGATGTTGCGGTCCCACGCGGTGCAGTAGATGCGTTTCCTGATTGAAACGTTCCTGAACTTTTTGGCGCCCGTGGCAGCTTTGACAGTTACGGACTGGCTTCTGTCACCGGTACACGCGGTAGCCAGGAGGTCGAGGGTGGAGATCCGGGGATGACCATAATTATATGTATTGAAGTTCTTATTGTCCCCCGGTCCCAGCCCGTAATTCCATGCTCCGCAGGAGATAACGGCGTGTGAAGGAGTAACGGCGCTGAGAAGATCCTGGGTAGTGGCATTATGCGATCCGTGGTGGCCGGCGTGCAGCACATCCGCGTCGAGATTATTAGTGCCGGTGTAGTACCGTACCAGGGACTCGATGCCTTTTTCTTCCAGGTCGCCTGTAAAAATGAACGACGAGTTCCCGAAGACCACCTTTACTACGAGGCTCTGATTGTTGCCGTTCTTAAAAGTTGTGTTCGACCAGCCGGTGGGTTTACTTCCGTAACGGGCAGAGAACAAACTTATCCTTGGATCGACATTGCCGCAGTCAATCGGGTCGATAACCGCGTTGGTCAATCCGTTTTTATTGCCGCCTGAGGCGATCTGTTCGAAGGTCCACGATTTATACTCAATATCAAGATTGCCGGCATTCCGCTGCAGCCATTTCTGGTTCCGCCGGCCGGAACCGGTGATCATCCCATTGTCCACATACCTTTTGACCGTAAAATTCTGGACGACATTGTCGAGGGCAATGTTGTGATCTTGATGGGCATGGGTGACAATGACCAGGTCGATCGTACGGTTCAGGTGCTGGTGTGTTGCAAAGAAGCGGTCGAGATAAGCAATGAGCTCGTGTTCGAAGAAGGCGTCCTGTGCACCGGCGTCGATCAGAACAGCGCCGCACGGGAACTCCAGGAGAGTGGCTGCCCCCTGACCTACATTAATAAAGTGGGCGACCATCTCGTCCGAATCGACAGGCGGTGGAACGAGGGCTGGCGGCCGTTTTGCGGCTGGCGTGACTACTAATATCAACAGGACAGCAAGGCCGTGGAGTGCAGCTGTCAATACCTTTTTCATAAACTCAAAGTAGTGCAAAGATGATTGAGAAACCATACCGTGTTTTATCGATACGTTGTTGCTATTCGACCCCGCAAAATGAGGATAAATAAGAACAACATTTATCATCGGACTGGCAACAGTGCTTCAAAACAGATTTTCCCGATACTGGACTGCAATTTGTAACGCCAGGGTCGGAGAGAGAAGTTGATATGAAGTGGGCAGCAATCATAATATCGTTATTTATATCATTGTCGGTTAGCGGTCACGCATTGGACAGTGTTTCACATACAGAAAGTAAATCAGAGCGTAAAACAGAGCGTAAATTAGAACGCCAGAAAGCGAAGATCGAGCGTCAACGCCTTCGTATTATGAATCGCTGGGATCAGCGAACCATGGGACAGAAGAAGGTCGACAAGCGAGCACTGGTGTTTTTGATTATCAGCGCAGGCGTTCTGGTAAATACTATATCGCATAAAGAGTAGGAATTCCTATAAATTAGGCTTCGGTACCAATTTAAACGCCGATGCCTGATCAATTAGGGGGAAGAACCTTTCTCGTTATTGTATTATTACTCCTGCAAAGTCATGTCAGTGCGCAGTCGTACGTACGCGTTAACCTCCTGGGTTACCGTCCCGGCAATCACAAAGTAGCCATTTGGTGTTCGTCAACCGAACAATCTATTTCCACGTTCGACATTCTAGAGGTGACCTCAGGAAAGGTCGTCCATTCCGGCAATGCAGGAAAGCCATTCGGTGCTTATGGGCCATTTGCACAAACTTATCGCCTCGATTTCACATCATTTAAATCGCCGGGTAAATACAAGATCAAGGTTGGAGAAACAGAGTCGCCTGAATTTTCGATAGGCGAAAACGTTTATGCTGGCTCGGCAGATTTCTGCCTGAGATACATGCGCCAGCAACGCACGGGATTTAATCCATTTCTGAAAGACAGTTGTCATACCGAAGATGGATATGTTTTGTATGGATCTAAAGCAGGTATAAAAGACAGTACTCATTTCGATGTGGTTGGTGGATGGCATGATGCCAGTGACTATTTGCAGTATTCAACAACGTCGGCCAATGCAACCTGGCATTTACTGGCTGCTTACAGGGATTTTCCCGGCGTATTTAAAGACACGAAGCTGTCGAATGGCCTCGACGGTAAGAATGGCCGGGCGGACGTACTGGACGAAGCCAGGTGGGGACTCGACTGGCTTCTGAAGATGCATCCTTCGAAGGACATCATGTTCAACCAGGTCGCCGACGACCGCGATCATATCTCGATGCGCATACCCGAAATGGATAGCCAATATGGTCGGGGCTACGAACGTCCTGTCTATCTCATAGATGGTGAAGTTCAACAACGCGGAAAGTTCATGAACAATACCAAAGGCACCTCATCTACGGCTGCGAAGTTCACCAGCGCATTCGCCCTTGGTGCAGATATCTTTAAAAAAATCGATCGGGAATACACCAGGACATTAACAATAAAGTACACGACAGCTATTGCTTACGCCAATAAAAAGCCGGGCGTGACCCAAACTGTATCGGTTAAGTCACCTTACATCTATGCAGAAGAAAACTGGGTAGACGACATGGAGCTTGCATATGCTTCCGTCGGACAGACCGAAGTTGCGCTCTCGTATGCAAAAAGGGAACACATCACACCATGGTTAGGCACCGACACGGCGAGTCATTACCAGTGGTACCCATTCATAAACCTCGGGCACTATGAACTCGCCAAACTGCTGAAAGGATCCGATCGCGACACTATAGTCGGCTATTACAAAAAAGGCATTGGGTTGGTCCAAATGAAAGCTTCGAAAAATGCCTTCAACCGCGGAGTTCCCTTCATATGGTGTAGCAACAACCTTACGACCTCATTCGCCATCCAGTGTTCGTGGTACAGGCAACTAACGGGTGATGATCAGTTTGATGCGCTCGCCCAGGCAAATGTCGATTGGTTGCTGGGTTGCAATCCCTGGGGAACATCGATGGTCTATGGGCTGCCGTCGTGGGGTGACACACCTGCTGATCCACACTCGGCATTCACCCATTTAAAAAACTACCCGATTGACGGAGGACTTGTCGATGGTCCTGTGTACACAAGCATCTACAAAAATCTGATAGGCATTCAGCTCCACGCACCAGATGAATATTCGCAATTTCAAAGTAACCTGGCGGTCTATCACGATGACTATGGAGACTACAGCACAAATGAACCTACGATGGACGGAACGGCATCGCTTGTCTACCTGCTCGCGGCGAAGCATGCCGAAAATACGGGCCGTTTAACATTGCACGACGGCGCAATAATCCGTGGTGATATCAATAAAAAAGAAATTGCTCTCGTGTTCACGGGTGATGAGTTTACCGATGGGCTATCGTCAATAACGAAGACTTTAAAACAAACTGGTGTCAAAGCAGGGTTTTTCCTTACGGGTAAATTGTATGAAAACAGGAAGGTCGGGGATCTGATCCACGCCCTTGTCAAGGACGGTCATTACATGGGACCGCACTCGGATCAACACCTGTTATACAATGACTGGAAGAACCGGGATAGCTTGCTGGTGTCAAAGGATTCTTTGATCAATGATCTCCAGGGAAACTATAAGAAGATGGAGGCCCTGGAAATAGAAAGTAATCGAAAATTATTCATCCCTCCTTTCGAATGGTGGAACAGTGACGTAGTCTCCTGGTGCAACGAGCAAGGCATCCAGGTTATAAGTTTCACCCCGGGCGTCCGCACCAACGCAGACTATACATACCCGGAGATGGGAAGTTCTTACCAATCAAGTAAGGAGATTCTTAAGTCGCTTTTCAGTAAAGAAGAGAACGAAGGAATCAATGGAAGTATCATCCTCGTTCATGTCGGCACGGATTCCCGAAGAAAGGATAAGCTATACGACCAACTTCCCGAAATCATAAAGAGTCTGAAAGCAAAGGGCTACGAGTTTAAAAGGATCGACGAATTGACTAAATAGCAAACTATTCTTTTGCTTATGAAGACATTTAAGAAAGTTGCGAAATGGGTCGGCATTATTGTGGGCTCACTAGTGGTGATCCTCGGTGCGTTATATCTCGTATACGTGCAACCCGTCATGACCAAACTGCAGTCGCAAAACACAGTTCATTACGATCAGAACCTTACGATCTATGAGGGTGGCGGTGGAAATACCGGTGTGCTGGTATCGGATAGCCTCGTGATAGTTATTGACACCAAGATGGGCAGTGCAGCAGAAGAATTGGCAACAACCGTAAAGGAGGTTGCAAACGGAAAACCGATCCTGGCGATCAACACTCATTATCATATCGATCACACAAGTGGTAACCGTTTGTTCAATGGTCATACACTGCTTGCAGGCGGGGGCTATACGCCAGAAACCTGGGTAAAGGAAGGTTCCAAAGAAGATATGCCCACGGAATGGCTTCGCGATAAAAAAGACATTATTGTAAATGACGATACGGTTACCATTTTCACGCTTAACATGGTGGCTCACACGGCAGGCGATGTGTTTGTGTATCTCCACAACCGCAAAATGCTATTCGGCGGCGACGTGATCCTCAATGGCCAGGTTCCGTCAATAAACAACGGCCAACCGGAAGGGTACCTGACGGCATTCGATCGCCTGCAGAGTGAGTTTGATATCCGGAAAGTTGTCCCAGGTCATGGCCCAATCGGGGGCATTGAGATCCTCGAAAACTTTCGTCAGTACTTCATCGACATGAAAACAGCTGCTAACGATGCGTCAAGGCACGATGTACTTGTCGATAAGTATAAAGACTGGACACAAGTGCCGATGTTGATGTCATCGGGAAATGTAATTGATGGATTTAGAAAGAATGAAGAGTGAAGAACTAAGAGTGAAGAGTGAGTTAAAAGATAAAAGTTAAGAGGTTACTTTAACGCTTCTGCAGCCGTCGCCACCGGGATCACAACCAGTGCATCGTAGCCGAAGATCGTCTTCCTTAGTACATCGTCGCTGATTACAAAATTATGCTTTCGTATGGCTGCCCTGATCGGCTCGAGATCGATCGTAGTCCATTCGGTAGCCGGCGCCTTGTCGAGGAGCCGCATCAGCGAACCGAACAGGCCATCGTTGAGATCAATATCATTGCTGCCCGTAAGAAAACCGGCTTGCTTACCGGATTTCGGTAGCACGAAAATGTGGTAAGAGTCCTGGTGTTCGGCTTGTGCCAAAATGTGTGCAGTTGTGCCGATGTCGTACACCGGCAGGAAGCTCTCTCCTTTCAACGTATGATTTGCGCCAAACTTGAAGACATTCTTCTTGCCCTTCAATGTCTGCGGGTACAACGCCATCAGGTTTTCCTGCATCAGTTTTATCCTTTCGCGATGACTTCCTGTCTTGTAGATCCCCGCACTCCTTATCATCGCTTCGGTCAACGCAACCTCCGCGGGCTTCATCGACGGTTTGTCCAACTTTGCCATCGTCTCCGCAAAAAGCGATGTCTTCATAAAGTAAGACTTACTGAAATCAGAAAAGAACGCGTTGTTAGCCACTACTGCGGAATCCCGCATCAATTCATACAACTTCTTGTTCTTCGGACTTCCCGTTTCCGAGAGATATTGATACAAAATCGTCGTCTCCATCAGCCCGACCTGTTCAATGCCCAAAAGATTGACCTTCTGATCGATCAATGAACGCATCATTTCAAACTCATTTTTCTTCTGAAAGAAAGAGAAGCCGTTGTAATTGGCGCTTACCCATGAATCGAGCTGTGCCGGCGTGGACTTAGTGATCTTTGTAGAGAAAATGTCCATCATCCACTGGTCCATCTCGCAGATGTAATTGACGACCTTGACTTGCTGGAGAAACGCTTGTGTAAAAACAGGAACTTCACTGATGAAGTGATCCTCCCCGATCAATATATAATTCGTCCTTTTAGACTTTTCGATTATGTGATCCCAGCCCTTACCACTGAACTGACTGCCACCCTTGAAAGTTGATGTATTGGCAACGATCAGGCTGTCGAAGTTGAGTTTGGATTGGGCAGCTACAAAAGTGGTGATCAGTACAAAAAGTACGACGATGGGAAGGAGTTTGGTCATAGGGCCGTAAAGATATAAAAATGCGAATGTAGGCCCACAGTTGGTCAATAGTCGGCTACTTTACGTCAATTAAATTCTGATTTCCCGGTTTAGAAATTCACCTGGAACTGCAGCCTCAGCAAGCTTCCCTCCTGCTGGTTGAAACGCTTAACGCCATCTTCATAACGCCGGTTGGAAATGGTGTACATAGCCACGACCTCAAAGGCTTTCATGGGTTGCCACTCAGCTCCGACTTCGAACTCTTTTACACCATAACTTCTTGCATCGAACTCATGTTTCTTGCCACCATTGTAATACTGGTAACGGACGAACGGCGTCAGTACCTGTTCACCGAACTTCCTTTGGTAAGAAGCCATTGCATAACCACCCTTCAACCTCCGTTGTTCGATCATGTGCGTGTCACGATTGTATTCGGGACCAGTACCCATATTGTATTCTGCGTTGAACCCGAAAGGTTGCGGATAAATGACCAGTGACGCCGCCACACGTTGATCCTTATATTCGAAGTCAGGATCTGTTCCCCTTACGTGTTCAGATATATTCGTGACAACAGTCTTCCCGGTATATGCCTGCAGCCCCGGTTCAATGATCTGCTTTCCCACTTTGAATGGATAAGATACACGCATCACGATCGTAGGCTGATCGTTCTGTTCGTTCTTATTGGCGGTTTGTCCATTGTAAACACCAAATCCCGCTAGCCCATAATCTCCCGATCCCTTCAATCCCGAGCTCACGAGATATGAAAACCTTTCACGGATCTTCGCGGGTGCCCAATAGGCGAAAATCCCGATGTCGCGTTCGTTGCTTACGGCACTGTTGAGTGCATCATTGCGGTCGAGGGCCAGCCTGTTCTGACTCGACTGAAGATTTTCGAAGCCGAATGGCACTTTACTCTGACCGAAGCGAAGTCTGAACTGGTTTTTGCTATCGAGGCCTACATCAAAATACGCGTCACGGATCTGTGCGAAGTTATTTGCTCCCGACGCCGGGGACGATGCAAAATCCGGCTGAATATAAACATACACGCGCTTGTGTATCTGGCCGAATAAAATAACACGAATACGCCTGAAGAAGAAACCGTTATCGCCACCCCATGACTTATCGCACTGCTCACAACCGAGCTCGCGATTAGTTTCCAGCAACCTGTTGTAGCGAAGTTGCGCATATCCACGAATGCTCAGCTTATTGAACCACTCAGAACGGCCGGGTTTTCGGGTTGTATCAGCGTGTTGCGCGACAGCAGTATGTACGACAAAGAGGAAAATGAAAAGAAGAAAGGAAGTGCAAATTCTGTTCGTCAGACTTTTACGTTGGGGCAGCGTCGTCATGAATTAATGCTGACGTAAAAGAGCAAACGTTTCGTAACATTCTGATAATGTTAAGTGCAACTTAACTAAATGTTAAATCACGTAACATTACGGTAACATTGAAACCTGAGAACATTTCACCCCGCAGTCGTTTCGGGGGCGGCAGGGTTTCGACAATTCGCTGTTCGCAATCAATTTGGCCGTCTGTTGCGCCAGCTGCCAGTGATCAATTTCCAGATGGAACGGCAATGGCCTCTCCCAACTTTACCGGCGAACCAAAGTCGGGTCTGCCATCTTCACTCCAATTAAATCGCTGCATTCTCGGTGACCGAAAGTCGTTGCATCCCTGGGCTGCTTCGGGGTTTGCATGATAAATGATCCAGTCTTCCTTGCCGTCGGGTGACTTGAAGAAACTGTTGTGACCAGGACCGAATGCCTTCGCATCCGCGTTCATCTGAAATACTGGCTGCTGTGACTTCGTCCATGAAGTGACTGTCATAAGGTCCGCGCTGGCATCGGCTTCGAGCAATCCCAATGAATAATCATCGGTCCAGCATCCACTGGCGGAGTAAACAATAAACACCTTGTTGTCGTGTTTGAGGAACTGTGGTCCCTCGTTTACAGTGGGCAACTCGTTCGAAGCTCCTTTGATCTCCCACGAAAGTTCAGGCCTGGATAACAGGACGCGTTCGTTGTCGGCTGTCCATGGATTGATCATTCGCGTAATGTATATGTCCTGTCTCACGTTCACGTCTCCCTCCCACCCGGACCAAACAAAATAAAGCGACCTATTGTGTTCGAAGATTGATCCATCGATGGCCCACTTGTCGTCGGGCAGGTTAAGCTTGCCCTTATCCTCCCACGTTCCGGAGAATGGATCATCGGAACTGTTTTCGAGCACCCACATACGGTGGTTATTGTTATTACCGTCATCGGCGGCATAATAGAAATACCATTTGTCTTTAACGCGATGGATCTCGGGTGCCCAGATCTCCTTGCTGTTCATCCCGGTCGCCGGCGGAATCCAAACGGTCTTCGACTCTGCCGCGGCGAGTTTGCTCACATCGCGGGTACGATAGAGTTTCAGGTTCCTGCCTGTACTGTGCGTTATGTAGTATGTCCCATTGTGAGATATCACCCAGGGATCAGCACCACCGGAGAGTAATGGGTTGATGAATTTTGAAGTCTCTGAACCGGAAGAGTTGTCCTTAAATTGGTTTGACGCGCAGCCAATAAGGACTGCTGTGACACAAAGGATTTTTATCGTAGCGTTAATGTTCATGTCTTCGAATCAGGTAAAGGGTGTATGATGTTCTTTCCCATAATGGAAAACCAAACCTCTGCATTTCTTTTAAAGAAAAAAAACGGTGCGAGTGTTAGAATTCCCAGGTGTTCCAATACTTCCCGCGGGAGTCTCCCGCAAGGGACTCAGGCGTTTCTGAAAAGATATTAGTTCACGCAGAGTCCTCTGCGAGAGACTCTGCTGAGAAAAGTTAGTATGACCCTCTTAACTGCGAATGGTGTCAACCGGGTTCGACCTGGCTGCACGAATGGTATGAATGCTAACCGTTGCCATCCCGATCAACAACAACGTCATAGAAGGAATCAGAAACAGGTCATACGATAATCCGATCCTAAAGGCAAAGTTGTCTAGCCATTTATCCGACATAACCCACACTACCGGTAATGCAACAACACAAGCCACGACAAGTAGTTTGAGGAACTGGATAGACAGAAGGATAACGATGCCTCCCGACGAAGCGCCCAGCACCCTGCGGATCCCGATCTCCCTTATTCTCTGGAAGCTTGCAAAAGCGGCAAGACCCCAAAGGCCCAGGCAGGCGATGAATATCGCCAGAACTGCGAACAATGAAAAAATCTGCCTGAAACTTTGCTCCGACTGATACTGACGGTTGAAAAAGTCATCGTGGAAATAATACTCAAATGGACCGTTGGGGAAATACGCCTTGAACAGCTTCTCTATTTCGGGTAAGGTCCCTTCTATATTGTCGGAGATCCGGACAGAGAACCAGCCGGCACACACTTCCTGGGGCCAAAGGATCATCGGTGTGAATTTATTCTTCAAGGAATACCAATGGATATTCCTGACGACGCCAAGTATAGGGGCGCTAAACTCGTTGTTGTTGAATACCATACTTTCACCAACAGCTCCGTGTGAGGAACTGAAACCGAAGGGGTCGACGGTCGCTTCGTTGATGAGGATCGATTTCATTTCAGTTGCCGAGGTCTGATCCCAATTCCTTCCGGCTGTAAGCTCTATATCATACACTTTCAGAAAATCGGGGTCAACAAATACGACCTCCATATTTTGTCCACCAACCTGGTGCTCCCTGGCGGCTCCCCTCCTTCCGGCATGAATAGCCCAGTTATATCCGCTGCCAGGAACCGCGTCGGAAGTGGCAACGCTTTGTATCGAGGGCAACTGTTGTAATGAATTTTTAAACGACAGAAGTCTTGTCGAAAAGTTCGCAGAGTCGACAGCTTCCGGGCCGTGCAGTATCAATATCTGCCCTCCATGCGCCTCGTTATTCTCACGTTGCATGAACCCGATCTGCCTGTACATTACGAATGTTCCGATGATGAGTACCAATGAAGAGGCAAATTGAAATACAACCAGTGCTTTCCGAAGGTTGAAGCCCTCCCCCTTGATGTTACCTTTAATTACGTCGGTCACTTTGAACGAAGAGAGGATGAAGGCCGGGTAAAATCCGGAAATACATGATCCGGCAACCAGCAGAGTGAGCAACCACACCCATATTTGAATGGAGGAAAAATTGAAGAAAAAGTTTTTATCCATGATACTGTTCACCAGATCAAGGATGGGAAAGGCCATCAGAACCGCAAGCGACAAACTGATCAGGTTGACGATCACGGACTCGAGTATAAATTGTTGGATGAGTTGGCGCCTGCTTGTCCCGATTGCTTTCCTGATCCCGACTTCCCTGGCACGTTCCATTGCCCGTGCAGTCGACAGGTTGATGTAATTCACCCATGCTATCGCAAGGATGAAGATCGAGATCGTGATGAGAAAATATACAGTGTTGATGCTGCCACCTTCGTTCTGCCCCGCACCGGCTCCGTCGACAGAAAGATGCACCTCTGTTATCGGCTGAAGTTGTATCGTTGGCTTGCTGGTGGAATTGTCGCTAAACCGGCCGGCGGTATAAGGATCATTCGGCAGGTATGTAGTCAGAAACTGTGACATCTTCCACTCGACCAGGTGTTCATCACTACCGGGTGACAGTTCAACGTAAGTGATGAAATTCTCGAGCCTCGCATTCGAATTCTTATAGTCAGAATTGTTTAGCAAATTCTCCATCGGCAATAGAATGTCTACATCGATATGAGAATTCTCAGGTGCATCGTCGAGAACAGCTATCACCTGGAATTCTCCGTATTGAGAAAGATGCAGTGTGTTGCCAACCGGGTTTATTCCCTTGCCAAAGTATTTCTCAGCGATCGGACGTGTTAATGCAATCGTATAGGGTTGAGACAGTGCGCCGGTCAAGTCTCCATACAACGCCGTGAAATCGAACAGACCAAAGAACGACCCATCCACGAACTGCAGGTTGCGTTCAGTGAACCGTACCGGGTTGTCACTCGATGGAAAATACGTAACGACGGCATCACCGTAAAAAGGGTGGCGCCTTGTAAACTGTTCAACTTCCGGAATCGATCCTTGAAGTGAGGGTCCCAGATCGTAACCTACGACTGCCCATTGGTCGCCGCCACCTGAATAGATCGAGCTGGTGACCCGGAACACAGAACCTGCTTTTTTATGATACTTGTCGAAGCTTAGTTCGAACGCAACCACTTTCCATAGAACTAGCGTGACAGCCATGCCGGTGGCCAGGCCGAGGATGTTGATGAGGGAGAATAACTTTCTTCGTGCCAGGCTGCGGAAGCATGTTGTGAGATAGTTGCGGATCATGGGTTTGGGATTGAGTTGACAGACAACGCCCGATTCACTAAAATAGCCGGGCCGACGTTTTAAAATAAGATCACCAATTTTGACCGTATTTTTTAAAATCGGATGCAATTCATTGATTTTCAATTGTTTTCAAAGCTCGAGAATAACCTTGTGAATTTCATTAAAAGTACTTTTAAATAAAAAGTACTTTTCTTACATTTGTCACACCGAAAGACAAAAACCACTTTTATGACACAGGCAAATAATCAATCACACTTGCAGGGGCTTTCACTGTCAAAACGAATGCTGATCGGAGGCGTGATAGGGCTATTCGTAGCATCTTTCTTCCTCGTCACTTTGAGGAGCGACCATCCCGACTGGGGGAGATTCTGGATGATTCAACCGCTGGTGGTCCTCCCCTTTGCGGGCGCTATGGGCGGACTATGCAACTATTACATCTTGTTGTATCGCGGCCTGGTTGGGATCAACAAAACAGTAGCGATCATCGGCAGTATAATTGTATCCGTTATCGGGCTATGGATGGGAGTCGTGTTGGGGTTTCATGGTACGATGTGGAACTGATCGCTCCTGGCTAAACCGGCATGGAATACTTTGTTGACAAGCAATCGGTGGTGCGTGAGATCTGGGGGAAGAGTGACACCATACTTTTCATATTTGCGGGCGCCTCGGCGGAGTTTGCATTAAGCAAGGCTGTTGATTGGCTGTACTTTACGGGACGTCTCCCTTCCGATCCTGTGGGAAGGTTCTTATCAACAGTTTCCTATGCGCAGACCATTGCGTTCTCGGAAAAGCAATCTGCCTTGTGCGCAATAGACAACATTACGGGTATCCATGCGGCGGTGGAAGAAAGTCGCGGGACAAAAATTCCGAACTGGGCTTATCGCGATGTGTTGTCGATGCTGATCGACTACTCCATAAGATCATTTGAAATGCTGCAACGCAAACTGACCCGCGCTGAAAAGAATGAAGTATTCCAGGTCTTCTCCAGGATGGGAACCCGGATGGGGGTGCAGGGGTTGCCAGACAACTTCGAAGGTTGGGAGAAGATGCGTGCAGAAGATATGATCAACAATCTTGAACACAGCACCTTCACCACGGACCTGTTCAGACAATACAGAAAGCGCCTTGGCCTGTTAAATTACCTGGTATTGCTGGAAGCGCAGAAACTTTTGCTGCCTGAAAGAGTTCGCGGGCTGCTTGGATTTAGAAGGTTCTCGTGGCTGTCTCCGTTAATCGCAGTGTATAGATTGTGTGTGAATATCAGGATTGAGTGGCCGGTGAAGGTGGTCTTTCTGTTTTCGAAGTACAAGAAAGAGATTGGCGCGTTGAATGTGAGGTGAGGGAGGGGTTCTGTAGTGTTGTAAAAAGCCTTCTACTTCCGCATCTTGCCACATGTATTCCCGTGCAGAAAGCTCCCTGATCAAACAGGAATTTTGGACCGCCTTCGGAAAATACATGAACCCTGTCCCTTCCGCGGAAGGAATGAAGATCAACTGGGTTAATTACAAAACCGGCATCAAGGACGTGCATTTCCGAATGGAAACTCTTGGCGACTCAGCAGCCATCTCTATTTCTATTGAACACAATGATTCCGGCATCCGCGAACTATACTTCGAACAGTTCCTCGAACTGAAACTGGTGTTGCATGACACATTGGACGAAGAATGGGACTGGCAACGTGAAGCTATCATTAATGGAAAAATGATATCGCGAATTGTTAATGAACTCCCGGCAACGTCAGTGCTCAACAAAGATCAATGGCCCTGGTTGATATCATTCTTCAAGCCGAGGATCATCGCACTGGATAGTTTCTGGGAAAATGCGAAGTATAGTTTTGATGCGTTGAGGTAGCCGTTGCCAAAGAGCAGACCCCTCCCTCCTTTCACAGGACACTACAGCCAAAGCCAGTTTTAAAAAAAGTAATACGCGGAGTCAAAGCTATACAAACGTTTTCTTCAGCGCGTTCGCGAGGCAACAGCTTCTCTTATTCCTGCTTTCGCCTGGTCGATGAACGCCGTCAAAAAATCGGGTGACTTTGACTTAAGGTGCGCGAGATACCACTTGCGTTTCAAGCCGGTCCTCGTGATGCGGATGCTCTTTACCATACCGGTATTTACATAAGGCGCCGCATGCCACACCGACATCACCGCACACCCCAGGCCCTCCTTCACGATTTCTATCATCGCCTCAGTGATGGGCACATGGATTACCTTCTTTGGCCGGATGTCGTATGGTTTCAAAAACGATTCATAAAATGCACTTTGATTGAAGTTCCTGGAATGAGTTATGTAAGTCGTATCCGAGAAATCTTCAGGTGTCAGGAATTTTCTCGCTGCTAGCGGATCATTCGGCGCTACAAGACCCACAACTTCGTCACTGAAAAGTTCGATATACCGGATCCGGACGTTTGATTTCACTCTATGCATGATGGCCACTTCCACCTTTCCGGATAACAGCAGCTGCAGCGGCTTGTTCGTAGCACCCTTTGGAAGTTGCACCTCAACATTGGGATACTTCGCCGCGTAGTTTCGCAATATTCTAGGGAGCCAATGATAAGACGTCGAAGATTCCGTCACCAGCCGGATGCGCCCCGCCTTGCCGCTGCGTTGGAGTTGTAGTTGAGTGTTAAGTTCACCGATCTCCCTCAACACCCGCAATGAGTACTCGAGGAACAACCTGCCTTCTCTCGTGAACACCAGCTTGCCCCGCACGCGTGCGAACAACAGAGTATCCAACTGGCGTTCAATTTCTTTTAACTGGTGGCTCAGTGCCGATTGCGTCAGAAATAATTTATCTGCTGCTCGTCCCAGGCTACCGGCCTCGGCAATAGCTGCAATCAACCTAAAGTGCTTCACCTCGAGGTGAGGATCCATAAAATTATTTGGGGCTTACGACAGGCAACAACATGTATAGCGTTCCTGTCAAATATCCTCCTATTTTACGTCTGTTACCAGTCATTTATTCCGACCAGGGTATTGATCTCCGTGAGATGTGTGATCACGAAATCCGGCCCTGCATCGCGAAGAAGCGCTTCGGGTTGCGTGCCTGAAACGATCGCTACGGTTTTCACCATGGCATCTTTCCCCTCCTGGATATCAGCTACAGTATCACCAACCTTCAGGAATTCATGCCTCGCTACGTTGAGCTTGTTTTGCATCGCTATAATCATATCCGGGTATGGACGTTGACGGGCCAGTTCCGGACCGACGCCGATATAATCGAACCAATCCACTGGCCACTCGACCTTCGACATGATCCTTTCCAGCAGACTTCGCTCCAGTCCTGTTCCTAAACCGATCTTTATTCCCTTTGACCTCAATGCAGTGAAAGTCGCCCGTGCACCATCCGCTTCTGTAAAATTTCCTATGGACTTCTGAACAGAATTATGAAAAGCCATATATATCGACTTCGAGTGTGTACCTGGATTACCAGCTTCCGACAAAATTGCGTTGATCATTTCTATTTTATCCTTTCCACGATGTTGCCGGATCATTCCATCTGAAACACAAATTCCGTTCGCTGCGAATGCATCCAGGAAACAACGATGTATGGTGTTGGAATTTGCTTCAGAAACGGTTGTCCCGATAAGATCGAATAAAATCGCTTTAATTCTCATTGTACTGATTTGTATTTAATCTCCAATGTTCACCTTTATATTTATCGAGGCTGAGCAAGCGAACGATCTCCTCGCGGATCTGCGCCACGTCTGTTAGCAACAACGGCTTGAACGATTGATAGTAGTCAGGATGTTCGGTGCGGGAAGGGAAATAGCAAGCCTCTCCAAATGGTTGATATGTCGCAGTACGCGCCCGGCCATAGATATGCATGTGCTGGTACGGACCATCTTTACTGAACACTCCCCAGTTGCCATTCTCCTGGTAGTTGATACGGCCAATAGGAACTCCGTTTTGCGTCAAAATACTGGTTAACGCCTCGCCCGTTACGATCATAAGTCGCATCAATTCGACGGCCTCATGCGGAGCAAGCTGCTGAATATCGGTACGACGTATCAATGGAGTGATCGTAATGTGACCACCATCGTCGCGATCCACCAGCGGTGACTCGGCAGATTCCACGACGAAATTAGTTGAAATGTAGATCCGTGCCATGAGTCTGACTTAACGTTGAAGTCATTCGTTTTGTGGAAGGATATCCATGAAAAGAATTCAACGACCATACAATTATCATCATATCATTTTATTTCAAAGTACAGGCAGCATAGTCACCTTGTTCACCTAAAACTCCTTCAAATCAAAACCATGTTATCGAACTACTTCTTGAATGCGTACCGGTCGCTTGTAAAACAGAGTGCCTTCGTAATCATTAATATCTCGGGATTTGCGATCAGCATCGCAGCGTGCCTGTTCCTTTATTCGGTGGTCAGATTTGAATTAAGTTTCGACACATTCCATGATAAGACCGGGAGGATTTACAGGGTTGTAACCGAAACAGTGCTTGAAGATAATCTGGCATACAGCCCCGGAATACCGGCATCGCTGCCGAACGCATTCCGATCGGACTTCCCGGATCTGCTTACAGCTACAATCACGATGAGTGCCGCAACACAGGTCGACGTGCCGGACGATGTGAAGAACGAAACGCAGAAATACAAAGAGGATGTTTTCTACGTGGAAAAGCAGTTCTTCCAAATATTCGGTTTCCCATGGTTGCATGGATCTCCCGACGTATTGATACAACCAGGCAAGGCAGTGTTGACAAGGGAGGTTGCGGAGAAATACTTTGGCTCGTGGCAATCTGCCATCGGCCGGACGCTCCTGATCGGCGGCAAGGCTTTGGAGGTTGAAGGGATACTTGCGTCGATGCCGCCGAATACAGACTTCCCCCTGGGGATCATTGTCTCATTCATCACACAAGGTACACCAAACCCAAACTGGGGCATGATTGCCAGTCGCATCAACTGCTACATTGTCCTTCCGGAAGGAATGAAATCATCTCGTATACAAGAGCAACTGCCAGCGTTTAAAACAAAGTACAATACGAATATAGGCAACACGGACCGTTACATCCTGCAACCATTTAGTGAAATTCACTTCGATGCGCGGTTTGGAAATCTCAATCGCAGAACGGTTAACCGCGACACGTTGTACACACTTGTTCTTATAGGCATTTTCCTGATTGCAACGGCATGCATTAATTTCGTGAACCTTTCGGTGGCGCAGGTCATGAAGCGATCGAAAGAGGTGGGCGTCAGGAAAGCGCTTGGCAGTTCGCAAGGACAACTCGCCGGCCTTTTTTTTGGGGAAACACTACTGATGTTGTCACTTGCTTCCCTGATTGCTGTCGCTATCTTCATTCTCGCCTTACCACAACTAAGAGCCACACTCAACTTTCCTCCCTCCTACTTTCCCTTCAGTATCCCTGAACTGGCGATACTGATCACATTGCCGGTGATCCTGCTTACGGCAATCACAGGCGCGTACCCGGCGATAGTAATTTCAGGATTCAAACCGGTGGAAGCATTAAAAAGCAAACTCCTAACCGGTCAGTCGGGAAAGTTCCCTCTACGAAAAACCCTGGTGGTAGTGCAGTTCGTAATAGCACAGGTCCTCATCATCGGGACGATCATCGTAATGCAGCAAACGCGATTTCTTACCGCCCAGGGGCTTGGCTTCGATGAGAATTCCGTTTTAGTGGTAAACCTTCCAACCGACACGTCGAGCAGAAGGAAATACGACACATTCAAAAGTGAAGTCAGCACTCTTGCGGCAGTCGAACAAACAAGCTTGAGTTTCTCACCGCCGGCATCCACACGCAACCGGGTCGGGCGATTCAAATTTGAAAACTCACAGGCAGCCGGTCCGCTTGAAGCCAACCTTAAATATGCAGACCCGGCTTTTTTTGAAATGTATGATATTGAACTGGTGGCCGGCAAAATATACCAGCAGTCGGATACGATACGTGAATATATCGTCAGTGAAAATCTCCTGAAGGAAGTCGGAATTTCGGATCCCGAACAGGGAATCGGTAGAAGTATCACTTTCAATGAAAAGACATTTCCGATCGTGGGTGTGATCAGGGATTTCCACGCCCGATCATTCCGCCAGGAGAAAGAACCGTTGCTCATCTTCCCGATGAAATCCGAATACCGCTGTTTGAATATCAGGCTTAACCTTAACAACATAACGCAAAGCGTCTCCGATATCTCTGCTCTGTACCGTGAGCAATTCCCTGAAAGCATATTCGACTATCAATTCCTCGAGGAGAGCATCGCCAGTTTCTACATCCAGGAAGAGCGCCTGGGCCTGTTGACGAAAATTTTCACCGCTATCGCGATAGTCATCAGTTGCCTGGGACTGTATGGCCTTGTATCATTCATTGCCGTTCAAAGATTAAAAGAGATTGGGCTGAGAAAAGTCCTGGGTGCGAGTTCATTCAGTATTGTAGCACTGTTTTGCAAAGAGTTCCTGCTTCTCGTTGCGATCGCATTTGTCATAGCTGCACCGGCGGGGTTGTATGTGATGACCGGCTGGTTGAACGGGTTTGCTTATCGCGTAGATCTCGATGCGGTCCCGGCATTGACGGCGCTCGTCGCAGTGGCCATGATGGCGGTGTTCACGGTGAGTTTGGAGTGCTTAAAAGCTGCGAGTGTAAATCCGGTGAAGACGTTGAAGGAATGAATACGCGTAAAGATAAGTCAGTCATCTGTAGAACTAAAGAAGCGACCTTAATGCTTCGGAAAACCAGAATCTGAAGCAATTAGAATAGTGACCTTCTCCATTGCATCTCTCGACTCAAACGCATCTTTTACTTCCAGCTCAAAAGTATTTTGAAACTGGTGCAGGAAAAGTATCTCAGCGTTCTTAAAGGAAGGCACTTCAGTTTCATACTGCTTCACTTCATACGACTTATCAGGGCCGTCACCATATTCGTTTTTGTATTGACTTAACGACCTGCGCCAATTCTCGTTAGGAACAGAAACAATTTCCGGGACAGTGATCTTTCCTGTGTTCTTGAGAACCTTCTTAACCGTGAACTCCAAACCTTTCTTGACAAACGGAGGGTTGGGATCAATACCCTTCACAACAACTTCTTCCTTAAAAGGCTTGAGGTATTCGACCTCCAGGATCAGGTTTGCCTCTTTTACGACCTCCGACAGCTCGACGGGTGTATATGTTATTCTGCTCATTCACTAAAGTTAGGCGTAACTGAAGTTCAGTTCCGTAAACTTACAAATATGGCATCACAGATGTGTTCAATGTCTCAATAAGTTCCTCGTCCATATATCGATAGTTATCCTCGATATTCAGGATTACAACCTTTTTACCGCCAAGCAAATAAGAAAACCTTTCCTGGAGCAGTTGTTTGTGTCGCTTCTCCATGACAAATATAAGATCAGCCCAGTTGATAAGTTTCTCACTAATCCTAACCCTTGCATTGGTCGCGGTACCGGCCGATTTAAAACTATGGCTTTGATCGGCTTGAAAAATAGTCTCTGCGGTCCGGCTTCTCCACTCGTTTCTGCTACATATGAAAAGGACGTTCATCTACCCGCGCTGTTAATTCCATCGCAATATTACTATTCATGCCTGATAATAGTAATAGGATTGACAAAAGTGTCCGCTGAAGCGCTATAATTTCAACTGATAGATTTCCCCTTTCCAGCTACCGACGATCGAAACCATGCAAAACATTCCGAGATCTTGAGCTGGACATCACCTCATCTCCCCATCACGAATTCATGCTTCCCCATTATCGATCCGCTTCTCCCTGGCCCAAAGGTCGTCTTGCTCCACGTCAGTGACATCTTAAGGCTGGCGTCCGTCACTTCCGTAAGCGTCCCCACCAGGCCATCGTCACGCGTGATCATGGTTGCTTCCGCATTCGAAAATGTCCACGTACCGCTGGCCGGCCACACGACATGGCCGTTGGTAGTGGTGTAAGTGCCACTTGTGAATTTCAACGTCATCCCTGTAAACATCGACGTGCGGTCGGTACCGTCTACGGTCACGGAACTCACCTTCCAGGTGGCAGCCATGAGCTTCTGAGTCATGATCTCTGCGGTCGTTGGAGAATCGTCTTTCTTACATCCCGTAAGGAAAGTGAAAGAGAGAATGACAAGCATGCAGATAGTGGAGATACTCCAGCCCTGTAGCAGATGTATTGGCAAAGTGCGTTTCATGTTGTGAAAATTTAGAATGTCTTGATAAAAGATGCTGTTATGCGACGGAGACCCTGGTGCATCCGGACGATGTACTGTCCACTTTGAAGCTCACGAACGTCAATCCTTACCTCCGAACCGCCTTCCCCCTGCGTTGCCTGAACGGTACGCCCCAGCATATCCACCAAAGCGATCTCCACTGTCCTCAGGCTTTCAAACCCACGCAGTTGAATAGTAAGATGTTCGCCAGCAGGGTTGGGATAAATGCTGACCATTTCCTCGTGGGATTCAAGCCCGGTAATGACGTAAACCTGTGGTAATGAAAAAGGACTGGTACATCCATTCACAGTCACCTGCAACTTGTACGTACCTGGGTCGGCCACAGTATATGCCTGGGACGTAGCGCCGGCGATGGCTGCATCGTTCCTGAACCACTGGTTGCCGCTGGTGCTGCCCGAGTTGAGCACCGGCGCCGAGGCGTTGGCGTTATTTACTGTGATCACCGGCGTGGAAACAATC
>WUUC01033307.1_pt1 | contig 33035 bp, 24 predicted proteins | sample 6278441 | NCBI WGS metagenome assembly WUUC01 (sample SAMN13675441, study PRJNA597444) | soil metagenome | isolation source: soil | place: USA: Washington | collected 2017-10
AGATGCAGGCGATCCAGAAGGAGCTCGGCGAACGCGACGAGTTCAAGAACGAGATCCAAGAGCTCGAAGAACGGATCGCCAACAAGAAGCTCAGCAAAGAGGCCGAACAGCGCGCGCGTGCGGAGCTGCGCAAGCTGAAGATGATGTCGCCGATGAGCGCGGAAGCGACGGTGGTGCGGAACTACGTCGACTGGATCCTCGCGCTGCCGTGGAACGAATTCACCGACGACAACCTCGACATCTCACACGCGGAGAACGTGCTCGACGAGGACCACTACGGATTGAAGAAGGTGAAAGAGCGCATCATCGAGCACCTCGCGGTGCAGGCCTTGGTGACGAAGCCGAAGGGACCGATCCTCTGTTTGGTCGGGCCTCCGGGCGTCGGTAAGACCTCCCTCGCGAAGTCGGTGGCGCGCGCGATGAACCGCAAGTTCGTGCGGGTGTCGCTCGGCGGCGTGCGCGATGAAGCGGAGGTCCGCGGCCACCGCCGCACCTATATCGGCGCGATGCCGGGCAAGATCCTTCAATCGATGAAGAAGGCCGGCTCAGCGAATCCGGTGTTCTTGCTCGACGAGATCGACAAGATGTCGACCGACTTCCGGGGCGATCCGTCGTCCGCGCTGCTCGAGGTGCTCGATCCCGAGCAGAACTCGTCGTTCGGCGATCACTACCTCGATCTCGACTTCGATCTGTCGCGCGTTCTCTTTTTGGCGACGGCGAACTCGACGACCGGCATCCCCATGCCGCTTCAGGATCGCATGGAGCAGATCCGGATCCCCGGCTACACCGAGCCGGAAAAGATGGCGATCGCCACGCGATATCTGGTGCCGAAAGCGCTCGAGAACACTGGCCTAAAGGACATGTCGATCGACATCACCGATCCGGCGCTCCGTTCGATCGTGCAGAAGTACACGCGCGAAGCGGGCGTGCGCAATTTGGAGCGTGAGATCGCCAGCGTGTGTCGCAAGATCGCGCGCGACATCCTGAAGAAGGGCAAGGATCGCAAGATCAAAGTCACCGAGAAACGGATCCCGCGTTATCTCGGGATACCGAAGTTCCGCCCGGGACGCGCGGAGGAACAAGACGAGATCGGTTTGGTCACCGGCCTCGCGTGGACGCAGGTCGGCGGCGAGATGTTGATGATCGAAGTGACGATCATGCCCGGCCGCGGAAAGTTGATCATCACCGGCAAGCTCGGTGAGGTGATGCAGGAGTCGGCGCAGGCAGCGATGAGCTACGTGCGTTCGCGTGCGGATCTGCTCGGGCTGGAGCCGAGCTTCTACTCGAAGGTCGACATCCACATCCACGTGCCCGAAGGCGCGATGCCGAAAGACGGACCGTCTGCGGGCATCACCATGGCGACCTCGCTGGTCTCTTCGTTGATGCGCATTCCGGTGCACAAAGATCTGGCGATGACCGGCGAGATCACGCTCCGCGGGCGCGTGTTGCCGATCGGTGGGTTGAAGGAAAAAGCGCTCGCGGCGCATCGCGCGGGCATCAAGCGGATCCTGATTCCGAAGGAGAACGAGAAGGACATCGCGGAGCTGCCGAAGTCCATTCTCCAAGACCTGACGATCATCCCCGTGGACAGCATGGACGAAGTGTTGAAACACGCGCTCGTGCTCGACGACCGCGAAGCGTTCTACAACAAGCTGCGCGGCGCGATCGCGTCACCGCTCGCCGCAGCGCTGCCGGCCCCCTCGACCGACGGCGCCGCTCACTGATCAGAGAGCTAGCGGGTCCAATGCAAGCGAAGCGCGCAGTGAGGCGCAGCCGAACGAAGGGACCGCAGGCGGACTTGCTCCGCCGTTAACGCGTCCAAGGAAGAGCTCGAGCCATCGGATGCGTCGGGGGCTCCGGAAGCTCGATGGGCACCGGGGTCGAAGGTGTGTTCGGCCCGGGTGCCTCCGCGTTCTTGAGCGTCGACCAATCGATCGGCACGCGCTCCACACGATCCGGTGACTCGAGCGCGCGCAGGAGCGCGTCTTCGAGATCATCCGTGTCGCGCTCCGCAGCGAATCGCGCGCGAATCTTGGCGCGCTCCAAACCCTTCTGGCGATCGGAGGTCCGCGCGAGCATCACCAGCTCCGCGAGCTCTTTTTTGTAGCGCTCGGCATCGTACTCGAACAACACGTTGTCGAGCGCATCCGCGAACGCGCGCGCCGAACCGTAACGTTCGCGAATATCGAGCGCAGTCGCTTTGGCGAACACCGCGAGCATCGCTTTCGGAAGATCGTTGCGGATCTCTTTGAGCGGAGGAATGTCCGCGTTGGCCACGCGATTCATCAGCTGTCCGACGCTCGCGTCGTCATAGATCCGTTTGCCCGAGAGCAGCTCCCAAAGCACGACGGCGGTCGAATACACGTCGGTGAATGGCCCAACGGCCAGGCCCTTGATCTGCTCCGGCGCCATGTAGCGGAACTTGCCTTTGACGTTGCCCGCTTCCGTCTTCGCGAGGCGGTTTTGCGCGCGCGCGATTCCGAAGTCGACGATCTTCACCGTGCCGCGCACGTCGATCATCACGTTGCCGGGAGAGATGTCGCGGTGAACGATGTTGAGATACTCGCCCGCGGGATCTTTCGCGTTGTGTGCGAAGTCGAGGCCCTCGAGCACTTCGCGGACGACGTGGATCGCCAGCTCGAGCGACGTGTGTTTCTCGCGCGCGAATCGTTTCAAACGACCGAGGTCCAGGCCGTCGACAAATTGCAGGATGAGACCGATCTGCCCGTCGACCTGCTCGACTCCGAGCACGCGCGAAATGTTCGGATGCGTGAGCGTCCCGGCGATCTTCGCCTCATCGAGCATCATCTTGCGAAACTCGGGATCGTCATCGCAGTCGGGACGAATGCGCTTCAGCGCGACGACATCGTCCGGACGACCTTCGCGGTGCGCCTTGTAGATTTCTGCCATGCCGCCGGAGGCGAGCTTTTCAACAACAACGAAGGGTCCAAAATGATCGAGATCAGAACGGCGGTCCGAAGCCGGCCGTTCGGCGGGCGTGAGATCCGGATACTCGATCACGGGTTCCGCCATGTATTCTCGTAGAGTCGTGCGGCGACGCACAGCTCGCGCGCACGATAATTACCGACTTTGTCCGCCGGTCGCCTGTCGGTCAATTGACCGATGAGTCGATCGTACGCGAATCTCAGGGCTCGCGGTCCCGTAAGCCGGCGTGATACATGGACGGCCCCCTTAGGCGGGTAGCTCAGTTGGTAGAGCAGCGCTTTTACACGGCGCGGGTCGCAGGTTCGAGCCCTGTCCCGCCTATTCAATGATAAGGTCCCCGGCGTTATGACCGAGGGACCTTCTCCTCAGGACGCGATCCACGACGCTTACGTGAAGGCCAACCGCCTCGCGATCCGTCTCGCTTCACACCACGACGACGCAGTGCTCCGCGAAGGACGCCAAGTCGCACAACAACTTCTCGATCACGTGAAAGCGAGCGTCCCCGCCTACGACGACTTCGTTCATCGCGTGAAAATGTCGGAGGAGTTCTCCCTCACCGAGTCGCGGCAGGTACCGAAGACCGAGAAGGAGCTGCGCAACCTCTACCTGCGCGGCGCGAGCCTGCTCGAGGCGATCGATGAAGCGGAAGCGCGGGCGCGCAAGAAACGCAGTTGATCCTGTCCTTCGGTACAGCTGGCCGATTTGACAGGCCGCGGGCCGCAGTGTTTTTGGATCGCGACGGCACTTTGATCCACGACGCCGGGTATCTGAAAGATCCCGCAGGCGTGTTCGTGTTGCCTCGGGTCCCCGAAGCGCTGGCCCAGTTGAGCGACTTCGCGCTGGTCATCGCCAGCAACCAATCGGGCGTGGGCCGCGGGCTCTTTTCCCGCGCCGATCTCGAGCGCGTGCACCGGCGGGTGATCGAAGCCCTGCCCGTCCCCTTCGCCGGCGCTTTTTACTGCCCGCACGCCCCGGACGAGCTCTGCGCCTGTCGAAAGCCGAAGCCGGGCTTGTTGTTCGAGGCCCGCGACGTCTTGAACCTCGATCTATCGCGCTCTTTTATGATCGGCGATCGCGAGAGTGATGTCGACGCCGGTCTCGCTGCGGGATGCCGCCCTGTCCTTCTGGACAGCGCGACCCCGGATCTGTTAGCGGCGGCGAGGTTGATCCGTGCTTGAGCTTGAGGACAAAGTCGCAGCGTACCGCCGTGACGGCCGGCGTATCGTCACCACCAACGGCTGTTTCGACGTCATCCACGCCGGCCACCTCTCTTTGCTCGAACAAGCGCGCGCGCTCGGCGACGTGTTGATCGTCGGCATCAACAGCGATGACTCCGTCCGCCGCTTGAAAGGCGCCGATCGCCCCAAGATGAACGCCGCCGATCGCGTGCGCGTCATCTCCGCGCTCAAACCGGTCGACGACGTGGTGGTCTTCGAGAGCGATCTCCCGCTCGCTTTTCTCGACACGGTCCGCCCGAACATCCACGTCAAAGGCGGCGATTACGACGCCGACAAAATGCCGGAGACCGCGCTGGTGCGGAAAAACGGCGGCGAAGTGCGCGTCATCCCCCTCATCGAAGGACGCTCCAGCTCGCTCGCTGTCCTTTCGGACAGTGACTCTTTCGATCCCGTCAGCCGCGAGATCCTCCTGGAACATCTGCGCTGGTCGAACGTGGTGCGCCAGACGGGTTACCAACTCTCACAGAAGATCGCCGCCGAAGCTCAACGGATGTTCGATGTCCTGGCGAACAGCGGCCGCATCTTGGTGTGCGGCAACGGCGGCAGCGCCTGCGACGCCGACCACTTCGCCGCGGAGATGATCGGCCGCTTCCGCCACCAACGCGACGGCGTCCCCGTGTTCAGCCTCTCGAGCGGCAGCGGTGTGTTGACCAGCTTGGCGAACGACTTCGGCTACGCGGACATCTTCCGCTTACAAGTCGTGGCGCTCGCCAAAAAAGGAGATCTCTTGCTGGCCATCTCCACCAGCGGAAAGTCCCAGAACGTGCTCCGCGCTTTGACCGAAGCCCGCGCGCGCGGCGTCTACACCGTGTTGCTCACCGGGAAAAGCGGCGGCCCGGCGCGTGTCCTCGCGGACAGTGTGCTCGACATCCCCAGCGACGACACCGCCGACATCCAACAGGGCCATCGCGCCGTGATTCACTCCTTGTGCGCGCGCATCGACGAGTGGCTCGCCCAAACAGCCAAGAAGGTTACGCCATGATGAATCGAGGAACGGCACGCGGGCTCTTGGAGTCCATGCGGCGTGCCCACGTGTTGGTCGCGGGTGATCTGATCGTCGACGAATACGTCTCGGGGGCCGCGCACCGGCTCAGCCCGGAAGCACCGGTCCCAGTGGTGGACGTCGAAAAGAAAAGTGTCTTCCCGGGGGGCGCGGCGAACGTGGCCTTGAACGCGTCGCGGCTCGGCGCGCATACGATCTTGGTCGGCGTCGTCGGTGATGACGCGGACGGCGAACATCTGCGCGAGCTCTTAGCGGACGAAAAACGTCTGGAGACGGTGTTGATCGTCGATCCCTCGCGACCAACGACGAAGAAGACCCGCGTGGTGGCGAGCGGCCATCAGATCGTGCGTTTCGATCATGAAGTGCGCCGGCCCCTAAGCCCGGAGATCGCCGCGCGAGCGATCAGCGAGATCAAAGCGCGCTTCTCACCGGAGCTCTCTGCGCTGGTGCTCTCGGACTATCAAAAAGGTGTGCTCTGCCCCTCCGTGTTGCGCGCGGCGATCGACGAAGCGAACGCGCACCGCGTGCCATGTGTGGTCGATCCCAAGCTGCGCGACTTCAGCGCTTACCGCGGCGCCACGGTGGTCACGCCGAACCTCGCGGAAGCCTGCGCAGCGGCGGATGCCGAACCTGGTACTCCGATCAGGTCGCTCCTCTCCACCTTGCGCTCCCGTCTCGAAGGCACTGCGGTGGTGATCACGGAAGGTGAAGGCGGCATGACGTTGCAATCAGCGGACGGCGATCCGGTTCATTTGCCGGCGCACTTGCGCCGCGTCTTCGATCTCACCGGTGCGGGCGACACCGTGCTCGCGGTGCTCTCGGCTGCGCTCGCCGCGGGCGCCACGCTGCTCGAAGCCGCGGAGCTGGCGAACGTCGCCGCAGGTATCGCGGTCAGCAAACCGGGCATCGCCACCGTCGAACCCGATGAAATTTTGCACGACTTCGACGATTGACCGGGATCCTGTACTTTAGATCAGGTCGCGACCCAACACGCCGAGTCGCAACAGCGGGAGCAACATCTCGTGGTGGCCGGCGATGTCCAAACCTTTGCCGCCGGTTGGGCGATCGAGCACGTTCACCTTCGGACGGTAGTGACGGATCATGTCGAGGTTCGCGGCGGTGAACGTCTTCGGCCCACCCGTCAAATTGCGGGCGATGGTCAGCGCCTTCAAGAAGACCTCAGGCAAGATCACCGCGCTGCCGACGTTCATCCACACGCCGTCTTCCAGCCCCTGAAGCGTGCCCGCGAGATTGCGAAAGTCCGCGAGCGTCGACGCACCGAGCGCCGCGCCGTCGAGCTCCGGATGCATGTGCACGATGTCTGCGCCGACTGCGACATGCACCGTCACCGGCAAATTCAGCCGTGCACCCGCGGCGAGCACGCTCTCCTTCGCGTACGGCAAGTCGAGCATCCGTTGCCCGAAGGCCCGCCCCAAACCGATCCCCGCTCGGTGCGCCGCGTCGCAGGCACCGGCGAAAGCGCGGGCGGTCTCCTCGGCCATACCGAAAGAACCGTCGTCCAGGCTGGTCTTCACGTCTTCGGACGTCGTGCCGCCATAGGCGAGCTCGAAGTCGTGGATGGCACCTGCGCCGTGCATGGCCACCGCCTTCAACACGCCGCGTTCCATGAGATCGACCAGCGTCGGCCCGAGCCCGACTTTGAAGACGTGCGCGCCGATCGACATACCCACCAGCGCATTCGCCTTCCACGCGCGGTGCACGTTCTCCACCAGCGTACGAAAGGAGCGCGCGCCCAGAAAATCAGGCATCGCTGCGAGCAGCTCCCAATGCGCCGCGTTCGGCTCGAGCAAGGTTCCGAAACCTGCCCGATCGACCAGGCTCTTCCGGTCCTCGATCGAATAACGCTTCAGTTTCTCCAGCTCTACCGTCATGACGCCCCCAAAGCCGAAGCGACCTCGCGATACACCTGATCGACGGAGATCGACTTCATACACACGTTGTTGGCGCACGGCGAAAAGCGGTGGTTGTACGGACTGACGCACGGGCTACAGGCTAACTGCGCCCACAACACGTGTCGATTTTCGCCGAGGGGCCCGAACAACTGCGGAGTTTCCGGTCCGAACAACACGATATTGTGAATGTCGGTCATCGAAGCAAAGTGACCAGGTCCGCTGTCGTTGGTCACCAGCACATCTGCGAGTGTGTAGAGAACCAACACCTCGCGGAGTGTCGTCTTTCCAGCGACGGAAATAACGCGCTCCGAAACACCGATCTTCCGGCACACCTCTTCGGCCCCGGCGCGCTCCGACGGTGCCCCGGTGATCACCAGACGAGTCTCCGGGTGCAGCGACAAAATGCGCTGTCCCAGCTCGATGAACCGTTCGGTGGGCCACATCCGCATCGGCAGAAGATCACCAGTGTTCGGATTGAGGATGACGACCCGCGATCCTGGTCCCTGGATCAGGGCCTCGACTTTGGCCCGCTCCTCGGCATTTGGACTGAACAGATGCCGTTGTTCCGTGCGGTTCGCCGGCACTTTCAGGAGCGGAATATCGAGCGGATCTTCGTCGAGCGCTTCCACCAACAGTGCATAGGCCAATGAAGTATGGAGATACGGATTGTACTGTACGCGGTGGGTCATCAGATTACCGCGGTACGGGCCTTCCGAGGTGAAGCGGTGCAGGCCGACGCGTGTCTTGGCACCCATCAAGTACGCGAGGATCGCCGGCGCACGCGCCATGAATTCCATGTCGATGACCGTGTCGATCTTCTCGCGCCGCACCCGCCGCATCGCGCGCAACGCATCGACCGCGAATTGAACAAACGTCTTGTGGCGGATCTCGATGACGTTTTCTCTCGGAATGAGCTCGAGGATGTCGACGATGGCGCGGTTCTCCACGAACACGCAGAAATAGACGTTCTCCCGTCCCACCAAAGACACGGCCCGCCGCAGCGCCGGAGCCGCGAGCACCGTCGCGCCCTGCTCGATCAACTTCAAAAAGACGATCTTCGACGGAACCGCCCGTTTCGCGCGCGACGAGAAGAGCTCGGCGAGCCCTCGGTGCAACGTGAGGAGCGCGCAGAGGAAACTTCCGAGGAGCGCATCGATCCGCTTGATTGTCTCTTTGTTCAAACGCCGCTACTCGAGGCGCGGAAGTTATGGGTTCGAGAATCGACGGTCAACGCAGATTATTGCGCGCGCTCCTCCTCATCGCGCTCGCGCTCGGCCTGTTCTTTCGCTTCTACAAGCTGGAAGACAAGTTGCTCTGGCACGACGAGCTGGCGACGCGTGTCTTCGCAGCCGGTTACACGGTCGAAGAATGGAAAAAAGCGCTCTACACGGGCGAGATCTTCGACGTCTCCCAAGTCACGAACTATCAGCGCCATAACCCGTCGCGCAGCGTGGCGGGCGCGGTCCGCGATCTCGCCGAGAACGATCCGCAACATCCACCGCTTTATTACGTGACCACGCGGATCTGGGTCGGCCTCTTTGGCGACGGCGTGGGCACGTTGCGGGCGCTCTCCGCGATCTGCAGCATCCTCGGCGCCTTCGCGCTCTTTTGGCTGGCGACCGAGCTCTTCGTTTCCCCCGCGACGTCCGGGACGACGAGTCGATCGCCGATCGCTTGGATGAGCGTGGCGATATATATGCTGTCGCCGTTCTTCATCCTCTACGCACAAGAAGCGCGCGAATACGCGTTGTGGATCGTGCTCATTTTGGCTTCGAGCGCCGCCTTGCTCCGCGCGATCCGCACCGTCGAGGACGAAAACACCTCACCGAAAAAACGCGTCGCCGCCTGGGCGCTCTACGCTGGTTTGATCGTCATCTCGCTGTACACCTCGTTCACCACCGCTTCGGTGATCATCAGCCACATCGTCTATCTGCTCTTTCGCGAACGTTTGAACATCACCACCCGCGTCGCGCGTTATTCTTTCTGTGCGTTGGCCGCCGCGGCGCTGGCTTTCGTCCCCTGGTTTTTGACGCTGCTCGCGCACTACGACGCGTTTCAAGTATCGATGCGTTGGTCTCGCGAGATCATCATTCCGCGCACGGCGCTCCTCCGCATTTTGGGACACAACACCAGCCGCGTGTTCCTCGATTTTTGGAGGGAGATCATCGATCCCCTGGCCTTCGTTTCCATGTTCGCCGCGGTCGGCTTGGTGATCTTCGCGCTGGTCCACCTCATCAAAAACGCACCTCAAAAATCGGTGGCGCTCATCTGCGCGCTGATCTTCGTCCCCATCGGCATGTTGTTGATTCCCGATCTCGTCTTTGGCGGGATCCGCTCCATCTCCATGCGGTATCTGATGCCGGCTTGGCTCGGCGTGGTCCTGGCCCTGGCGCATTTATTGGTGAATAAAAAATATTGGCCCGCGGCAATTCCAGTATTCGCGCTCGCGCTGGCCGGCACCATCCGCAACGCCCCCGAAGTATCGGTGTGGACCAAAGCGACCAGCGTCAGCCTCCCGAAGGTCGCGGAAGCGATCAACGCCGCTCCCTCCGCCCTGCTCGTCGGCAATTTAGAGCGTCATAATCCCGGCAATTTAATGGCGCTGAGTATTCTTTTGAAACCGGGCACGAAGATGCAATTCATCGACGTACTCATGGAGGAGCATTATGTCCTTCCCCGAAATTACGGCACCGTCTTTATGTTCGGTTCGATCGGCGACTATCGAAAAAGGATGGAAGCCCGGGAAAATGCGAGCAGCCGGCTCTTGGTGGAAGATACTTTCCTCGATCTCCGCGTCATCGATACTCACTGAATCCATTTCGCTTTTTTACGCCAACCCGACGTCTCATCCGAGGAAAACAGACTGTCGAAGCGCTCCAAAAAATGCGGCAGCGGTGACGGGTACCAATTGGAGATCGCCACCGACTTGATCTCCGCCTGCGCCGGCGCATTCGCAGCGCTGAATGGTCCCACCAGTTGTTCGCTGCAACAGGGCCACAAATTCACGTGTAAACGCATCGGCAAATGGGGGATCGGCGTGGGCCGGCCCGCGTGGCGCACGTGCACCAACTTATCGTCGACGAACCAGCGGATCTCGTCCTGCTCCCACTCGATTGTGTACTTATGAAAATCCAGCGAGGCATCGAAGCCGAGATCGATCAACACCGGCGTCCCGCGCATCCCATAGTTGTAGAGATCGCCGATTTCGCCCGGATTGTAATAAACGTTCACCAAGAGCTTCGACGTATCGCGCCCGAGAAACTCCGCGTCGATCTCCTGCCAAGGGTCGAAACGGTAGAGAAAAAATGCGGTGATCACGCCCGAAGTTTTCGCGGGTTTCAGCACTGTCTCGAAGCGCCCGTAGAGATGTTGCGCGTCTTTGGTGGCGATCGAGCCGGAAGTGAACGACTTGTCCCCGGTCGTCTTTTCTTCCAGCTTCAGCTTGATCCCTTCACCGTCTTTGACGACCGCATTTTCCGGCGAAAACGTGGCTAAATTACAAAAGAAGGTCGTATCCAGCCGATCCCAGTAAGTCGGATCGAGCGGCGCCAAATTATCCTCGCGCTGTAATTTGAAAGTACCGGTGCGCATCGCTTGTTCCGGCTCCGGGCCCGGCGTCCCGCAATATCCTTCTAATTTTTTCGCCGGGACGATCCACGGCTCGCCGTCGTGCTCCAGCGCTTCACACCTTCCTTGCGCGACGCCGATGCGGCTGCCGGGCTCATACAAGACTCCGACGGCGAAAATTGCGAGCACTGAAACTGCGAGAATAATCCGGGACGGTTTCAACATCGAACGTACGCGAAGCTTGAGCATACTCCCGGACAAAGTCACCAGGGCGCTCAATTTCCAGCTCTCCTTGATATGTAAAGTCGGAAGTAACTTGGGTGCAGAGCTCGTCCGCACTGCGAGCGCGGGCACGGTGCGCGCCACCGGCCGCCAGCGCGCGCGCCCGGTGACATAGTCGGCCATCCCGAGCAAAACGCCGCACAAATCCATGTAAAAGGCGATCGGATAGGTCAGCACCACCGCCGCAAAGGTCTGCGCGCTGAGCTGACGAAATCCAGCCAAACCCACCAGCAAAATAATCAGCGGTGCACACAGACCGATCAAACCCACCGCTTGCAACGCATAAGGAATCGGCAAATTCGCGCGGCCGATATCGTTGATCAACACCGCCTGGAGCAGGTTCATGGCGATGACTACGGCGGGAAAAATCCACCCAAAGACGACCGAGATCTCCGCCACGCGCGCGACCCGATCGACGGTGCGCTGCGAGCCTGCGATCCGCCATGCCAGCAACAAGCTGGCGAACACCGCCGCACCTTGTGAGCTCAGTGAAAGTGCGGTGATGAAAAAGACACCGATCGCCAAATGCAGCACGAAGACGACGACCGAAATCAGATAGTGCGACCCGTGATAGAGAAATTGAAACCGCTCGGCCAAGCTCAGCGGCGCCCCGCGCAAGAGCCAGATGTGCTGTAAAAAACTGCTCGTATGTCCGTTCGACCAGCGCCGGCGCCGCGCCAAAAAACTATATAAGTTCGGCGAGGTCTCTTCGCAGGATCCGCTGTACGGATTGTCAATGATCCGCACGCCTTTCAGCACGATGGTGTAGCTGAAATCGAGGTCCTCGGTGATACAGTCGGTGAGCGGATTCGCCGCGAGCAGCGAAGTCTCCATCACCGCGGTGGTGCCGGTGAAGAAGACCGATAAATTCAGTCGCGAAAAAGCGATATTGAACAGCTCACAGCCGATGTGTTGGTGAAGCGAATCCCAAAGAGGAAAAAAACCCAGCGCCGAAAGCGGTGAACGCCGCCCCTGAATGATGCGCGCTTTTTTTTCCTCGAGCAGCACCAGCGAAGTGCTCACCCAATTTTTGTCCGCTTGGTGGTCGGCGTCGAGAATTCCGAGATACTTCGTCTCGATTCGCGGAACGATCCAATTGATCTTATCGCTCTTCTTATCCGCGCCGGTGAAAGCGACCACCACTTTCCGCTCGGCGGTCCGCACCAATTCCACGATGGGCCCGCGAGAAAAATCGGCCTGGGGATAGATCTCGCGCAAAAACGGGACCGAAGTATCCGAGGTATCTTTGAGGAGGAGATATATTTCGACGGGGCCGGCGTGGTCCTGCTCCGCCAAAGAGGTGATCGCCCGCAGCGCACGCTCCGCTTCGTTCTTCGCCGGGATGAGCACCGCGATCGCTTCGCGCGAGCGCGGGGAAAATTCGCGCGTCCTCTTCCGACCGACCAAAAAGACGAGCGCGCACAGATAGTGTCCGAGCGCGTAGGCGCTGAGGAGCGCCGTCAACAGCGCGCAGACTGCGAGAAGGATGGTCATCGGGAGCGCGCCGATCGACCTACAAGACGTGTCCGAGATGCGCCACAAAAGACGGATGGGCCGGTTCATTTTCCGCCCGCACGGAACTGAGCGCTCGCGACGGAGTCTGTCCAAGATATGAAAGCGATCATCGCGCGCCTGGCTGCCGCTGTTCTCCTCTTCGGCTTCGCGACCGGGCTCGTCTCTTACGGCTTGAACGGATGGATTGCAGACGACTTCCACGCCTTTCGTTTGGCGGGTGCCGCGACCTGCGCCGCGATCTTGGGCGTCTTTCTCGCTTTGGGAGCTCGCTTCGCGCGCTGGATCGCTCTGGGTTGGGCGCTGAACGTCTTGGCGAACGTCGCCGGATTTCATCTGGTGACCGGCTACGCGCTCGTGGGCGACGAGCCGAGCTTCCGCGGCACGATGTCCTTCGGAGCGATCGCCGTCCTGGTGCTCCTCGGCCATCCCGCTGTCCGCCGCGGCTTCGAGCCGAATTGGACGACACCGCTGCACCACCTCTATCGCTGGACCGCCATCTCCGTGTCCGCGTGTATCACTCACGCAACTTTGTCCGGCATGTTCGGCCTCGCCGCCGGCTCGTGGTCCGCCGCATTCGCCGCCGGACTGATGTTGTTTGCGCTCGCGCTGTTGAGCGCCGCGAGAGTGGTCGCGCTGCCGGTGTCGCTGCTCGCGCTTCTTGTTTATGTCACCACCGTCCCGGCCCCGATGCCTCGTTTGGAGACTCTGACCCTTGCCGTGAGCGGAATCTTCTACACCAGCGAGCTCAACGGCTCCGCCTCGTGGCAATTTTTTGTCGGACCCGCGGCGCGCTGGTTGTGGATTCCCGCGCTCGCCGTCACCGCCGCCGCAAATATTCTCGCTGCGAAGATATTTCTGCAGCGCGCGAAAAATTAATTCGGCCGCGGCGGCGGAGCTTTGGTGCGAAAAACCGCCCACCCCGAAACATTCTCCACCAATTCATGAAGGCCCGCGTCGGTGGTCCGTTTGATCAAACCTTCGCCGCGAAGCAAGAGATAGTCATAGTCCACGCCGTGCGTGCGCGGATCGAAACTATCCGGCACCCTCCAAAAAGGTGCCCGCGGATGTTTTACATCTTTTCGGTGATAAACCGGCAGCCCGGCATAGTCGAAGACGAACGGTGTGAAGCTCGCGCCGTCGACAAATAAATAAAAATACAACGAGCCCAAAGCATGATGCCGCGTCGCCAGATCCCCGGCGCCGACGATGGTCAGCGGCATCACCCGCGACTTCGGCGGAATCAGAGAACGTACGCGATCGAACGGTTTTGCCATCTCCGAAAATGCGATCACGTGTTGGCGATTGATCTTCGCATTCCACGCGCCGAGCCCGAGCGCCACCACACACACCGCAGCTCCGAGCGCGCCGCGCAAATGGACGCGCGGCAACAAAAACACCGCCGCCGCAGCCAACGCCGCATATCGCGGATAAACGAACCAAACTGTCCCCAAGGTCATCGGCCCGAAAAAATAGAATGCGGACAATAATCCCGCATAAGTTTCCATACCCCAGGAGCTCGACTTTTGGGCCTCTCCGCGACGGACGATCGACAAGATCAACAACGCGACGAACACGCCGGCGGCGATCCACATGACCGTCCAGTGCTCGGAGGAGCCGCGTTCGAGTAAATTGCCGCCGATTCCGCCGACGCGTTCCGCGAACGGAGGAAAATCGAAGACCGACTTCGCGCCCGTCTCGATCCACGGATTTTTGGTGAACGACAACACCGCCGGCACCGCCACGAACGCGGTCGGGACCCCCGAAAGCGCGAGGTGCCAGATCACTCGAGGCGAACGCCGCGCCACGGCCAGCGCCAAGGCGCGGATTCCGAGCATCAGCACCAAAGTGGCGACCAATAAACCGTGGCCCAAATAAACCGCGGCGACGGCAAATCCTGTCTCTAATATTTTTCGGCGCGAAGGTTCGGCGAACATCCGCTCTGCGCTGCCCAGCGCAAAAAACAACAACGGGCTGGTGAAGACGAAACTTCCGAAGCCCCAACCCATACTCACCGAAAATAAAGCGAGCGGGAGAAACAAACCGAGGCGCGGGCTCCGGCCGGTGGCCTCGGCGAGATGCGCGCCGGCGATCACCCATAACCCCGAGGAAAGAGCGATCACCAACTTTGCGGCGACATCGACCGGCATGAATTGCCCGAACCCGGCCGACAATAAATAGAACAATAAATAAGGTGTCGGGACCCAGGAACGGACGAAATATTGAGTCGCGCCGGTCTCGTCGCCGTTCGTCAAGATGGCGATCAGCGCCAGGTGATTCGACCAGTCGATGCCGGGATAATAATTTCCCGCGAACATCGCCCAGGACGCGAACAACACGGCGATCACTGCGCCCGCGAGCACGAAAGGATCGCGCGTCCACTTCATTTGTTACACCCGTCGGGAGCGATACAATACAACTCGATCTCCCGCGCACCTTCGATCATCACCCGGTCTTTGCGGGCGAGCTCGATCGGCTGATTTTCCGGAAAATGGACATAATATTTCGCGCCGCGCGACAAATAATATTTGAGACCGCCGTTGGCCGCGACCGTCCCGGGATCGCTGGAAAATCCGCGCCGCCGCGTCATATGCAGATAGAACGGCTGATATCCGTCGACCAAAAATAAATCCGTGCGCGTACTATGTCGTTCGACCACTTTGCGCACGTCCGCATATTTTTGATCGAACGTTTCCCACTCTTTGTAACCGCTGCGGAACTTGAAGGCCTCGCCCGCGTCATGCGCCGCACGCGGCAGCGCCACGAAGCCGGCGGCCAGCGCGAAAACATAGACGGAGGCGCGCCAGTGTTCGATCCAGCCCGGCTTTGCAAAAATGCCCGCGGGTGTAGAGATCAACAGGAGCCCGACGAGGATCAAAATCCCCGCGCCGTGAAACCATGTTTTCTCGAACGCCGGACCGTCCGCTGAAGGAACCTTCGCGCCGAGCTCCGCGCCGCCCGCCGCCCAGTGAATACACAACAGCGAGAGCATGATGAAGAGCGCCGAGATGCGAAACAGCGGCACCGTGGTGGTCGGTTTTTTTCCCAACAACAGCACGCTGGAGAGGCCAAGCCCGGTGAAATAGGCCGCCGGCGGAAAGACGATCATCGCGTAGTACCAATGGACGGTGGTGCGAAACGCAAAGCTCAGCGTGAAAAACGCCGCGAGCACGAACCAGGCGAACATCGCCGCACCGATGCGCCGCTCTTCCTGCCGAAACGCCAGCACCACTCCGGCGAGCGCCGCGGGAAACAAGACCCAATTGATGGTGTACGAGCCGATCAAGAATCCAAACACGTGCCGGTAGAGGCCGAAGTTTTGCAAATTACCCGCGACTTCTTTGAAATCGAAGGAAGTATTGAAATATTGCGGGAGCGCCTCGTACTCTTTGGTCACCTGCCCGGCCCAACGGAACCAGACGAAATAAGCGGCCAGCGGCAATAAAAACGGCAGTCCGCAGATGACCATACGGCGAATGCGGAAACGTTGTTCCGCGAAGCTCAATAACCACAATGCAGGTCCGGCGACCAACACCGGGGGTTTGGTGATCGCCGCCAGCGTATAAAGGATGACGCCGAGAATGAGCCATTTTGGGCGAGCTGTCCTCGAGTACAGTAAGCACAACGCAGCCGCAGCCAGAGTCAGCGAGACCGCGGTGCCGTCCGGCTGAATTTGTCGAAACTCGCCCAGGCCCATCGGGGAAAAGAACCCCGCCGCCAAAAAGGCCACCGCACGAATGCGGCGCTGTGAAGGCTCCACATCCCGCGGAGAAATAACCCACGCCGCCAAACTCATCGCGCCCCAAAAACACAGACCGCTGACGATCCGTGCCACCCGCGGGTGATCTCCGAAGAGATACATCGCGAAGTGCACCAGGCTCGGATAAACAGGCGCCTCCATTCCGACGATGCCCGTCGGCCCGCGCCAAAAATCCACCCGGGGCCTGAGGAAATCCCAACCGTCGAGGTGAAAAGAATAGGCAACCGAAAAGACGTCGGCCTGCCGCCAATTATGTTGTTCGTGAACAATCGGGGCGAGCAGAGACGCCGCCTGTAAGAAGAACAGGGTCAGCGCCGCCAAAAATAATAATCCGGCGAGGACCGACTCACCGTGCACCCCGGCACGGGTGATCAAGCGCCTGACCCGATCCTGCATCAATTGCTCGCGGCAGAATTATCGGCGCCGATCTCCGACAATAAGAAGGCGAGCTCGTCCGCGCTCTGCTCCAGGGTCTTTTTTCGCATGTCGCCGCCGCCGTGGCCCGCGTTCGATTCGATGCGCAACAAATTCACCCGCGAGCCCGCCGAACGTTGCGCGACCGCCGCCCAGAATTTGCGCGCGTGCATCGGATCGACGCGATCGTCGCTGTCGGCCGACAACAACAGGAGCGCCGGATAGTCGGTCCCCGATTTCAGGTGGTGATACGGCGAATATTTGTGAATCACTTTGAACGCTGCTTCTTCCTCCGGATTTCCGTACTCTGGAATCCACGCTTTTCCGATGCCGAACTTATGATAGCGGAGCATGTCGAGCAACGGGACGCCGCAGAGCACCGCGCCGAACAGCTCCGGCCGTTGGGTCATCGCGGCCCCCACCAATAAACCGCCGTTGCTGCCCCCGCGGACACCAAGCCGGTCCGGGCGTGTATATTGATTCGCGATCAACCACTCCGCTGCGTTGATGAAATCATCGAACACGTTCTGCTTTTTATCGAGCATGCCCGCTTGGTGCCACGATTCGCCGTACTCCCCGCCGCCGCGCAGATTCGGCACCGCATAGATACCGCCGCGGTCCAGCCACGGGATCAACATCGGCGAAAAGGTCGGAGTGAGAGAAATATTGAACCCGCCGTATCCATAGAGCAGCGTCGGATTATCTCCGCTCTTCGTCAGTCCTTTTTTATGGAGCAGGAACATCGATACTTTGACGTTGTCCGAAGAGGTGAACCACACCTGCGAGAGCTCGTATTTCGAGGGATCGACGGGCACGTCGATCTTGGAATAACGCTCGGTTTTTCCGCTCTTGATCGAGGTTTTGTAGATCTCCTCGGGATGTACGAAAGAATAGAAGCTGAAATAAGCTTCGTCGTCGTCCGGATTTCCGTAGAGCCCTGAGGCCGAGCCGATCGCCGGCAGCGCCACCGAGCGGATCTTCTTACCGTTCAGCTCGCGGACCTCGAGCACCGACGAGGCATTTTTCATATACGAGAGCGCCAATTTTCCACCGACGATGTCCATCTCGTCGAGCACCGCTTCTTTGTCCTCGGGGACAATCTCTTTCCACGCCTTGCGATCCAACTTATTCGGCTCGACCGCAAAAATGCGGTAGCGGGGCGCACCTTCGTTCGTCGCGACATAGATGCGATCTTTGTAGGCGACCATGCTGTAGAGCGCTTTGTTTCCCACCGCGAGCGGGCTCCATTTCGGCTCTTTCTCCGTCAAACGCATGACGTATGCGTCCTGTTCGGACCAGCCGCGGCTGATCGTCAAAAAAAGGAATTTGCCGTCGCGCGAGGCGTAGGAGCCCATCCAGCGGGTCGCGTCGCCGGTCTTTTCGCGGAGCATGATGTCGTTTTTGGGATCGGTGCCCAACTTATGAAATCGAATTTCCCCGAAACCCATCCGTTCATTCGGTGGAATACTGGCATCGGTCGGCATCCAAGTATAATAAAAGCCGGTCCCGTCGACGTTCCACGACGGCGAAGTATAACGGAGGCCGTGAATCGTATCGGGCTCGGAGACGGCGCCGGTCTCCACTTCCAATATTTTCAGCGTCGATTCGTCGGCATTATTTCCTTTGATTAAATAAGCGACTTTTTTCCCGTCCCAAGTGGGAACCCAAGTACCCAGGCTGATCGAGCCGTCGGCGCTCATGGTGTTCGGGTCGAGCAATATTTTCGCCTCGCCGTTTTCACCTTCCTGCCAATAAACGACCGCCTTTTCCTGGTCCTTTTTGCGCGAAGCCCAGAATATTTTTTTGCCGCGTTTCTTCGGCGCCGAACGCCAGTCGACGTACAAGAGATCTTTCAGCTGCGCGGCGAGCTGTTCGCGCCCCGGCAACTTCGCCAAATGTGCACGCGCCGCTTCGTTGCGCGCGGCCATCCACGCTTTGACTTCGGGAGATTTTTCGTCCTCCAACCAGCGGTGCGCATCTTCGATCTTCACGCCGAACAATTCTTCGACGACCGGCGCATGATCGACGTTTGCCTCCTTCTTCGCGGTGTCCGGCTGGGCTTCCGGTTTCACCTCCGGCTGCTCCGGGGGAGGGACCTCGGGCATCGAGCTTTTGCACCCGAAGACGAAGAGAGCGAGGAGCAAGACACGCTTCATGCGGGCGGCGGTAACACGGCGAAAGGCGAGCGATCAACGCGCCCGGCGCCGATAAATGGCGTGCGCCAGGAGCGCTCCCAAAACAGCGCCGGCCGCATCGGCCATCACGTCTTCCACCGCGGAGCTGCGCCCGGGAACAAAACTTTGGTGTACCTCGTCCAAAATCCCGTACCAGGTCGCGAACAGCGCCGCGGCCAACGAACCGGTGGAGTAGACCCAACCTGTACCGAGGTACAGCGCGCGCCCGCTCAGCGCACCGAGCACCAGATAGGTCCCGACGTGCGCAAGCTTGTCCCCTCCCGGCGTGGCCGGAAGTTGTGGCTGATCGGACAGGTAATAGATCACCGCCGCCCACACCAAGGGCGGCAAAAACAGAAAAACCTTCCTCAATGGTCGTGCTCCGCTTCGGCTTCCCGCTCGACGGCGGCCGAGAGCAACAACGTCGACAAGAGCCGCTCGTGCGAGGCGGAGAACAAACCTGCTTCGCGAAGGCGCGTCGCCAGCACCTGTACTTTTAGCCAGGTACTAAAACCTGCCCCTTCGATCAGCTCGACCGCGGCTTCCAAACCTTTCGGAAAGGCACACTTCGCCGGCGTACAACCGGCCGGCGGCAACGGCTCGCGTTCGAAGAATTTTCGATCGGCCACACCGCAGGCGATCGCGGGATCGCGTAAGAGCGCCGCGTCGATCGCTCCGCGCCGGCGCCGCATCGGCATACGTTCCACGCGCGTGACCACCTCGCGCGCCTTCGCGACACACTCCGGCTCCGGCGGTGTCGAGACCGCGAGCAACACCAGGAGCGCCACGCTCACAACCACGCCTCGGGCACGTGCTCAGGCTGAAGGTCGATGAGGCCGTTCTGCAAGACCCCACGCAAATATTCGATGGCACCTGTGGGTACCCGGTCGTCGGCCACGATCGACTCGTGGCCGCGGGTGGTCCGGCTTTGCCGGGCCGGCACCCGATGATCGGCGGCGAGCTGGAACTTTTCCACCGTTTCCACGGCTTCTTTGCGGGACATCTTCGAGAAATCCGGCGCCGGGAGGCCCAGCTCCGCATACGCCGCAGCGATCGCCCGAACATGGGTCGCCTGAAAAAAGGAGCGCACGTTGTCCCAGTAGAGCAGCCGGATGACGAAGTCGCGTTCGGTGGAGAGCGTCTCCCGCTCACTGGCCGGAAGATCAGCGCGGCCGAGCAGGCGTTGCAGATGATTGTAGTGGTTCCGGAGCGGTCCCTCTTGGCTGTTCGCCACCACCTGCGCGCCGCTCTTGAACTCGGCGACCAGCGGCTTCGACTGTTCATAAGCCTCGCGCACCGACGACAGCTCTTGCGGAGCCTGGCCGTTGTCGTAACCGCGTTCGGCGGTCCACACGGCGACATTTTCGCCTTTGCGGATCCCTTGCACCACGGCCCGATCGAGGCCGGCGCCTTTTTTCGTGCCTTGTTCCCAGCGCAATAAATGCGGCACCGCACCGCTGTACGAGCCGGGCGCGGAGCCGGAATAAGCCCAGATCGTTTTTACATTGGGGAAAATGGCGCGGAAATTGTCCATCGTCCCCTGCCCGCCCGAATAACAAGCGGCGACGATCAAATGTTGGACGCCGGCCGCGGCGCGCGGAAATATTGCGGACAATTTCGCTAAATTCGAGAACGACAAGCTCCCATTTCCATCGCCCCAAATTCCCGAACCCACACTATGTCCGGAGAGGACCATCCTTTCGATGGCGCGTTCACCGAGGTCGACCTGCCGGTAGATCTTCGCGAGCTGCGCCATTTCATCGCGCGCGTTCACACCTGTACTTTCGATCAGGAGGACCAACGCCGCGGCGCGATCACCTTCCAGCCCGAGCGCCGCGACGAAACCAGCGCGACCTTCGGCGCTCGCGAGATCGAAGTCGGTGCGGCCGACGCGGATGGAGTCGCTCTTGTGCCCGTTGAACACCGCGGTGACGGCGGTGCGTTTTTTGAGCGCTTCGACCTCGTGCGCGCTGCCTTCGTTCATGCCCACGAAGACCACGCCTTTTTCGCGAACGTTCGTCGCCTGCGCGCTCCGAGTCTCGGCGAAAGCCGTGCCCATGGTGCCGAGCAACGCACCGGAGGCGACGGCGAAGATCTGCGTCGCGCCGAGCAATGCGGCCAGCGCCGAGGTCTCTTCGGTGCCCGAGACGTCGACCAAGTGAACCCGCGGCAGCTCGATCTCGGGGAAGAGCGCCTGCCCTTGCACCTGCAAAAGGATCGGTTTCACCAGCGGCAACGGCCCAAACGTGGAGAGATCGCGCGCGTCCGCGGGCAGCGAGCGATGCGAACGTAGGGTTCGCAGGTAAACCTGTTCGGCCGTCAACGAACCCGGGACCGAGTGCACCATCTCACTTCCTTATCGGCGGGGATTCGACAGGCGTGTTGTGGAAAAACGGGTTAGTCTTCGGCCGCCTTGCAGGGATCGACGTCCTCCCTTCTCCGTATCTGCCTGGTCGCGCTCATCGGATCCGGCGCGTGTGTCCGCAAAGGTCGCGACACCACGATCCCCTTCGAGCTCGAACAAAACGACATCCTGATCGTGGTGCGCACGGCAGGGAACGTCTCTGACGCACCGCCTTTAGACGTCGCGCATACGGTCGCCGACGGCCGAGAAATCACGCTGCCCCTGACCGTGTCCGACGGCCAGCGTTTGCTGCTCTACCATCTTCGCTACCGCGACCTTCAACGTGCATCCGGCACGCTCACCGACAACGAGCTGCGCGCGGTCAAAGTCCGCCTTGCCGGAGACGAATCGGAGTTCGAGGGGGCGCTCCAAGACTGCGACATCGAGCGCGGACAATGCGAAGGCGGGTGCCCCGATCTCGCCTGTAAAAATGTCTGCCGAGAAACGGCGCGCGTGTGCCGCGAGGGTGCGGGCAGCAAAGCCGGAAATTGTGGGCGGTGCCTGGTCCCCGCGACCAGCTCACCGCAGATCGTGAACAACGGAGATAGTTGCGCCATACCTACCTTCGCCGGTGCTCGAATTTTTCGCGAATCCGGCGGCGCGCTGGAAGTATCTACGGCCCCAGAAGATGTCACTGTCCTCGAGAACACCACGGCACTGATCCGCATCGACTGGACCGGTGCCTGCGACTGCACCGCCGGGGCGGGCGCGCAGAGCCTCGACAACTTGGCGATCGAGCCGATCTCGCCCCCGGAGAGCGTCTGGGCATTCGAACACTTCGCGGAGAATAAGAACGGGATCATCGGCTCGGCCCGCGACCGCGCAGCCGTGACCTTCGACCGCGTAAATCCGCCGCGGATCATTACCTTCCCGGATATTGATGCCGATGCCCGCGCTTTTACGGCGCTCGGCACAGGGGATTTTTTATTGGCGAGCGAACGATCGACGGAGACGCTCGGCCAAGGATATCTCTTCAGCCTTCTTCGTTACCGAGACGGTGCGCTCGCCCCACCGGAGCCCGTGGGCGGCTCGTTGATCGCCCGACCTTCGCGGATGAAATATCTCGGGAACGGACCCAATTCACTCTATTTGCTGGGAGCCAAACCCGGCGCGGTGGTGCAGCTCGATGCGGCGATCTTCGCGTGTAGCGACGAGCCGTTCAGTTGCTCCGCAGTGTCGATCGACAGCTGTGCCGGTGAGACGAACGGCCTCTTCGTCCGCGACGCGCAGATGCTCGACAACGGAGTCGGCATCGCGCACGGCTTTCGCGCGGTCTACCTAAAACCACCGGGGAGCGCCGCTCCCAATCCCTCACCGAACGACGTGTGGAGCTGCAGCGTGTTCTCGCCGGACACTTTGTACGCAAACACTAAAGGCGAATCGATCCGCCTCAACGGCCTGCGAGCCCTAGGAAAGATCGGCAACCGCAGCTTCTTCTGTTCGGTGCGCGATGCGCCGCCCTGCGAGCCCAGTTATCCCGTAGTCCTCAGCGCGGTGGTCACGGCGACCGCCACGGAGCAGCCGGTTTGGACGATCGAAGCCGAGGCCGACAACTCGACGGACTGCCGGGCGATCTTCGCCGTTCCCGGGCAGCCGGATCGCGTGCGCGCGCTGTTCTCCAACGGTCGCACCATCGACTTCGACGGCGGAGGAAACGAGGTTGCGCGAAGCACGATCGGCGGCATGTTCGACAGCGGCGTGCGCTGGCACGAGATCCTGCAGCTCGCGAGCGGCGATCTGTTGGCGCGCACGCGTTACAACGGCGCCTACGTCTCGGACGGCATGAATAAGTTCGAACGAATTTACGGTCCGGCGGAATTTCACGACGGCGACTATCGAATATTGGTCCCGCTGCCGGGCGGTGGGTTTGTGGCCTTCGGGACAAATCGAGAAATTACCAGAATCAGACCTACCGCGGACGAAGGATCGAAAGTCAGTTACTTGTCCGATCCGAGCGGATATTATCGCAGCACCGATATTATCCGCGACGCGGTGCTCGACACGGCCAGCACCAACCCCCAACGGACGGTGATTTTGGGCGTCGGTTACGGAGACTATCCCGGTGACCAGGGCGGCAGAAAACCGCTGATCCGCCGCTATTTTCTCGATCCGGACGCGATGACGATCATCAACGCCGAAGACGTTCCCATCCCCGAGAGCTTCGTCCGCATTACCCCGCGAGGAAATACTCAACAACTCTCAATCGATGGAGTCGCGGAAATTGGGAACGGACAATTCGTGGCCTACGCGCAAGATACTCGTTTATTGCGCATCATCGGAAATGAGCAGGTCGTCGAAATACCGATGGATTGGGACGCGATCGATACTCCCACGAATTTCGAGATGCCGCCCACGCTCGACGCGGATCGCTGTAATCCGAACGCCGAGCCGCGCCTCGACGCCTTCCGTGACATCGACGGCAAGGGCGGCGTCGCTTGGGTCGTCGGCACGAACGGGTTGATCGTTCGCGTGGTCGGTGATCACGTCGATCGTTTCATGCCGCGTGTCCGCTCCGGCAGCGGCTTCGACGTCGCCTCGGGCGCAGAGCTTCGCAGCGTGCGCGCCTCGTGTCCGGACCGCGCCATGGTCACCGGCGTCTTCGAGAATCCCAACGACACCTTGGGCCGCACCTTCCGCGCGTTCAGCATCGGCCCACAGCCCGAGGAAGAAGAATGTTTCCCACGCGCTTCGGGCCAAGCTTCCGATTCGATGTTCGGCGTGTTCGAGCTCGCTGACTCCGGCTCTTGTGTCTCGTTCAACACCTCGGACGCGCCCTACCAAACCCCGAACGTCATTCTCCCGACCACGGCGGGCGCGGCGATGATCTTCGCTGATGGGGCGATCATCCACGCGGGCGGCGCGCAGCAGGGTCCGAGGCTGAAAGTCCCGTTCAGCGTTTTGTCCGCGCTCGACGACGGCGCGGGCTTCGTGTTGTTCGGCGGCTACGAGGGGCGCCTGGCGATCGGTACTTCGCGTTGACAAGCACCTCGAGAAGAACCTACCTCGACGCCCATCATGCGGCTCATGCTCGCGATCCGCGCGTTCTTCGCCATCCTCTTCGGCAGCCCGATTCCCTTCGAGCTTTTGCCTGAGCCGAAGGAGCTTCCGGCCCCGCCGCCGCCACCTCCCCCGCCGCCTCCGCAGATCATCGAAGTGGAGAAAAAAGGTCCTTCACCCGAAGCGATCGCGGTGCGCGCCTTGGCCGTCTTTCAAACGCAAGGACGGCTCCTCGATTTTCTCTCCGAGGAGATCGAATCGTATGCGGACGCGGATATCGGCGCGGCGGTGCGCGAAATTCACCGCGGCTGCAAACGCGCCTTGAATGATCACTTCAAAATCACTCCGGTGCGCACCGAGGACGAAGACTCCGTCATTCATATTCCGGAGGGTTTTGATCCCGCGGAAATTAGGTTGGTGGGAAATGTCGTCGGAAAACCGCCGTTCAACGGGACGCTCAAACATAAAGGTTGGCGCGTCGTGGAAGTTCACCTCCCGAATATTCCGGAAGGCTCGGGACAAAAAGTGATCGTTCCCGCGGAGGTCGAGCTTCAATGAACGAGCCGCGTTACATCATCGGCATCGATCTCGGGACGACGAACAGCGCGATCGGTTTCGTCGACGGAGATAGTCTGGCCGGCGAAAATAGAAAAATCGAAGCTCAGGTTCAGGACGTTCCGCAATTAGTCGCGCCGGGCAGCGTCCTCACGAAGCCGATGTTGCCGTCGTTCATGTATCTCGCGGGTGAGGGCGAGCTGCCGGCGGGCTCGCTCGATCTCCCCTGGGCCACAGAGCGGAAATTCATGGTCGGTGAAGGCGCAAAAGAGCGCGGTGCAGAGTCGCCGCTGCGACTCATTTCTTCGGCCAAAAGCTGGCTCTCACACTCCGGTGTCGATCGCCGCGCGAATATTCTCCCGCACGCTTCGCCGGATGAAATTCCGAAAATATCACCGGTCGCAGCGACGCAGAGTTATCTGGAGCACCTCCGCGATGCGTGGAATTCGACGCACGAGGAGAAGCTCGAAGGCCAAGCGATCCAGCTGACGGTTCCCGCCTCTTTCGATGCGGTGGCGCGCGATCTGACCTTGGAAGCGGCGCGGGCGGCGGGACTCACGGACGTCACGCTGCTCGAAGAACCGCAGGCGGCATTTTACGCGTGGCTTTCCAAGAGCGGAGATAGTTGGCGCAAACTATTAAAGTCGGGTGACCGAATTTTGGTGTGCGACGTCGGCGGCGGCACCACGGATTTTTCGCTGATCGAGGTCAAAGACGAAGGCGGAAATCTGAATTTGGAGCGCGTCGCGGTCGGCGAGCATATTTTGCTCGGCGGCGACAATATGGATTTGGCGCTGGCGCACCATCTCTCCACGAAATTGGCGGCCGAAGGTAAGAAGCTCGACGCCGGACAACAACGCGCTTTGGTGCTCGCCGCGCGCCGCGCGAAAGAACAGATCCTCGGAGATAGCTCGGTCGCAGCCGCGCCGGTCACCATCTTGGGCCGCGGCTCGAAGTTGATCGGTGGAAAGATCCGCGTCGATCTGTTGCGCGAAGAAGTGGAACGGATCCTGGTCGAAGGATTTTTTCCGAAGGCCTCGAAGGACGACAAACCAGCGCGCGCGAAACGGACCGGCTTCATGGAGCTCGGCCTGCCGTTCGTCGCGGATGCAGCGATCACCCGGCATTTAGCGGCATTTCTAGCGGCGCACTCTTCGCGCGCCATGCCGACGCACATCTTGTTCAACGGCGGTGTCTTCAACTCGCCGCTGCTCCGCTCGCGTTTGCTGGATGCGATGTCCGGTTGGGCGGAGCACGGCGCGCCGAAGTCTCTCGAAGGTGCAGACTTCGATCTCGCGGTCGCGCGCGGCGCAGCTTATTTCGGCGCCCTGCGGCGAGGTGGCCAAGGGATCAGGATCCGCGGCGGTGCGGCGCGCAGCTACTATATCGGGATCGAGAGCGCGGCCCCGGCCGTGCCCGGAGTGCCGCCGCCGATGCGCGCCTTGTGTGTGGTGCCGTTCGGCATGGAAGAAGGAAGCGAAGCCGAGGTACCGGGTGGCGAGCTCGGTTTGGTGGTCGGTGAGCCGGCGGAGTTTCGTTTGTTCTCTTCTTCGACGCGGAAACAGGATCGCCTGGGCACGCTGCTCGACGAATATACTTGGCCGAATGAATTGCTCGAGACCGCCCCGGTTTCGACGACCATGGAGGCCGAAGGGATCGACGAAGGAACGTTGGTCCCGGTGCGTTTACAAGTGAAGCTGACGGATATCGGCACGCTCGAGCTGTATTCGGTGTCGGCGACGGATCCGAATCGGCGCTGGCGCCTCGAGCTGAACGTCCGCGAGAGGGAGAATTAGCCTGGTTTCTCGATACGTCATCGGCATCGATCTCGGCACCTCGAACTCCGCGCTCGCCTATGCGGATGTGGAGGAGGTCCGCACCGCGGGGCGCCCGCTGATCCGCGAGCTCGAAATTCCACAGCTCGTCGCGCCCGGTGAGGTGCAATCTCGAAAACTATTGCCCTCCGCGCTCTATGAGCCGGCCGGGTTCGAGCTCAAACCGGAACAATTAATTTTACCGTGGGTGTCCTCGGGGACAGCTGTGGTTTTGGGCGAGGCCGCCCGGCGCTTAGGCGCGAAAACTCCGGTGCGTTTGATCGAATCGGCGAAGAGCTGGCTCTGTCACGGAGGCGTGAATCGCACCGCGGCGATCTTGCCCTGGCACGCGCCGGAGGAAATTCCGAAGCTCTCGCCGGTCGATACTTCGGCGGAGTTTCTCCAGCACCTGCGCTCTGCGTGGGATCAACAGATGCCGGAGAAGCTCGCGGAGCAAACGGTGGTCATCACCGTGCCCGCGTCTTTCGACGAAATTGCGCGCGAGCTGACGCTGCAAGCCGCAAAAAGAGCCGGTTTTCCGCCGGACGTCACGCTGATCGAAGAGCCGCTGTCGGCATTTTATGCGTTCATCGCGACCACCGGTGGAACGACGCTGACCACCGGATTGAACGGCGGCGAACGGATCCTGGTGGCCGACGTCGGCGGAGGCACCACCGACTTCACGCTGATCGACGTGAAGAACAAAGGTGATGAAGCGGGCTCGCTCGAGTTCGAACGTACCGCGGTCGGCGATCATTTATTGCTCGGCGGCGACAACATGGATCTCGCGCTGGCGCACGCCGTCGAGCCGGAGCTCTCCAAAGCCAAGAAGCTCGACTCCGAAGGTTTTGCGCAGCTCAAGTTGGAGTGTCGCCTCGCCAAAGAAGCGCTCTTCACGCACTTCGAAAAAGATAGTTTGCCGGTGGTCGTCGTCGGGCGTGGATCGAAGCTGATCGGCGGAACGATGCGGGCCGAGCTCTCCCGCGAGCGCCTTTATCAAACTATCCTCGACGGATATTTCCCACGGCTGCCTGCGGGTGAAGCGGCGCGGCCGCAAAAATCATCGCGCGCAGGTTTTGCTGAGTATGGGTTGCCGTACGCTTCCGACCCGGGAATTACGCGGCATTTGGCGGCATTTTTAATGCGCCACGCTGTGCCCGGCGATCCTTACGCGAAGATCGACGCGATTCTCTTCAACGGCGGCGCACTGAAACCGGTGGTCATCCGCGAGCGGCTCTCGCAGACGATCGGCGAGTGGATGCGCGCTTCCGGAAATACGGAGGCGGTCGATCCGCGCGCGCTGATCTATGACGAAGGAGACGACGTCCTCGAGCTCGCGGTCGCGCGCGGTGCCGCCTATTTCGGACTGGTTCGCGCTGGTCTCGGCCTGCGGATCGGCGGCGGCTCGCCGCGTGAATATTTTCTAGGTTTGGGTACCGAAGAAAACGAGACCCTGGCCGAAGGTACAGTCAAAGTTCTCTGCGTCGCCCCGCGCGGCATGCAAGAGGGCCAGCGGATCGAAGTTTCCGACCGCGAATTCACCTTAATAACAAATCGGCCGGTCCAATTTCCGCTCTACGCCACGACCTCGCCGCGAAACGATCCCGTCGGCAGCGTGTTGACGCTCCCCGAGGAAGAGCTGACGAAACTTCCGCCACTTCGGACGGTGATAAAGTTCGGCAAACAAAAATCGGGGACCACGATTCCTGTCCGGATACAGGTGCGACGCACCGAGCTCGATACTTTGGAGCTGTCGTGTTTTTCGCGGATGAGCGGTGCGCGCTTCAAGCTGGAGCTCGACCTGCGCGGCACGGCGGATGAAGGTGCAGAGCTCCCGGCCCAAGGTACAGCTGTACCCATGGACAGTCCGTTCGGCGGCGCGGGTGCGAAAGCTCCGCCGGAGACCGGAGAAGTGGCGCCGGAGAAGCTCGAAGCCGCGAAAAAGCGCATCAGCGAGACCTTCAAAGACAACCCTCCCCGGCTCGATCCCGAGAGCTTGATGAAGGGCCTGGAAGCGGACCTTTCGCTCGGGCGCGACGCGTTTTCCTTGCCGATCCTGCGCGCGCTCTCGGAACATCTGATGGAGCTGATGGATCGCCGCGCCAGCTCCCTCGAGCTGGAAGCGCGCTGGTTGAACGTCGTCGGTTTTTGTCTCCGCCCCGGTTTTGGTGTGCCGCTCGATGATTGGCGCGTGCGCCAATTGTGGAAAATTCACGCGCCCGGCGTGCTCCATCCGGGACACGATCCAGCGGAGCTGAATTGGTGGATCTTGTGGCGCCGCGTTGCGGGTGGGCTCGCGCGCGGACATCAAGAAGAGCTCTCTTCGGTCGTCTTTCCGCTGTTGATTCCGGCGCTGGCAAAACGTGCCAAGAAAAAACCTCCGCGCACGAAGTCGCAGGAAGCCGCGGAGATGTGGCGGGCTGCAGCTTCGCTCGAGCGGATCGGCGCAAAGTCCCGCGCGCAGCTCGGAGATGCGCTGGTGGAAATGCTCGAAGAAAAAAAGGCGCCGAAGGGTGCCCTGTGGTGTCTCTCGCGCATCGGGGCGAGGAAGCTGCTCTACGGGCCGCGCGAAGCGACCGTACGCGCGGAGACCGCGGCCGATTGGGCGCGCCGGCTGATGAAGCTCGGCAAACAAAAAGAAGAAGACGAGAAGCCCTGTCTCGTCAGCATGTGCCGTCTGATCGGCGATCGACAGCTCGATCTCGACGAAGAGCCGCGCAAAGAAGTCGCAGACTATCTCGCGAAACATGGAGCGAGCGAGGAGCTGCGCGCGCCGTTGTTCAAAGCGCTGGAGCTCGATCGCGCGACGGAAAGTGCGGCCTTCGGTGAAGGTCTCCCCGCGGGATTGAGACTGGGTCAATAACGTCGTACCAAAGCTCGCATGGCGGGCGGTACAGGCGGCGGAAAAGCCGTCGTCATGGCGATCGCAGTGAACTCCTTCCTCACGGTCGTGAAGTTCGCTGCATATTTTCTCAGCGGCTCGGGAGCGATGCTCGCAGAAGCGGTGCATTCGGCGGCGGACCTGGGAAATCAAATCCTCCTCTTCGTGGGATTGAAGCAGTCCGCCAAAGGCGCCACGGAGAGATACAACTTCGGTTATGGCAAAGAACGTTTCTTGTGGGCGTTGATCTCGGCCGCGGGAATCTTCTTTTTGGGTTGTGGAGTGTCCATCACGCACGGAATCCACGATCTGATGGATCCACAGCACAAAGAGCCGGTGGGTTGGATGATCGTCATTGTTTTGGCGGTCAATTTGGTGCTCGACGGCGTCGTGTTGGTCACCGCCTACAAGGAGCTGAACGCCTCGCGAAGAGGTGTTCCGTGGAGCATTTTTTTGCGTACCACCGATGACACCACGACGCTGGCGGTCTTCTTCGAAGACGCCGCTGCGTGTTTAGGTGTGTTGTTGGCTGCGATGGGAATCGCGGCTTATACCTTGTTTGGTTGGTGGTGGGCCGACGGCGTCGCCGCGATTTCCATCGGTGTATTGCTCGGCGTAGTTGCGCTGTTTTTGGGCAAACAGAATCGAACGTATCTGTTGGATGCGGCGATCAGCAGCGACGTACAAGCGAAGTGTTTGGCGGTCATTCGCGACAGCGGAAAAAGTGTCAAAGGTATCTTCCGCGTGCACACGCGCGTGATCGGCGCGGATCAATTTGCGTTGAAGGCCGATGTCGAGTTCGACGGAGCCCAGCTCTCGGATCGCATTCTCTCGCGGAAACACATCGAAGAAGCGTTCGCCAAGCTGAAGACTCCGGACGATCTCGATAGATTATTGGATGAACACGCCAGAGTGGTGGTTGACGAGATCGGACACGAGGTCGACCGCATCGAAAAAGCGCTCAGCGAGGCGATCCCCGGCGCGAAGTTCATCCAGCTCGAACCAGATTAAACCGTTCGAAGCGCGAGAAAAGCTACTTGAGGAAGCCGAGGGTGAGCGGGTAGCGCCAGAAGCGTCCTTCGTTCGCGCGAATGCCGCCGATGATCGGGAAGGCGATGGAAGCGCAGACGATCGCGATGAGGAACGGGATCCCGATGAAGACGAGCGAGAGCAGTCCCGCCGCGATCAGATAGAGCACCGAAGAGATCATCCAGTTCACCACCATCTTGCCGTGTGCATCGAGCTCCGGGTGCTCGTTCCTTTTGAGCTGCCAGATGATGATTGGCGCAACGACTCCCGCGAGCGGGACGAGGTAGCTGCCGAGCAAAGAAAGATGAAGAAACAGACCCCATTTGCGTGCAACCTCCGAGGTCAGCGCGCCGCCGCTCGTTTCGAGATCGTAGGTGGTGAAGGGGTTGTTCATATCTTGCGCCGACGCTACGGACCCTGCAGGGAGCCGTCAAATAGGCCTGTAAAGAAGCCGTTTTTGCACGATCCGACAGGCGAGCCACAAACCGAGCTTCTGCGCTAAGCTCGAGCCATGGGTTGGATCGCGAACCTCTTCGGCGGCAAGCCGAAGGTGTTGCCGGAGCACGTGTCGGATCTCGCGTCTTACCGCGCGCTGGTGTTGGAGAGCCCGGTGCCGGTTTTGGTCGATGTCTGGAGCGAAACCTGCGCGCCGTGCCGTGCGCTCGAACCGGTGTTGATCGAAGTCGCGACACACTATGCGGGCCGCATTCGTGTCGCGGAGATCAACAGTACGTCCGCGGATGCTGCGCTGCTCGAGCGCATCGCCGTGCGGGCGACACCGACGATCCTGGTGTACGATCGCGGTCAGGAGCTCGGCCGCAGCAGCGGCTTTCGTCCGAAGAGCTGGTTCGACGAAATGATCCGCGTGGAGTTTCCAGAGTCCGCGAGCTCGCAGTAGGGGACGCGGCGGGACCAGTGGCGTTCCCTGAATGGTTCTTGCGCTTCATCGGTGTCGCCGAAGTGCTCGCGCTCGGTTTGGTGTTGCCGCCGGCGCTGCGCATTCGCCAAGAGCTGCTGCCGCTCGCAGCGATCGGTCTCGCGGTGATCATGGTCGGGGCGGTGGGAATCAGCATCTATGCAGGTCCGGTCGCGACTGCGGCAAATGCCGCTCGCCATCGGCGTCGTCTTGATGTTGATCGCCTATCAACGCCGCGAGCTGATTCGCTCGTATTGAGCACCTCGCTCAACGCGTGTTTCTAAGGAGCGTCCCCTCGAATCCACAGCGCGCGCAGGATTTGTTCACTCGGATAACCTTGCGGTGCGCGGCGGGTGATCTCCGCATAGAGAAGTAGGATGCGGCCGTCGCTCAGCCGCTGCGGGGCGGGTTTGGTGGCGTCGCCGAGCTCCGAGGTTGTCACTTGTTCTTCCGGGCCGAGCTCACCTCCCACAGAGATGCTGCGGCGGAATATAGAGAATCCGGGAAGGCCGAGTGGATAGATATAATAGATATCAAGTCCGCCGTCGCTGCGTCTGAAAACACGAGCGTCGTGGACATTCGAGCTCGCAGTCGACAGTCGAAATGCAGTATCCCATTGGACGGCGTCGGCCGAGAGACGAACGAAGGAGATCATCGGTTCGTTGCCCACGGGTGTTTGAAACGTGAAGACGAAGGAGCCGTCCGGGTGTTGGCCGAGCTCGGCTTGAGCGAGCGGGCCGACTTCGGGCGTGGTGAAGTCGTCGAAGGTGAGGCCGTCGTCGCTGAAGCCGACGTGTCCGCGGCCGCGACCGTCGCGAAAGACGACTGCGCTACGGCCGCCGGCGAGCCCGAGAAAACGGGGCCAGGAGAGGATCGAGTCGACGCCGGAGATCGCGGGCAAGAGCTGGGCAGCGGCGAGCCCGAGCGCGCGCGAGACGAAAGCGGGGCCGCCGGTGGAGTCGGCTTCGATGAAGTAGAGCGCGTTGGCGACGGAGGACGGGCCGCCGCGGAGCGCGTGCGAGCCGAGGCCTTCGAGCGCGCGCGGGGGAGCGAAGGTGGAGCCGTCGGTGCTGGTCGATGTGTGGAGGCGGCCGAGGGTGAACGGTTCGTCGAAACGTTCGTAGACGACGGTGACGGCGTCGTTCGTCAGGAACGCGGTCCCGTAGATGTCGAGCGCGCCGGGCTCGCTGATGGAAACGACCGCATCGGGCCCCAGCGGGAGCACCGTAGGAGCAAGGTCTGAAAGCGCGGCATCAGCCAGCTCAAGGACTGGACCATCGGACACTGTACTGTCGGCCACTGATCCATCGGACAGGCGTGCGTCAAGCGGCGTCGCATCCGAAACGGAGCCTGGGGACGGCACCCTGGAGCAGGCCGCCGCGACGAAGGCGACCGCGAGGATCGAGCCAAGAGTGGCCGAGCGGCGCACGCGCCGATCCGGACCACGCGGGGTGCCTGAGGAGCAAGGAAGGGCCGTGGGCCAGGATTTCTCGTGGGGGCCACACCGCCGCGACGAAACGCGTTGACACGAGACCCGGCATTCAGTACGAAGCACGCCACCGGGGCGGTAGTTCAGTCGGTTAGAATGCCGGCCTGTCACGCCGGAGGTCGCGAGTTCGAGTCTCGTCCG